>Ga0182018_10002873_pt1 | contig 16411 bp, 15 predicted proteins | sample 812P2MmetaG_FD_120490 | JGI IMG/M metagenome (GOLD analysis project Ga0182018, IMG submission 120490) | Permafrost microbial communities from Stordalen Mire, Sweden - 812P2M metaG | ecosystem: Environmental > Terrestrial > Soil > Wetlands > Permafrost | place: Sweden: Stordalen | collected... | reverse complement strand
TGACACGCCTCGTGAACGGCTGGCCACAGAAGCGCATCGATGAATTGATGCCGTGGCACTGGGTGCCGCAACCGACGCCCTGAAACGCCGACAAGGCCCAAGGGTAGTGGAGCACCGCTTACGTTCGAGCTCGGTCGCACATTGGTCGAGTCATTTGACGCGGTGGCTCTGAATCATCCCTATTGTGTCTCATTTTGCGTCTTGGGTGGTGCCGCCTGTAGCCGTTGAATACAGGCCGACGTCAATATTACCGTATCCAGGCAGCGACCCAGGCGGTCGCTAAACAATGTGGCGCCGCCGGGATTTAGGTGAGCAAATCCGTCTCCGAAATAGGCGTCGGGCCAAAAAGGCATGACGTCGCCCGCGACACGGAATCCCCGATAGCGTGCTTCATACTCGCCCAGCCAGGCGCGGAACGCGGAGTGGACATCCGGCGAAACCTGACGGGCGGTCGCCTCATTGATCGGCACGGCGATAAAGACAGCTGGAATGCCGCGCGCATCCAATTGTTCCAATATAAGATTAAAATACCATGCCAAAACAGGAAGCGGCCGGAAAGCTCGAAGATGCCCTTCCGCCGCAACTGTATGCGAGCCAGAAGCAGTGCCAAAAAAGTACTGCCCGCGCGAATCGAGGCTGGCGCGAAGCATTGCCTCGTTGCGCGGCCAACGCAATAACAGGCCGCTTTTCATCAGACTTGTAAAATACAGCGACGGAAAGCGGACCCGGTATATCGTGTCGCGTAACCAGGAGGGCAAGCTGTCGGCGCCGCGCGGTGCGTAGATCGACTGATCACCCAAAGCCTGCGAGATAGCGCGCAACGTGGCGACTTCATTTGCATTCACAAGACCAAATCGAACGGTCCTTTCCCAAAACAAATCCGGTTGAGTGAAATGCACCGCATCGAACGACAGGATAACCCGGTCTGGTAGAGCCGGACAACGCATGGCGCGTGTCAGGACCGCGAAGGCCTCGATCGGCTCACCGCCACCGACAGCGAGATTTGTGGCTTGGGATTGCCACCGCACCGGCATCATCGCGGTCGCTGCCCGGGAATCGCCAAGGATCACAGTGTCGCCAAGGTCACACTTTGCCAACAAAATCTGTTTGGCGTGCCAGGACGGGTATTCAGGGTCGAGGAACGCCAACGGCATGACCAGGACCCAAAGCCAGACCAGCCCAAAGATGACGGAAGCGCCGCAAGCGGTCAACGCGAGGAATTTCGTGGGTGCGAGTGCGCCCCAAGCCCAGGGTGTAAGCGGGCGAAGGTCGCGAAGGTTGTTGCTCGCACTCCGTGAGCCGGCGACGTGCCGCACGAGATGACGGGGATTATCCGGACCATAATGATATGAGGGAAGCCGCCTCATGCCGCCCTTTCAATGAGGGAGGAAACCGTGCGACCGCCACGTGCCGCTTGACAGCACGCCTGGCGGTGCCCCGCGGGACACGTCATCTTCGGCATGGTGAGGTTTATGCGCCTGGATTGCCTGACGAACGGTTAACGCGAGGCGTTACCCGTGCCCGGCGGCATCCGACAACAGAATGGGGTCGACATGAAGTTTGGCGAGGGCCCGCCGCCATTTGGTGTCGTGATCGGAGTCGAACAATAACGGTTCATCCGCCGGACCAGAGAGCCATGCGTTTTGCTGTATTTCCTGATCGAGTTGCCCGGGCCCCCAGCCGGCATAACCCAAAGCCAGTACGCATTCCCGCGGACCGCCACCTCCGGCGATTACCTGGAGCACGTCCAGACTGGCTGTCAAGGCAAGCTCGTCGTTCACTTGCAGGCTTCCCTCGCCAGTCCAGTCAACCGTATGCAGCACGAACCCACGGGCATTCTCCACGGGTCCGCCAGCGCAGAGCCGTATCTGCCGCGCGGGGGGGTGCGGCGTGACGTTCAGCTGTTTCAATAAGTCCTCAAACGTCGGTTTCACCACGGGGCGGTTGACGACGAGGCCCATCGCGCCGTCCGGCGTATGGGCGCAAACATAGATAACACTCTGTGAAAATCGGGGATCAGCCATCGCGGGCATCGCGATGAGCAGTTGTCCGGTCAGAAAGCCGTCTGGAGGTGGAGGTACGGATTTACGCCTTGCCATTCCGGAAATGTGGTCGTTTTCACACGACCTCGCAAGCCTTTCCGTCCCCGTTTGTGTCGCCAGGGATGAGCGGGCTCGACGTTGACCCGGCTGGGTCCGGCGCCTAGCGTGCCCCCTTCTTTGACAACCGAGGAAGCGTTTGATGGCGAACCAACTCAAGGCTCGGCTCGACGCCGGCAAGGCCTGTGTTAATGGATGGCTGGCAATTCCGGCCGGATTTTCCGCCGAGGTGATGGCCGGCTGCGGCTGGGACAGCGTGACCGTCGATATGCAGCATGGCGTGCAGGACTACCAGTCGATGGTGCAGTGCTTCCAGGCGATGGACAAGCACCCGATCACGCCGCTGGTGCGAGTGCCATGGAACGAACCCGGAATCATCGGCAAAGCGCTCGACGGTGGCGCCTGGGGGATCATTTGCCCGATGGTCAACAATGCCAGGGAGGCGAAAGCCCTGGCTGACGCCAGCCTGTATCCGCCGATCGGCAAACGTAGCAACGGACCGATCCGCGCGGCGGCTTACGGGGTGGCCAGCAGTTATCAGTCCACCGCCAACTCGGAGGTATTGGTCATCCCCATGATCGAAACTCAGGAGGGGATAGATAATATTGATGAAATCCTCAGCGTAACCGGCATTAGCGGCATCTATATAGGTCCGTCCGATATGGGATTGTCACTCGGGCTGATCCCGATTTTGGACCGGGAGGAGCCTGTTATCCTCGGGATCTATGAAAAGCTGGTCGCGTCCTGCAAGAAACACGGCAAATTCGCGGGTTTACACAATGGTTCGGCTGGCTATGCCGCGCGGATGATCAAAATGGGTTTCCAACTTTGCACGATCCAGAACGACTCTGGATTGATGGCGAAGGCTGCGAAAGAAGCGGTGGCGCAGTTTCGAAAGGAAGGCGGAAACATCGCCGCTTGACGCTCTCCTCTTCCCGCCACATTGGGACCTGGTCCAAGGTGGCGGCGCCGCGCCGATATGAATTTGCTGGCCGCGCGGTGGGCAGAAGCGAAGTGATCCGTTTTCGCGTTTGACCGGAGAAAGTCCAATGCCGCCGCCCGTGATTCAACTCCATTCTGATGACAATGTCGTGATCGCGCGCGTGACGTTGCTGCCGGGAACGCCGCTCACCGATGGGGCAACGGCACTTCAACGCATCCCGGCTGGACACAAGGCCGCGGTGCGCCCGATTCCAAAGGGCGAGGCGATCCGCCGCTACGGTCAGATCATCGGTTTTGCCTCGACGAACATCTCATCTGGGCAACACGTGCATGTGCAAAATTGCGAGATGGGCGACTTCGCAAAGGACTATGGATACGGCGTCGATGCGAAAGACACTGTGTATTTCGATCCGCCGGCAACATTTCAAGGCATACGCCGTCCTGACGGCATGGTCGCGACGCGAAACTACATTGGTATTTTAACCAGCGTAAATTGCTCGGCGCATGTCGCCGGGCTCGTCGCCGGAATGTTCCAGCGCAATCCATTCAGCGGTGAAGATCCACTCGCGGATTATCCCCATGTCGACGGGGTTGTCGCTCTGACACACAAGACTGGCTGCGGCATGACGCAGGATGAGCCATTGCGTCTGCTGCGCCGGACGCTCGGCGGCTATGCACGGCATCCAAATTTTTCTCACGTGATTGTTCTGGGACTGGGTTGCGAGGTCAATCAGATTGGCGGCCTCATGCAAGAGCAACGCCTGGCCGGGCGACTGCGCTCGCTTGATATCCAGACCGTCGGCGGCACGCGCAAAACCGTCGCCGCCGGCGTCGACTTCGTGCGCGACGTGCTGGCGGAATCGAACGCCGTGCGACGCGAGACGGTGCCGGTTAGCACCCTCACGGTTGCGCTGCAATGCGGTGGTTCGGATGGATATTCCGGAGTCTCCGCCAATCCAGCCCTCGGTTACGCGAGCGATTTGATCGTGCGCAACGGCGGCTCGGTCATACTTTCGGAAACGCCGGAAACCTATGGTGCGGAGCATTTGCTTACCCGCCGCGCGATATCACGCGTGGTCGGGGAGAAGCTCGTTGGTTTGATGCAATGGTGGGAAGAGTACACGAGGCGAGAAAAGGCCGAGATGAATGCCAATCCATCCCCCGGGAACAAGGCGGGCGGATTGACGACAATCCTGGAGAAATCGCTCGGCGCGATGGCGAAAGCTGGGAGCACCAATCTGGTCGATGTGGTGCAATATGCCGAGGAGGTAAAGGCACGCGGTTTTGTGTTCATGGATACGCCTGGTTACGATCCGGTCTCCGCGACTGGTCAGGTCGCCGGCGGCGCCAACCTTGTTTGCTTCACCACCGGTCGCGGCTCGGTATTCGGGTGTAAGCCCGCACCATCAATTAAGCTGGCGACCAATTCCGCGATGTTCCGCCATATTGAGGACGACATGGACGTTAATTGTGGTTCGATCCTCGACGGGGATGAGACGGTTCGGGAGTGTGGAGAGCGGATTTTTGATCTGATCCTGCGCGTCGCATCCGGAAAGCCCACCAAGAGTGAGGCGTTTGATTTTGGCGCGGCGGAGTTCGCGCCGTGGGTGCTCGGCGCGACAATGTGACGATCTGACAGTCACATGGGACCACGAGCTCATATTGAGCTGCTGACTTCCGACGAGATGGCTCAGGTGGATGCCGGGGCTCCTGGCCTCGGCGCCGCGGGCTACACGTTGATGGAAAACGCGGGTCGCGCCGTTGCCCGGGCGATTCAGTCGCGGTATCGGCCTTGCCGCACGCTGGTGTTGTGCGGGCCCGGCAATTACGGCGGTGACGGCTATGTCGTCGCGAGATTGTTGGCCCAGGATGGGTGGCCGGTAAGTGCTGCGAGGCTGGCGGCGCCGCGGGAGCCCCGCTGGAAGATTTCCTGACCGATCGCCGTCGCACGGTTTGGGTCCATGGTCCCGGACCTGGCGTCGAATGGGCGCGAAGAGTTTGGTCAGAATTGGCGGCGGCGGGACGGACGATTGTTGGCGACGCGGACCTGTTCAGTGGGTTCGCGGGAAAACCGGACGCATTGCGTGGGCTGCCGTTCTGACCTCGCACGCCGGAGAATTCGCGCGCGTATTTGGGCCTTCTGGCGCCGACCGTCTCCTCGCGGCGCGTGAGGCGGCCGCGAAGACGGGCGCGGTGGTGCTGCTGAAGGGCGCAGACACAATCATCGCACGGCGGCCCGACGGAGTGGCGGCGATCAACGCGTCAGCTCCCCCCTTGGCAGGCCACCGCTGGTTCGGGTGATGTGCTGGCGGGATTGATCGGGCCTGCCCGCGCAAGGCATGAAAGTCCGGGAGGTGACGCTGGCCGCGGTGTGGTTACACGGACAGGCCGCGGTCGAAGTTGGGCCGGGACTGGTCGCGGAAGATCTCGCCCACGCGTTTCCGAGGGCATTCGAGGCGGCTCGGCGGGCGGAGCGTCGATAAAAATTGTGGCCATTTTGAAATGATAACAGGCTGCGGGTTGTCCCGTTAGTGGAATAAACACGTGGCCTCGGGACGCCAGGGATTGAAAGAATTACGAAAAGGCTTTGTTGAACGTCGAGCTTCCGCTGTTACCGGCAACACGCTCTGACACATTCCGCCTTGAATCCGCACCATTCAGACCATGAATTCGACCTGAAGAGGCGGCACGTTGTCTCTCGAGGTTCAACGCAGCAGGAGTATCATCGATGTCACGTGCACTTCGCCGTTTCGGGCCGATCGTTGGGCTTTGTCTCGCAACGCTACTGGGTGGCTGTGTCGTGGTTCCCGCGCACCCTCATTATTGGGGTCCAGGTTGGGGTTGGCATCGTTAATGCTGACAGCGGTCAGAGCCTCGCGGCTTCGAGGCGCATGATTGCCCGCGCGCATGCCTGAGCGCGCGGGACGATGCTATCAATTCGCGTAAACTCCTCCGGGCTGTGCGCTTTTCCGCCCACTGGACCGACAGCGCAAATCGTGGCGGCACCGATTGCCGCCGTGAATCCGGAATCCGCGCGGCCGCCGGTAAATTCGCCATCGGTATGGAATCCAGTGTCGGCCGCAGCCTGAACATAAAGTTCAAATAGCCGTTTCGCGGTGGGCGTTTGCGTCAGTGGGAGGAACTCTCCTTTTATCGTCAACTCGGTTCGCGTACCTGGCACGAAGCTGCGTTCGATCACCGCGGAGACGCGTGTCATTACATCATCGCGGTCAGCCGGGCTTACATAACGCAGGTCAATCTGCCCTTCGGCCCAGGGCGCGACGGTGTTAACACTCTGACCACCACTGATCAGGCCAACGTTTAACGTGATGCCGCGTTCAAGATCCGTTAGCGCGTGAATCGCCTGGACTTTCCGGGCCAATTCCTCGACGGCGCTGATGCCATCGGAAAAATTGGCACCGGAATGCGCCGCTTTGCCGGTGATCCGGAAGCTCATGAATACGCCTCCTTTACGTCCAGTCACGACATTTCCGGACACGCGGCCTGGCTCGCTGTTGAACACAACGCGCGCGCGCCGGGCTTCCGTTTCGATAACCGCACGACCTTCTGGGCTGCCGATTTCTTCGTCGCCGGTGAAGAGGCAGACCAATGGAGCCGGGGCGCCGCCAAACTTAGCGAATGCGGCAAGCACAAAGCAATTCATCACCAGCCCGGCCTTCATATCCGCCACCCCTGGGCCGTAAGCGATGCCATCGCGGATGGCGAAAGGGCGGCGAGTGGCCTCACCGTCCGGGAAAACAGTATCGCGATGCCCCATCAGAACGATATTGCCGCCGGCGTTCCCCGCGGGGCCGTCCCAGGGAGCGATGGCTCGCAGGCAATCGCCGTGCTTTTGCTGTGCCACGGTTTCAACCGGGATGTTCTGGCTGGCCATGAAACGGCGGATGACATCGCCGACGGCGTCGATGCCGGGTTTGTTGTAACTGCCGCTGTCGATGTCGACCATTTCGCGCAGCATCGCGACCATGGCGTCCTGTTGCGTGGCGAGCCAGGCGGTGATTTCGGACTCGGACATGGTACGGCGTCCCTTTGGCGCAGGATTTCGCTGTCATTGTGACGCGGTCCACGTTCAAAGGAAACACGCAGAAAAGGACGCCCATGCGGGCGTCCCGTTGTCGCGGAATTGACCAGGTCAGACTTCGGACGGGACCGAGGCTACCATCGGCCGGCATTTGAACCGGCGGACGGCACCGCGGCTTGGATCAGCCAGCCGCTCGGCGACCGTCCTTTGATTTCTTCGGGTTCACCGATTCACCGATAATCTTGTGCACATCACGCAGGAACGCGGATCCCTTTGGGGTGCGCTGCACGAGTACGCTGCGGCGATCCAGGGGATCGACCTTGCGACGAGCCAGGTCCAGTTCGCCCAGGCGGTCCAATGCCCGAGTGATGGCGGGTTTCGAAACATTTAATTCCGCCGCCAGGCCGCGCACCGTGTGGCCGCCGTCGCGCAAGTAGCAGGTGAGGAAGACACCAAGTTGACGCGACGACAGATCGACTCCATCGCGGCGGACGAGTCCCACGATCGTGTCGCGCAAGACACCGATCAGTTGGTCCGTATTTGAAGCGGCAACAGCCATTTCTCATCCTTTCCTTGACTTGGCGCCGAAGATGGTGGCGCGACCCCAGACCGACATAATTACGGTTAAGCGCGATGTCAACCTCATTACGATTAAAATTCCATTTATCAACCTGCGGCCGAAACCTTCCGCAATATTATCGATCAGCAATCGTATCGGCTCCGAATTGCCGCGACAGTGCGGCGAAAACCGCCCGCATGGACTGAGCTTCTCCCCCTTCCGGACGCCCTGGGCGGGTCTGATCATTCCAGGCGTAGAGGTCGATATGAGCGTGACAAACATTCTTTGTAACGAATCGCTTCAAGAACAAAGCGGCAACAATGGCGCCGGCAAACGGTTTGGATGAGACATTGTTAATGTCCGCGACAGGGCTTTTTAACCATTCCTCGTAACCAGCCCAAAGCGGCAATCGCCAAATTGGATCGTAAACGTTGGCGCCGGCCAGTAACAATGTCTCAGCCCAGGCGTCTTCGTTACAAAAGAACGCGGGAAGATCTGGGCCCAATGCGACCCGGGCCGCGCCAGTCAATGTCGCGAAGTCGACCAGAATCGTTGGCTGCTCGTTACATGCATCATCCAACAGATCGCACAGTACGAGACGGCCCTCGGCATCGGTATTGCCGACCTCCACGGTCAGTCCACTGCGCGTGCGGATCACGTCGGATGGGCGCATCGCGGTCCCAGACACGGAATTCTCGACACAACCGATTCGAGTGACCAGCCTGACCGGCAGGTCGGCCTCCATCACCAGACGCGCCACGCCGAGTGAAACGGCGGCGCCACCCATATCCTTTTTCATCCGCAACATGCCGGCGGACGGTTTCAGATCGTAGCCACCGGTATCGAAACAAACGCCCTTGCCGCACAGTGAAATCAACGGCGACTGGTCGTCAGCCTTGCTGCCACGCCACCGGATTATCGCCACTCGGGGCGGTCGTGCCGAGCCTTGTCCGACCGCGGCGACCGTGGGGTAGGCCTCATCCAATGCGGCGCCCTCGATGATCTCCACACTCGCGCCGTGACGTAACCCCAGTGTGCGCGCGGCCTCCGCCAACTCCACCGGGCCAAGCAGGTTGGGCGGCGTATTGATCAGATCTCGCACCATCCAGGTCGCCGCGGCGATCGAGCGAGCGTTCATTTGACCGGGAGGCGCAACGAGTTTCGCGAAGCGCCGCTCGGCGGGCTTGATGCCTGTATAACGATAGTATCCCAGGCAGAACCCAAGCGTCGCCGAGGCGGCATCGTGATCGCCGGAGGCAAGACGCCAGACAGACGCCTCGGGCAATTGTGCCGATAACGCACCGAACACATGTGGCGATTGATCTTCGCCCAGACCAAGGATCGCCCCGCTCAGACCTTCGGCGCCAGGAAGCAGTTGAAGTTCTCCGGCCTTCGCGGTGAAGCCGGTGGCGTCCAGCCATCGCTTTTGGGCCTCTGGCAATGTCGCGGCGAGCGCCTCCAGCGCGGCGGGCCGAACGGTGTGCAACGGCAACGCGCCGGTAGCGTCGTCCGTCAGGCAGTCCAGGGTCTGGTCGATCATGTCGGTCGGCTCCGGTTTGGTATTGCCCCGACCCATGATACGGCTCCGAACAGCCCGAGCGGGAGATGGCGATGGATCAGGATCTGGTGACGATGATCGGTGATATCATCGAAGGAAAGGGGCATCGGCTCTATGGCCTTTCGGCGATCAATCAGCGGGCCCATGCGGTTCAGACGGCCTGGCTGGCCGAAAAGGCGGGGTGCGACGCCGCGCTGATCACGGCATGCTTGTTACACGACATCGGTCACATGGTGCACGATCTGGGCAAGGACCCGGCCAAAGACGGCGTCGATGACAAGCACGAGGAGCTCGGCCAGGCCTGGCTGACACGCTGGTTCGGCCCGGAGGTTACCGAACCAGTGCGGCTCCATGTCGCCGCCAAACGCTTTCTGTGCGCGACCGAACCGGATTACTTTGCGAAGTTGTCGCGCGACAGCGTTCGCAGCCTGGAGTTGCAAGGCGGCCCGATGTCGGAAGCGGAGTGCGCCGCGTATCGCGCTAACCCCTATGCCGAGGCCGCGACGAAACTACGCCGCTTCGACGAGGGCGCGAAGTTCAAGGACCTCGCCACCCCGCCGGTCGCGCATTTCCTGCCGTATATCGCGGCGAGCGAGCGGCCGTCCCGTTAGTTGGTCAGGCTACCGGCCAACAACAGACTCACCCGGCGGGCAAATCCGGCGGCATCCTTGAGCGGCTCGCCTTCCTGCACCTTGGCGAGGTCCAGCAGCGTCTCGGCGACTTCCTTCACCAGGTCTTTGTCGTCTTGTTTGGCGGCCAGGCTCTCGATCAGCTTGTGCCGAGGATTGACCTCCAGGATCGGGCGGGCCGGCATCATGGCGCGGCCGGCACGGCGCATCAGGCGCTGCACCTGCAAATCCGGACCCTTGTCGTCGGCGGCGAGCACGACGGCGCTGTCGGTCAACCGGCCGGTGGCGCGCACATCGGACACATCCTGACCCAACGCCTCCTTCATCGCGGACAGCAGCACCGAAATGTCCGGCAGTGAGTCGTCTTTACCGAATTCACCGGCCGCCTGGGTGACCGCCAGTAGCTTCTTGTCCTCAAAGCTGTCACAGCGCTCCGGCCAGAAATTGTCGATCGGGTCGGTCATCAACAGCACTTCGATGTTCTTGGCGCGGAAGCCTTCCAATTGCGGGGAGGACTTCATCGCCTCGATGTTGTCTCCGGTCAGATAATAGATCGAGTCCTGGCCTTGCTGCATGCGCCCGACATAGTCCGCCAGCGATACAACGCCGTCATGCGCGGAGGAATGGAAGCGAACGAGCGGTAGGATTTCGTTGCGGTGCTCTGAATCTTCCCACAAGCCTTCCTTGACGATGGCACCAAAGTTTTCCCAGAACTTCGCGTAGTCTTCGGCTTCCTTGGCGCGCGTCTTCAATTCACCCAGTACACGGCTGATCAGTGCCTTGCGGATGCGGCCAAGCACCGGGGTCGTTTGCAACATCTCGCGAGACACATTCAGCGGCAAATCTTCGGTGTCCACCACGCCGCTGACGAAACGCAGCCAGTGCGGCAGCAAGTCGGCCTTGTCGGTGATGAACATGCGGCGAACATGCAGGCGCACATGCGAATCGCGATCGCCTTCGACCACGTCGAACGGCTTCATACCTGGAATGAACAGCAGACAAAAATACTCCAGCGTCCCTTCGGCACGCCAATGCAACGAAGCCCAGGGATCGTCGAAAAAATGTCCGAGGTGGCGGTAAAATTCTTTCATGTTTTGCTCGGTGACGTCGGACCGGGATTTCCGCCACAGCGCGGTGCCTTCATTGGCGGGCTGATCCTTGCCGTCGCGCGCGACAGTGATCGGCAGCGTGACGTGATCGGCCCATTTACGGATGATCGTTTCCAGCCGCATCGGCTCCAGATACTCTTCCGCGTCGGCTTTGATGTGCAGCACGACATCGGTCCCGGGTGTTTCGCGTTCCGCCGGCGACAGGGTGAATTCGCCCGCGCCCTCGGAAGCCCAGGTGAAGGACTCTTCGGAACCGGCTTTGCGGGAGGTGACTTCGACACGGTCGGCGACCATGAACGCGGAGTAAAAACCCACACCGAACTGGCCGATTAAGCTGGGGCGATCCTCCGGCTGTGCGCTGGCGAGTTTTTCGCCGAAGGCCTTGGTTCCGGACCGGGCGATGGTGCCCAGATTGTCGATGAGTTCCTGGCGCGACATACCGATGCCGTCGTCGGCGATCAGCAGGGTCCGGGCCTGCTTGTCGGGCACGATCCGGATTTTGGCTTCGGCCGGAGGCGCGAGTTTCGGGTCGGTCAGCGCCTCGAACCGCCGGCGGTCGCTGGCATCGGCGGCATTGGCGACCAGTTCGCGCAGGAAGATTTCGCGCTCGGAGTACAGGGAATGGACCACGAGGTCCAAAAGGCGGCCGACTTCGGCGCCAAAACTGTGTTTTTCCAATGTTGTATCGCTCATCGGGCCCTCCTTGCCGGGGGCCGATATGCGCATCTCGGCGCCGACATTCAATACCGTTGTGGGAACGAATACGCGGGCGGGGCGGCCAGGATCGCCGCCAGCACGCTGAGCCCCGACAGCGTGGAGAAGCAGGCGAGAGACGTCTCGTACCCGCCGGTCGCATCACGCAGCACACCGGACAGCAACGGTCCCGCCGCCTGCGCCAGCACCTGTCCGGTCAAGGCCACGCCTCGGATGGCGCCGTAGTTGCTTCGGCCGAAATAATCCCCCCAGGCGACCGGTAGCATGATGAGCAAACCACCAACGCCCAGTCCGAAGAACGTCGCGGCCAGATAGCCGGAGGCGGCACCGTGGACCGACTGATAGAGCGTCGCGCCGAGACACAGCAGCAATCCGGTCAATGCCAGTTTCCAGCGCGCGGTAAGGCGTTTCGGCAGCAGACCAAACCCGAAGCTGGCGATCCCCGACATCAGAGAAAAATAGCTGACGATCGATGCGGCGACCGGCGAGCTCAGGCCGCGTTCGATCAGAAATGGCGCCTGGTGCAGACTGACGCCCGCCTGCACCGGATACGCCAGCAACGTAAACAGCGACAGCAGCCAAAAACTTTTGGTCCGCACCGCCTGGGCGCGGGTGAACACCGGATCGCGGTGGAATGGATGGGCCGCCCCAGCCGGCACGGCCCGATGCCCGTCCGGTAGCAGGCCGACATCCTCCGGAGATCTCACCATCAGCAGGAACGATGGCACGAATCCGACCACGAGGACGGTCGTGCCGATGGCCAGCCATCCCGCCGGCCAGCCGCCCCGCAGCATCGCCAGCGATCCGATCATCGGCAGTACGACGAGACCGGTCATCTGCCCCACCGAAGCGATGCCACTGGCGAAGGAGCGGCGTGCGATGAACCAACTGTTGACGGCGCCGTAAATGCCCAGGTCGAAGGGGCCGGCGAAATTCAGGCGCGCGACGCAAAATAAAAGATAGAACATCGGCAACGATACGGTCAGCGAGAGAGCCATGTTGGCCAGGCCGGTGGTCAACACGGCGATGCACAGCACGAGCCGCGCGCCCTCGCGATCCAAAAGGCGGCCCAGCCAGGGTGAGGCGATGGCGGCGAGGATGCCTCCCAACGACACCGCGCCAGAGATCGCGGTACGCGACCAGCCGAAACCGGAAGTCATCGGCGCGACGAAGACCGAGAGCGTGGCGACGGCGCCACCCTGGCGGGATAGTCCGGCACAACAGGTGCAGCCGAGAATCACCCAGCCATAAAAGAACGGCAGGCGGGGAATGAGCCAGCGAGGCAATGGCGGGGCGTTCATGCACGAGCCATACAGGCGAGGCCCCCCTGTCGCCAGCCGGCGGCGGGCGCTCTATAACCCCGCCAAACCAGGAGGTCAGCATGGCGACACAACCGCATCGTAAGCTCGGCACCGGCGGGCTTTCCGTCTCGACGGTGGGCCTTGGCCTCATGTCCCTGTCCGGCGTTTATGGGGAGGCGGATGACGCGAAGTCCGAGGACCTGATTCGCTATGCGATCGACCTCGGCGTGGATCATTTGGACTCGTCCGACATGTACGGGTGGGGGCACAACGAGACGCTGCTCGGCCGCGCCATCAAGGGACGCCGCGACAAGATCGTGCTGGCGACGAAGTTCGGCCAGGTCCAGCGGCCCGGCCAGTCCAACGGCGTGAACGGCCGTCCCGAATACGTGCAGCAGGCCTGCGAGGCGAGCCTGAAACGGCTGAACGAGGACGTGATCGACCTGTATTACCAGCACCGCGTCGATCCCTCGGTCCCGGTCGAGGAAACCGTTGGCGCGATGAAGCGCCTGGTGGAACAGGGCAAGGTGCGGTTCCTTGGGATGTCCGAGGCGGCGCCCGACCGGGTTCGCCGCGCCAACGCGGTGCATCCGATCGCGGCGGTGCAAACGGAATACTCGTTGCTGTACCGCTCCGAAGCCGAGGAGACCCGCGAAATCACCCGTTCCCTGGGCATTGGCTTCGTCGCCTACGCACCTCTGGGCCGAGGGTTTCTGACTGGCGCTATAAAGACGTTCGACGACGTCGATGGCAGACGCGCCGCGCACCCGCGGTTCCAGAAGGAGAACTTCGACCAGAACCGGGCGCTCGTCGCGAAGATCGAAGACATCGCGGCCGAAAAGAAATGCACGCCGGCCCAGTTGGTGCTGGCCTGGCTGCTGGCGCAGGGTGAGGACGTGACGGCGATCCCTGGCACGCGCTACCCTGCCCGGTTGGATGAAAATCTGGGTGCGTTGAAGGTGGGGCTTTCGTCCGAGGATGTCAGGCGGATCGACGCGGCGGTGCCGAAGGGGGCGGCCGCGGGAACGCGTTATCCGGCGGGCGGCATGGGCGGCGTGTTTATCTGAATTTGATTGCTGGCCTCGAACACCACCGGCGGGGCGTTCGGATCGAAGCTGACACCAATCGGATCGTTGCCCTCGGCGACGGTGCGGACCTGCCGGCGTAACAATCTGCGCAGGATGGCGATGCCTTGGTCGGAGCTGACGAGGTGCTCCTCGGAATGCGCGGTGTTCTTGCCTTGTCCGACCTGTGACTCGTAATCGCCGGGGTGGGCACGATGTTCCTCTTCCGTCAGGTCCCACCAGAATTTCCCGGCGAATTTGGAGCGCATGCGGCCGAGTTCGCCGGCCTGCTTGACCCGGCCGGCGACGTAGATGCGGAACGACGTATCGTCGATGGGCAGCACCCAGCCGATCGATTCCACTCTCGCGTACTGGGCTACGCGCGGATTGGGCACAACGCGTAGCGTGGGCAGCACTGCTTCGGTGACGCGTTTGAAGACCTGGCCATCGCCGGCGGGACGTGAGGAGCGGACCTTCACGCCGATATCGCTGATCTCGTAGCTGACCAACGGCATCGCAGCCATCGCGTCGGTGAACTGCATGCCGCTGAACGCGCCGTGCAAGATCGGGACATGCAACGGATCGACCACGTTTTCGAAATGCTGCAGCCAGTTGCAGGGGATGACCGGCGGGCCTCCACCACCGATAGAGCTGTCGTCGGCCTCAACGAACTCGCCGTCGTTCATGACTTCCAGGCATTCGTATCTGGGCAGGACGGGCTTACGATTGGGTGGCCCCATGTACGCGAAGATCAGACCGTAACGCTCTTGCACCGGGTACCAGGGCTGGCGGATTTTTTCTCGTTGCCGGCCGCCCTCGGGCTCACACGGTTGATCGAGACAATGACCTTCCGCGTTGAACAACCAGCCGTGATAGCAACAACGGATGCCTGTGGCTTCGACCTTGCCGTAATACAAAGTCGTGCCACGATGGCAGCACCGCGCGTGCATCAGGCCGGGCCGTCCCGTGCCATCTCGGAATAAAATCAAATCCTCGCCAAGAGCGCGAACCTGTGTTGGTGCACCGGAAGCGTCGGCCGCGAGGCCGATGGGGTGCCAGTAACGGCGCAACAATTCGCCCATCGGCGTGCCGCGGCGTACCTCGGTCAGTTCGGTGTCATACGTCGGTTCCGGCAACTCGTACGCGGTGCCGCGATCAGCCATGGCGGGGCCTCCGGTCCCCAGGGTAGCGGATCAGCCGCGGATTGGAAAACGCGCGCCACACGCCAGCGGACGAAACGCCGCGCGCGGGCGGTTTCCCTGAACAACAGCGACAGCGGCCAGAGCGGCGGCCCGGACGGCCGAGCGTTATCGGCGAAATTTCGGACCTTTTTCACCACGATTTCGGGACACGAGATGGCGGCGGGCGGTCTGGTAGGGGGAGCGCAGGCCACCAAACAGGGAGACATACCAGATGTATATGGCGGAGTTGATGGTAACCCGGGATACCGCGCACAATTGGTGCAATCCACTCTACGCGGCGCTGAAGTTCGGCACGATGACGACCAGCAACCTGGTTCGCAAACAAGGGCATAGCGAGTTTCTTGTCATCCGATCAAAAGTAACGAAGGAGGAGCGAGAGCAGAACCGCAATCTTGCGGAACAGCTGAACTGGACTGAGGAACAGCTCAACAACGTCAATAATCCCCTCTCGGAAAACAAGTCCTCGAATATGTCGCAATTGGATTTGCATCAGTACGCGTCGGTGTTGTTCGCCAAGGACAAGGAAACGCTCGTCCGGGCGCTCCGCCATCACGGCTCCACCGTGGTCAGCGCGAAAGGTGGCGGAGCCATTGGCGTTTACAAGTCGAGCTATCGCACAACACTTGGCGGAGCATGGGCTATGGTCCCGGCCAAAGGTGTCCTGGGGACGGCCTTCGCCAATCTGTCGATGTTGGTGAAAGGAAAGGCGCCGGTCGTCACGGTTAAGGAAACGACGCACATGTACGCGCGCGGGATGTTGAGACGGCGTGGCTATTATGTGCTGTTGGCCTTGGCGCAGGACCTCGCGCGTGACACCGGTATCGGCGACCGGTCGGCGTACATGACCGCGCAAGGCTATTCGACGATGGGGGAGATCGCCACGCTGCTCTCATGACCCGCCTCGCCCTCCTCCTACCAGGGTAGCGGACCAGCTACCGATGGGTATACTGCGCCAGAGCCAACCGGCCAGCCGCCCCAAATGGCACGTCGGGGGCGTATATGGGGAGTGAAGCATGAGTTTGCGCGGTGCGGGTTACATCGTGGGTGCCTGGGAGCATCCCACACGCAAGGCGACCGATAAATCGGTCACCTTGCTGCATGCGGAATGCGCCAAGGGCGCGCTGGATGACGCGGGCCTGACCAAGGACGATGTCGACGCTTATTATTGCGCGGGCGACGCGCCGGGTCTCGG
>Ga0182018_10002872_pt1 | contig 16414 bp, 13 predicted proteins | sample 812P2MmetaG_FD_120490 | JGI IMG/M metagenome (GOLD analysis project Ga0182018, IMG submission 120490) | Permafrost microbial communities from Stordalen Mire, Sweden - 812P2M metaG | ecosystem: Environmental > Terrestrial > Soil > Wetlands > Permafrost | place: Sweden: Stordalen | collected... | reverse complement strand
GAGTTTCTGCCTCCGCGGCGAACGAATAATCAAGAGCTTACGAACGAATTTCGCTGCTGAAACTCCCTGAAAAGAGTTTTTCAACAGCCACTCGCAATTCCACTCATTGACCCGGCAAAATGGCGAACAGACGGCGCAAAGTTGCGCTAACGCCTGTTTTCGTCAACTGACTACCGATCTTAGTGCTTAAGGCTGGTGCAGGAATCCGAGAGCGAGTCCAGTAGCCAAAGGTCAACTCTTCCGAAGATGAGATTCCCGAGCCATTTTCCGTTCCCGCTCACTTTGATGGTCTGATGCTGAAATTGCTTCCACTGGCAACGCAGCGCGCCGTCAGCCTCATACAAGCTGAAGGCCTGCCGTTCATTCACTAGCACTTGGTTTCTGAATGTATCTGAAGCCACCCAATAGCTCGGGTTTGTTGTCACCTTGCGTCCGCTCATTGTCTTAAGCTCATATCGCAGAAGGCCGCTTTGCGAAGGGACAAATGCGACTGCGGCTCCTTCGATAGAAGCTAGGGCTAGAGTGGGAGTTCCGGTAGGTTGCACGCTGTCAATGAGCGGAGCTGAAGCGATTTTGCTCCACGTGTCTGTCTTCAAGCCGAAGATTTTCTCCCGGTTGATTAGCCAGAGTTCCGATCCATCACGTGTAAGAGCAAGATCGTATGCATTATCTAGATCCGCCAGAACTTTGGGCGGTTCAGCCTTCAGATCAAGCACTTTCCCGTTATCTTGATTAACGTAGGCAATCCAGCTTCCGTCTTGCGCAATGATTACCTTCTGCAGGTCATATTTGAGCCTCCCGACTTCGATGTGAATCTCTCGCAAGAGTTTGCCGGAGTGAGGGTCCACAAGGCGAATCAGACCATGTTGGCTTGTCACCAGCAGTTGCTTGGACGCATCGTTGTAATCGGCCTCGAACACCGGGCCGGGGTTCGGTTTGAACTGGGCAATGCGCCTTCCAGTTTCGTTATCTCGGACTTCCAGCCTTCCCGAGGCCCAAGTCATGAACGTCCACCTGCCATCGGGGCTGAAATCACAAGGAGTCTAGCTGGAAATCCGGCGGGGTCTGCTGAACAGTCATGGTGTTGCCCGGCCCCAGCCTAGTTGCATTAAACTTCTTTTCGTCTTGAAGGCTCCTCGTCGGAGACGGAAACTCTGTCAGCGGTGTCTGCGACAGTCCGCTACACGTCAACGAAAGCATGCTCGCCCAAAGAATGAATTTCATAGTGATTACCCGTTAAGCATGTTGATCTTACATCGCCTGCGTAGCGCCGTCTTCGCTAGTTGGCGAAACATCCCCATTACACTCATTTGCGAGCGATTCGGTAGCAACCGACGAGAGTTTCTTGCAGGCAGTGCGCGGTCGGCAAACGTCCAGTTCATCAACTCCAACTCCAACGACTTCGTAGATTCCCAGGTTCATCGCAGCGTTGGCCCAACCCAGCATTGAGTTATTCCTCAGGCACACTGACTGACTGTGAAGACTGACTCCATTCCTCGTAAAAGCTGTCAAGCCCCCGTTTTGACGATTTTCGCGGTAACGCGATGAATAGACTAGGAAAATAAAATCGGAAGATGTGTCGGTATGCCCAGTCGAAATTGATACAATAGAACTATAGAGAACAAATCTAGATGAAAGGTGCCGGATAACCCCGACACCTTTTTCAGTTTAGATCGATAACTCGCCCCTAAATCCTTATTCCAGAATATTTTGCATATAAGTCATTTAAACTCAAAGATTTGGCAGGAATTTTTGCCTAACTCTATGATTCTAGAGGATGGAAATTTAAAAAAAAATTAGCAGACTTGTCCACCACCGCGTGGACGGGATCCCGGCCACGCTCTACAAACACACTTCCGCCCGCACCTCCCGGCACCCGGCGAAGGCACATGACTATTTCGGCTCGCGCGCGCTTTGTTGCAGGACCCAATCGAGCACCGGATCGCGGCCGGAATTGTAATCATCCCAGGTCTCCGGTATCTCTTTGTCGGGTCGAATCAGATTTTCGCTACTCTTTGTGAACTTGTAGAACTTTATGGAGCACCTGACTGTCCAGTGGGAGTTCGGGAGGACCATCTCGCGCGCTTCCTGGTAGCTGTTCGGTTTCTCCCCAATGGGCTGCCCAACGAGAAGCGCTTTCGTCCGATCATGGAATTGGGCAGCATTGGACATCGCGGCTGAAAATGTTCTCGGGCCGATCAGTACAAACAGGTGATCAGACCGATTGATGCCCCGCATCTTGCGTATCGGTTTAATCAGGTACTTCAGCCCAAGCCCGAAATCTCCTCCTTTATTGAGTCGAAGATCGAGAATGAGGTATTGCGGTTGCTTCTCGTGAAGCAAATCAAGCATGGCCTTCGAGGATTCGCGCAAGTTTTTATAGGACTGAAACGAGCAATAGACGGCTCTTTCCTTCTCGAAAGGAAGACACCAGAGTGGTTCGCCTGGATGCTGGCGATAGAGAGGCACAGTCGTCGCGGCGCGCAGCCACGCTGATCGCGGCATCGGAGACGATGCAGGAAGATTCAGCGTGAGCTGACCAGCCTTGGTCTCAAAGGTGTAGCTCACGTGATCGCGATTGGATGTGATGCCCAGGCCGTACAAAACCAGCCCGTTGTTCAAGAGGAGACATGCTCGCAGATCGCGCAGCGCTTGCGTCTCATCCGCGGGCGTGAGCGTCAGGAGCAAAGTGCGAACCCGGTCTATCGGCACGCCATCTACGGCAATCAACTTGTGCCCAATAACATCGGACATACTCGCGGCAGGGGCAGCCTCGGTCAGGCGATAGTCGTCTCCAAAGCGTTCAAATTCGACTGGAAATGCCGGCGCATCGTCGGGGATTCGTATGTACGTGTGCCCATCGCCGATCGAATTAGCGATCTGGTCCATCCCCACAAAGATCTGATCCGAATTCATGGTCGGAAGCTGCGCGTCCAGTCGATCGATTTCTGCCTGAAAGGTCTCGGGAGAAATAAAGTGAAACGCATTTGCGTGTCGCTTGACCAGTTGCTTCGCCAGGAACATCAAGTCCTCATGCCATTTGAGGGTAGGTGGAGTCAGCTGGCCGTTCGGCGCTTGTGCGTAGATTACGTTCATGAACAACAGAACGGACGCACCCCAAAACAAGATATTTGTTTCTCATTGTTTGTCATTATGCCCGAACACACGCACCTGCCGATCGGCGAGCCGCTTGACTGAATCTCTCCATGCCGAGTTCGTCGTGGCCCCTTCTCGAAATGGACGAGAAGGGGCGCACCCCCCGGCACCGCACCCTCCCCTTCCAAATAAAAAACCCTCCCGACAATCTGAGAGGGTCGCGAACTGGTTGGAGAAGACTTATGCCGCTGCGCGCACTACGTTGCCCGCTTGAAAACCTTTTGGGCCTTTGAGCAGATCGAACTCGACGGTCTCGCCTTCATTCAATGAGCGGTAGCCGTTCTCCTGGATGGCCGAGAAATGCACGAAGACATCCTCGCCGGTGGAGCGCTGGATGAATCCGTATCCCTTCGCCCCGTTGAACCACTTCACAGTACCCTTCTCTCTCACAGAAACTCCTTTCGCCTTATCGCTGGAATTATTCTTCCGCCTCTTGTCTGTTTGCCCCGAGTGTTGGACATTTTATCCAACGCACTCGTGACACCCCCTCGAAGGGACGGTAAGAACTACTGCTGGCGTCGCCGCGTGCGGATGAAACCCTCGCCAACAGAAACGGCTCCCTTGCATTTCGCCGGACGGTTGCCCGCGACGAAATGCTGTGGAGCCGCTAAGACGAAGGCGCAATATCGGACCGCTGTCACAGAAACGTCAATCCTATTACGACACTCGCTGACCGGGTTCGGCCAGCGAAGCACCAGATAATAGCAGGAAGATTCCGGTTGGCAAGAGCGAATTTGCGGAAGTCGACTGGAGAGCGAAGATGGCCCCCGAACATGACCCATGGCTCGATTTGACCGGCACCGGGGGACCGTAACCGACGTGCCTCGACGGACGGCCGTAAGTATTTGATAATATTTGAGAAAGCCTCTTTGAGAAAGCAGTGCCATCGCTCACACCCATCGCAGTTTCCGACGAGAACGAGGCGGCCGAAATCCGGGCTGCTTCGGCCGAGGGGCTGGTGCGCTCCACGGCGCGCTACCTGCTCCGGACCGAGGTGCATACGTTCGCCTTCTCGGTCGCGGCCAACTCCATTCTGTCGTTCTTCCCGTTTCTGCTGCTGCTGATGACACTGATCCGCTACGTTTTTCATTCGCAGCTAATGTACGGCATAGTCGAGAGCCTGTTGCGCGACTATCTTCCGACCGGCCAGGAATTCGTGATCCGGAACCTGAACGTGCTGGTCACGGCGCACCATCGGGCGCAGGTGTTCTCGCTGGCGATGCTGCTGATTACTTCCACCGGAATTTTTCTGCCGCTCGAAGTGGCGCTGAATCGCGTCTGGGGCTTTCGCAACAACCGCTCCTACTTCGGAAATCAGCTGATGTCGCTGGGGCTGGTTTTTGCCTGCGGGTCGCTGGCGCTGCTCTCGGTCGGGTTGACCGCGGAGAACGTTAACCTGTTGAAGAGGGCGTTGCACGGCTACGGCGCCTGGTATGTCACGCTGGTGGATTTTGTCACGATGAAGATCTTTTCGATCCTGGCCAGCATCGCGATCTTCTTCCTGGTTTATTGGCTGTTGCCGAATGGAAAAGTGCCGGCGCGCGCCGTGCTGCCGGCTGCGGTGATCATGGGGCTGCTGTCCGAGGCGCTGAAGTACGCTTATATCTATGCCCTGCCGCGGCTGAATTTTGCGGAGGTGTATGGACCGTTCGCCATCTCGGTCAGCCTGATGTTCTGGGCGTTCCTGTCGGGGATGCTGCTGCTGACGGGAGCTCACCTTTCTGCTCGCAAGATAATATTGCGGGGATGAGGCAGCTCTCAGCTCTCAGTTAGAACCCGCTTGTGGAGACTTGGATGGTTCCGGCTTCTGCCGCTTTACTGAATCTCTTGACCTCAGGTTCGTCGTGGCCCCTTCTCAAACTCGAGAAGGGGCGCACCCCCAGCCTCTCTACGCTACTCTACTGTTACTTTTAGTTTTAGCGATGCTAACCCTGTCGACGAGGCTGTGATTACTACGGTCCCTGCTTTGGAGCCTGTCGTGTACTGCGCTGTGGCGGTTCCTCCGGAAGTGGTGACTACCGAGTTGGCTACGAAAGTTCCGCCTGCTCCGCTGTCGGTGAAGTTTACGGTCACGCCTGTCACGCCAAATCCGTGCGCATCGAACACCTTCACCACCAAAGGAGCTGCTAACGGGGTATTGGGCTCCGCCGTCTGGGCGTTGCCGGAGGAGATGGCCAATCTCGACGGCGGGCCTACGGCGGCGGTTTCGTTGAATACGGCGCTGACGTAGCCTTTTGCCGAACATGTGATGGTTACGGCACGCGGAGTCGGAGGAAGCTGGTAGTTGTAGGTCAGAGTTCCTGTCGCAGGCGTGGTCTGCAGTGGGCTGGGAGTGAACACCCCTCCTATTCCTCCGTCTTTGCAGGTCACGGGCACGCCAGCCAGCGGCGCGGAACCGTAGGCTGCGGCTGTCGTCGCCATCACGGTCAGCGGTACCGGCAAAACTGTTTTCTCCATGCCGGTCTGGTTATTGCCGGTTCCTGCGGAGAGTGACGGCAACAGGCCATAGACCTCGAGAGCAGTCGTTCCGCCGACATACACCTTGCCGTTGGAGACGGTGGGAGTTGCGAAGCGCACAATGGGAAGCAATTGGTCGCGCAGACTCGGAGCCTGCGTGGTGTTGTAGAACTCGTTCGCGAGGTTGGTGGGATCGAAGGCGAACAGGGCCGGGCTTCCATGCCGGATCACCCAAAGTATTCCATTGCTGTTGCCGTTTGCAGTAATGGAGGTCGATGAAGGGCCGAGGCTGGCGAAGAAGAGCGGGGTTTCGGAAATCGGCGTTTGCGAGAGGGAGCCGTTGACCAATGCGAACTGCTTGATATAGTCGCCCTCGCCCGCCACGTATACGCTGTTGTTCCAATAGGACGGAACGCCGGTGAGTTCACCGACCACAGCCTTGGGAATCTCCTGAATGACGTTGTCGGTCGTCGCGTTGTAGTGCCCCGCGTTATCGCGGTTGATGAGGTAGAGAGTGCCCTGCTTACCTCCCGCCAGCAATTCGTGCGGGTATAGGCCGGGTTGATCGGGCAGAACCAGAGGACCGGCCGAGCCCAGATCCAAATCGTCGTTCGCGAGCATGAGCTGGTCATCCGGCGTGAAGTAATCGAGCACGCCGAAAGTGCTGCCATTCCATCCCATTTTTAAAATGCTGTCGCCATAGTCATTGCCGCCGGTGGGTCCGTCAAAGGTGCCGTTGGCGGTGGCGAAGTAGATGCAGCCGTTCTCGTCGACAGCCGGGCCACTGCCACCTTGCCAGATGGAAGCGCGAGTGCCATCGGGAGTGACCAGGAAAGCGGCCTCCCGCTGCAGCGTCTGCGAGTTGTAGGCGAAGAACCAGCCGTTGTAGGCATACTCGTCGCAGCCGTTGCCGCCGAATCCGATGTAGACCATAGTGTTTTGCAGAAGCAGCGCGGGACGCTGCATTTGAAGAATGGGATTGAAAGTTCCCGATCCATTGCTGGATTGCGCCGTTCCGGTGATGACTACCGGGCCGCCCTTCAGCTCAGTGCCGTTGACGACGTCCAAGGCGTGGAGACTGAAGTTGCGCACGGCGGTGGATCCTGTGCCGGTCACCGTTTTGGCGACGACGTAAAGCGTGGTCACGGCCGGATCAATCACGGGCGTGCCCATGATCCCGATTTCGGTGTAGTAATTTAATCCGTTGCAACCATAGTCGGTGATGGGATCGGGAGTTCCGCCATCGTTCAGGCTTACCGACCACAGCGGAGACGCGCCGTTACCCTGCGTGCTATCGGCATCGAAGGCGTAGACGGTGTTGTTCTGGGTGGCGACGAAAACCACATTGTGCGTATTGCCGTCGTTCATCAGAAGGTGGCTAGCGTAGAGCGGCTGCCCGACGATGAGGCCGTCGACACTCTGCGTGAACAGCTTTCCAAAACTGTTTACGTTGACGTTGGCGGGCGTCAGGATGGTCTCATTCGGATTCAGGCCGGAGCGGGTGTTGTCGTTGTGGTGGGTGAGAACATTGTTCTGCCCCCAGGCCATAGAAAATCCCAGGCAGAGCAACAACAGAGCCATCGCCAACTTTGAAAACGGCTGTGGACCGGGTATTTGGCTTGTCCATTGACGATTGATGGTTTCAGCATTCTGATTCTGCAATACGGCAGAGACTGCGACAGGCATTAAATTCCCTCACCACAATGGAGATGGTCTTCGAGATGAACTTCGAAAATAGAGCTTTCGGGAGCAAAGTTTTCGAGCTGCACGGACACGTTTCTAACAGCTACTTACCGGGGGTCGGATACAAGATGCAAAGGGGGGAAGATGCAGACAACGTGGTTATTTTTCCATATTAGGAGGGGAACCGCAACCACTAAATCGTGCCTTTTTTCGCGGGCTAAACTGCTGAAAAGCCTTGGCCATCTGGGGTTTTGGGCCGCTAACGATTGTATTTCCAGCGAGTTGCGGACTGCGGAAAAGTCTTTTCCACGAAACCAAAGATCTGGCTGGGCTGGAGCCGGAAGATGGGCTCTGCCATGGACCGGGGGTCCATTTTGTACTTCTTCTTATATGCGGCTGCGATGCGGCCTAGGGCCGCGGCATCCTTAACTTCAGTCGCGAGTCCTTCCACGATCACAGCCTCTTCGCCATCGTCATTCGTAATGGTGCAGGCGGGATTGGCGGCGAGGTTTTGGCCTTTGCGGGATTTGCGTCCGGTGGAGAAGAAGAAAGCGTCGTCGAGCCACACTCCCCATATCGGCATGACGTGCGGACGGGCTTGACCGGCGTGGATCGTGGCCAGCCAGAACGTGCGGCAGGCAGACATTTTCCTGGCCACCCAAATCCACGGCAGGAGGCCCTTGCCCTCTTTGGGTCCGACAATGCCATAGCCGGGTGCAAATGGACGATCCGGTTTGGGTTGCTGGGTTGAACGCCTGGATGTCGTTTTCGTTGGTCGTTTCGCCATTTAATTCCTCGATGCCTTGTTCGTCGTGGCCTCTTCTCGGCTGAATTCCTCGGTGCCTGGGTTCGTCGTGGCCCCTTCTCGAAATGCGCGAGAAGGGGCGCACCCCCTACTTTCTTATTGCTTCAACTCCTGCACTGCTCGGTAGGCTTGATCTATGGCGCAGTCGGTGTACGCGTATGCGTCGGCGTCGGCGTTTGCGATCGCCAGGCGGCCGAAGGGTTTGCGCGCCACCTGGCACGGGGTCTCGCCGCCTTCCAGCCAGAACTGGTCGAACAGCGAATTATATTCATAAGCGTAGCCGTGGGGCCAGCGGTTGACGGTGATTTCGAGGATGTCGCGCGCGGGATCGAATCCGCCGGGACCGAGAATCCGCGACAGCTGATCGCGAATGTTGCGCTCGTAGGTTTCGAAGGTCGTGCTGTAGAGCTGGATACGGCCAGCCCTATGCTGGTCGCGGGCGGGGAGTCCGGGCTTGCAGGCGGCCTTCACCATGTGCACTACGATGGGCTCGTCCGGAGATTTCGTGCACTCATAGCCGCCGATGCTGACGGGAAGATCGAGGTTCACACTGGTGTGGTACATGCCGGGACAGTAAACGGAGCGCGCGGCAAGCTTCTGGAAGGCGGTCCAGTTGCGCACCACAACGTTGGTGTAGAGCAGAGGAACTTTCTGCGCGGAAGCGAGCGCTTCTTTCTGCGCGTCCGGCAATTCCTGCGCGATGTAGGGAATCACCACATGCCAGCAGGCCAGGATGCAATTCGCGGCGCGCACGGTCCGCAGCTTACCCTCGGCGAAATAGCTGACTTCCACTTCTTTCGCCGAGGCGGGACGCCCGCGATGGTTCACCTTGACCACGGTGCTGTTCAGCCGGATACGCGTCATGGAAGACGGCTGGTCGAGTCGTGAGTAATCGGCCTTCGCCACCACCACGCCGCTCGCCGAATTTCCGGGGACCGCCGACGGGATCAGCTTGCGCACCAGCAGCCGGGCGATGGAAGCATTGCCGTCGGGAAAGTGAAAGAAATATTTGTCCGCTTCGTCGTTGCGAATGCAATCGCGGTTCATGCCCTTACCCGGCGCGGGATCGAGCTTGAGACCCTGGAATCCGGGCAGTTCGAGGCCCCAGGCGTCCTGCGCGGCGACGGCATCAATACCAACGCCGAACAGGCCATGGGGAAAGGCCTGGAATACTTTCACGATCTCGTCGCTCATGCCCATGGTTTCGGTGAGATATTTCGCGTAGCTCATGCGGGCGAGACGCGCTTTTTTCTCGTTGGAGCTAAGACCGGGGAAATAATCTTTGTCGTCTTTCATCAGACGTTGAAAATCTTCTTTGGCTTTCGCCGAGAGCGGAGCGTCTCTTAGAAAATCTCTCATGTCGGCATCGCCGCCCTGGCCGCCGAGGCCGCTTTCGTCTCCTCCGCTATGGGCCGCGTTCGCGACCAACCTGTCAGCGCCAAAGGTTTCCTTGTCGAAGAAAATGCGCGGCTTCAAACCGAACGAACGATAGAGATCTTTGCTGACATACTTGGGATACGAAGACACATCGATCCCCAACTCTGTGATCAGGCCCTTGGCCACCGGGCTATATGGGGCGGGGCTTTCGATGGAAAAGGTACCGCCGAATCCCAGAAGCGTGCGGTTGCCGGCGCGGAATTCGTTGCGCTTGGCGTGTCCGCCGAAGTCGTCATGGTTCTCGAGGATGAGAATGCGCGCGCCATCGCCGGCGGCTTTGCGGAAAAAGTGGGCAGCGGCGAGGCCGCTGATGCCTCCACCGACGATCACCAGTTCGTAAGATTCGCCCGTATCCACGGCTTTGGGAGCATCGTCCCAGAAAGCGCCGTCGCGGACTTTGTGCATGGTTTCGAAGGAACCGACATGACTTCCGCGCAGTCCGGTCTTGCGGGGCGGGTAGTAACCGGGGACATCCTGCGCTTCGAGATCGGCGGCGGCAGCCGCCCACATTTCCGGCGGAAGAATGGCTGGAATTGCGACCGCTCCGGCGGTGAGCGCGATTCCGTTCAGAAAATCACGGCGCGTGATCTTCGCACCCATCCCCAGCGCGCGATCGCGTTTCTTTTTTCTTTCCGGTGAGACAAAATCGTCCGACACAAAGGCCTCCGGCGAGGCAGTGTATCACCTCACTCGATTTTGATCGCGGTCTGGAAAACAACCTTGTGACTGCCATCGCAGAAGGGCTTGTTCGCGGAAGCGCCGCAGCGGCAGAGGGAAAACGCGGTCTTGCCGGTCAGGTCGAACTTGTTGCCGTCGGCATCCACCATTTCGACAACGCCGTTGGGATCGTCTATACGCAAGGGACCGTTGTTGCGTACTGTAATTGTGACTTGTGGCATGAAACCTCCAATTTAATTAATTGCTTTCAAGCTATCGTACAACGTGGTCGGCGTGCAGTTTGAAAATTGGCGTCCCTCAGCGGCTAAAGCCGCATTCAGATTAGCGCGGTTGCCGCAGCGGTGAACCGCTGCGCCACCCAAAAGCAAGGGCAACAGCCGAAATCAAAATCAATGGTTGCGCCGCCCTAAAAGCAAGGGCAATAGCCGAACGCTGCCTGGCTTTGCCCGGCTGGACGGGCGAGGGCGACCGTCCCTACGTGGTTCTACGTTGGCCGGTCTAACGACGCCAGCGGTCTACCGTTTCCCACCACAACATCTTCGACCACTCATCGAACGTGACTTTCGCCCACTCGCGGTGGGTCCACCATGCTTCGCCGAACTCGGCTGGACTGCGGGCCGCGGCCACAGAGAACTGATATTGCGGCAAACGCTGGCGAAAGATCATCCAAGCGCGGCGGGTGTGATATTCGGAGGTGACAAGCAGCACACGATGCGCGCCCAGCGGCTGCAGGCAACGGCTTACGTCGTCCGCCTCAGCGACCGTCGAAAGCCCGGCGATGGGGCACACCGAGACGCGATTTGCGTCCGGCAATCCGTTCACGTATTTCTGCGCGACATCGATCAATTTCTGATCGTAGATGCGAGTTGCGTCGCTGGCATTCAAGAGCACGCGGGGGGCTTCTCCCTGACGGAGCAGTTCCAGGGCGCGGGCCGGACGGGCGTTAGTCTCCCCCGCCAGCACTACGATGACATCGGACTTTTCCGGTGCGTCGACCACAAGAAAGCGTGCCGCCTGGGTGGCGAGCAGCGCAAGGAGAAGGATAACGACGAGGCATAGCCCTATGAGTAGTCGGGAGAATCGCATTTATCGCATCTATCGCATCTGGGGCGCGGGTTACCGCACACTGCATGTTACTAAGGAAACAGGATGCGTGGAGACTTCGATTACGACGGTAATCAAGATCGCAATCCGCGGTGCCAACAATGGCGTGAAGATCGCTATGATAACCGCAGCTTAGGCGGGGCAATCGCGACCTCCGATGCTAAAATTATTGTTGCCCTTATGACTACTCAACTTATTGCTTCTTCGCTTTTTGCTGATTTGAAAGGCCGCATCGACGCGCGGACTTCGAAGGTTGGAATCATCGGCCTGGGCTACGTTGGATTGCCGCTGGCGCTGCTCTACAGCGAGCAGAAATTTGCCGTCACCGGCTTCGACATCGATCGGCGAAAAATCGATACCCTCGCCAACGGCGGCACTTACATCTTCCGCATCACTCCGGAAGAGATCGCGGCGGCCAAGGCCAACGGCTTCAAAGCCACGGCCGACTATTCGCAGATCACGGACATGGATGCGATCATCATTTGCGTTCCGACACCGCTGAACGAATATCACGAGCCCGATCTCAGCTATATCACCAACACGGCCCATGCGGTGGCGCCGCATCTGCGCGCCGGGCAGATCGTCATCCTCGAGAGCACAACCTACCCTGGGACGACTGAAGAGGTTCTGATTCCGATTCTCGAAAATGAGAACAAGGCCGGGCTGAAGGCTTCGCGCAAAGGCGCGGCCGGTGACAACGATATCTGGGTCGCGTTCTCGCCCGAGCGCGAGGATCCCGGCAACACCCAGGTGGCCCGTCACGATATTCCGAAAGTGATTGGCGGACTCGATCAGCAGGCCAGCGATATCGCAGCCGCGCTCTATGGCGCCATTTTCCGCCGCACCGTTCCCGTCTCCTCGCCGGCTGCCGCGGAGATGACCAAACTGCTTGAAAACATCTACCGTTGCGTGAATATCGCACTGGTTAACGAGCTCAAGATGCTGTGCCTGCGCATGGACCTCAATATCTGGGAGATCATCGACGCGGCCGCCACCAAGCCTTTCGGCTTCCATGCGTTTTATCCCGGGCCGGGTCTGGGCGGACATTGCATTCCGGTTGATCCGTTCTATCTTTCATGGAAGGCGAAGGAGTTCGACTTCCGCACCCGGTTTATCGAACTGGCGGGCGAAATCAACGTGGCGATGCCGTACAACGTGATCGCCTCGACCATCTCCGCGCTCAACCGGCAGAAGAAGGCGATCAACGGATCGAAAATCCTTATTCTCGGCGTGGCCTACAAAAAGGATATTGATGACCTGCGCGAGTCGCCCGCTCTCACCATCATCGAGCTGCTGCAAAAAGAGGGCGCCGTGGTCAGCTACAACGACCCGTACTTCCCCTTCGTCGGCCGAGGGCGGAAATATGACCTGCAGATGAAGTGCTCGTCACTCGATAATCTTGACCAGTACGACTGCGTGCTGATCATCACCGACCACAGCGACTACGACTACAAGAAGATCGTGGACGAGGCCAAGCTGGTGGTTGATTCCCGTAACGCCACGCGCGGCATCAAGAGCGGCAAGATCGTGCACTGCTAGGGCACTTTGCCTGGCGGACACTTCTGTCACTGCTCGTAGGGGCGGACGAATGCGTCCGCCGCTACGTGGGCGGTGCCGCTGCTTGCGTCCACCACGCCGCTAAATCCGTTGCCTGTGCTAGTATGTCGCGTTGAACTGGGGCAGCTTCCTGGTCGCATGCTGCATCTATACGGTGTGCCGATGACGGTGTGCCAATGAAAGATACGCTGGGAATCCTACTCGCCGGAGGCGCCGGCGAGCGCCTCTACCCACTGACGCGCGACCGCGCGAAGCCGGCCGTAACCTTCGGCGGCATTTACCGCATCATCGACATCACGCTTTCCAACTGCGTCAACTCGGGCTTGCGCCGGGTGTTTATCCTGACGCAATACAAGGCGCTGTCGCTGAATCGGCAGATTCGCGAAGGCTGGAACATTTTCGGGCGAGAAATCGGCGAGTTCATCGAAATCCTGCCGCCGATGAAGCGGGTCAGCGAGAACTGGTACATGGGGACGGCCGACGCGGTTTACCAGAACATTTATTCGATCGGCTCGGAGCAGCCGAAGTACGTGATCATCCTCTCGGGCGACCACATCTACAAAATGAATTATGGGCGTATGCTCAAGCAGCATCAGGACGCCGCCGCCGACGTCACGGTCGCGACCCTGGTGACCGACCCGGCGGAAAGCCGCCATTTCGGAGTGGTCGAAATCGACCGCGACAATCGCATTACCGGTTTCCTGGAGAAGCCGAAAGAGACGGAAATCCGGTCGCCCTATGATCCGACAAAAATTTCAGCGTCGATGGGCATCTATATTTTCAATACCGACGTGCTGATTCCGGTGCTGCTCAAAGACGCCGAGGATCCCGATTCCAGCCACGATTTCGGCAAGAATATTTTGCCCAAGATGCTGGGCGACTACCGCGTCTTCTCTTTTAATTTTGTCGACGAAAATAAAAAAGAGGCGCTCTACTGGCGTGACGTGGGCACGCTCGATGCTTACTACGAAGCTAATATGGACCTGGTCTCGGTCTCTCCCGTCTTCAATCTTTACGATGACCAGTGGCCCATCCGCACCCACCAGCGGCAGTATCCGCCGGCAAAGTTTGTATTTGGCGAGCCAGGACGCATGGGCCACTCGCTCGATTCACTGGTTTCATCCGGCTGCATCATTTCCGGGGGCTCGGTGCAGAGTTGCGTGCTGTCGCCGGATGTGCGCGTCAACTCCTACAGCGAAATCGAAAGCAGCATCCTGTTCTCGCACGTCAACGTGGGGCGTAGTTGCCGGATCCGCAAAGCGATCATCGACCGCGACGTGCATATTCCTGAAGGCACTACTATCGGCTACGATGCGGAAGCGGATCGTGAACGCTACTTCGTTACCGACACCGGCATCACGGTCGTGACCCGCGATTACTCGCTGTTTGAGAATCCGGTGGCGGTGGATTACTTCACGAGTGAGTAGAAGGCATGCCTTTGAGCCTTCGCCATTGGGCCGATTCGAATAGCTCTCCGCAGTCAGAAACGATCTCCCGTTGGCTATTCGTAGCGGTATTTGCAGTTTATGCGGCTTTACCCACCAGGAATTACTACTGGGATGGCGTTTCTTTCGCTCAGGATATCGAACAGGCTGGGGGATTCGGATCGCCTTCATTTTGGGCAAGTCTGATTCGCCCGAATCACCTTCTCTACGACAGCATCGGGTATTTTGCTTGGATCGCGCTGCGCGGGCTTGGATTGCAAGTCCGGGCGATTGCGGTGCTCCAGGCAATGAATATGGTTCTGGCCGCGGCGTGCGTCCGGATTGTGCAGCGGACGATTCTTCGGCTTACGCAGTCGGTGTACCTGAGCACGACGTTGACCTTGCTGTTTGCTTTCTCGGCAATTTTCTGGAGGTTTGCCACCGACGCTGATGCCTATATTCCGAGCGTGCTTTTTCTTGTGGCCTGCTTCCACATCTTGAGCACAAGTGCGAAGCCTCGGCCCGTGCTGGTCGGAATGCTGCACGCGGGCGCCATGCTGGTCCACCAGCTTGCGATCTTTTTCTTTCCCGCGGCTGCGTTAGGGATCTATTTGAAGGGCGGTCGCCGAAGCCTTTTGCAATATTGCGCGCTGGCAGCGGGAGTCACGCTGCCGGTGTATCGTGCCGGGTTCTGGCTGCAGCAACGTTCTAGCCACCTGAGTGCTTTTGTGCGCTGGCTGACTTTTCATTCCCCGGATGTGACGTTCACATTCAATGTGCCGAAGGATCTGGCTATTACGCTGATGAATTATCCGCGATTGTTTTTCGGAGGTACCGGCCGGTTGCTTCAGTTCTTCGGACCGTTCATGATGATTACGGTTGTCCTGCTGGCGGTGGTATTGACCGCGCTGCTGACCGTCATTTTCCGACACGGGGAAGAACTGCGGCTGTTTCACCTCAGGCTTCCGCCAACTTTGCCGATGCGAGTGGCGGTTGCGTGGTTCGTCTCCTATGCTGTCTTTCTTTTCTTTTGGCTGCCTTGGAATACTTTCTATAAGTTATTTTGTCTGCCTGCGATTATCGCGATCGTCGCTTTGGTTTTGGCCGGATATGAAGGCCCGCGCCGTTACCGGCTGGCTCTGCTGGTGGCGGCCATGGGGCTGGCGAATCTCGCATTTTACATATTTCCCTATTCGCGTCCGGACTACAACCAGGCGCTGCGATTTGCCCATCGGATGGGGCAGGTGTGGTCCGATCGAACGGTGGTCTACTATAGCGACTTTATTGTGGACGACTGGTACATCCGCTATTTCAATCCGCGGACGACATGGAAACAGATTGATCCGGTGAACGGCGTGGCGGATTTTGGGCGGGATGCGGATCGTGAAGTCGCCGCGGGGCGCGAGGTTTGGGTGGATGGCACTACGGCGGCTGCCCTCGCCCAGCGTTGGCCGGGGGTTATGGCGCACTTCGATGCGGCGCAGGAGGATGTGTTTCCGAAGCATCCGATTCGCTTTTATCGGTGGAGTGGGCGCGGGCCAGGGTTCTGAAAGGCAACGCGAAGCGGAGTCACCAAGCTCTATTTGCAGATCAGGTAAGAGCTCGGTTTGGTTGGGGAAGCGAGCCATTTGTGCGTTCGCGGCCGGCAAACAGCAGGTCCTTCGCTTCGCTCAGGATGACAATTGTGTTTTAGTTGGTCGACGGTGCATTGGTTAGTGCTTCAGCAAGTCTTCTGACAGCAAATGTGCTTTCTGTGCCAGCGTGCTTGCTCTCCGCACGTCGCCTTCCTTCAATGCCGAACGCGCACCGTCCATGTAGTTGTGGATTTGTCCGACCGTCTCCCGCTTTTGCGGGTTCAGCGTGCGATCGGCGAGCTGTTTCAGCTGGTCGTCGGTGGAGCCGAGCCACCGTTCCGCGTTCCGGCGCTCGCGGGTCGCTTCCTCGGGAGTCAGGCCGGGCGCAATCTGCGCCGCGGGTTCCCTGGCTCCGCCTTCGCGAACCACAACTTTCTGGGGAGGGGTATCGGGTGGGCGTGCGGGGCGCTTGCGGCGTTTTCTGATTGGGCTCGCTGAAGCGGTGTTCGTCTTCGCTTGCGGCGGTGACGCTTTCTGCT
>Ga0182018_10002870_pt1 | contig 16429 bp, 15 predicted proteins | sample 812P2MmetaG_FD_120490 | JGI IMG/M metagenome (GOLD analysis project Ga0182018, IMG submission 120490) | Permafrost microbial communities from Stordalen Mire, Sweden - 812P2M metaG | ecosystem: Environmental > Terrestrial > Soil > Wetlands > Permafrost | place: Sweden: Stordalen | collected... | reverse complement strand
ATGTATTTCATCGGTCTAACAATGAGGCTAATAACTCCGGTTCGATCCACTTGGTTGGTTTGTCGCCATTCTCCTTGATGTGGGTGTCTGGCCCTCCTCCGGCCGTATCACGCGCCACTCGGAAACAGCCCGGATTGGGGCGCTGGGGCCCCAAGTCCCGCTCCGGGAAACGCCGGCGATTACTCCCTGGCGGGCAGTCCCATGACTGTGGCCGGATCCGGGTAAGGAGACCCGGCCCTCACCGCTTAGGCGGCTGCGGACCGCGGTTGGACCGCTTTCTCGATTTCCCGTTGCCGGGATTGCCGGGCCGCGCGGAGGTCGTATTCGAGTTGGATGCCGAGCCAGAATTCGGCCGAGGTTCCAAGGTATCGCGCCAGGCGCAGGGCCGTATCCGCTGTGATTCCACGGCGGCCACGCACGACATCATTGAGGCGCGTTGCCGTGATGCCCAGTGCTTTGGCGAGTTGGTTAACGCTCATGCCTAAGGGTTCGAGAACGTCTTCGCGTAAAGTCTCGCCGGGATGGGGAACTGGTATTAAATTGGCCATAACTGTTTTCCTAATGGTAGTCGGTGATCTCCACGTCGTAGGCGTCTCCATCCTTCCAAACGAAACAGATGCGGTACTGGTCGTTGATTCGGATGCTGTGTTGCCGTTTCCGGGCGCCTTTCAAAATTTCTAGGCGATCCCCGGGAATCGCCGCCAAATCGCGAAGCGATCTCGCCTGGTTAAGGTGGATGAGCTTGCGGAGCGCGGTCTTTTCGATGGGCCGAAACTTCTTCGAGGGCCGCTGCTGAAAGATCCTCTCGGTCTCGGCGCCTCGAAAGGACTGGATCATGGCCTTATCGTATATCGGTATTCGATAAATTGCAAGCCGAAAGATTCAAGCGGGCGCTACCGAAAGGTGCGTAAGTACTGCCCAGGCTCCCCGCGAAGTCCTTTCGGGAAGCTTCGAGGCCATAGGCCAATAAACGCCGCTGGGCACTTTCTGAGTGGCCGAAGACCGCACGCCTGCGGCAACAGGACCGCCTACCGCGGTTGGGGGACGATCCGGATATACGGCTTCGGCGACTTCCAGCCGCTGGGGTACTTCAGCTTGGCTTCTTCCTCCGTAACCGAAGGCAGGATGATCACGTCGTCGCCTGGGTTCCAATTCACCGGCGTCGCGACCTTGTGCTTCGCGGTGAGCTGCATCGAATCCAGCACACGCAGTACTTCGTTGAAGTTGCGGCCCGTGCTCATGGGATAGCTGAGCATCAGCTTGATCTTCTTGTCCGGTCCGACGATAAACACTGTACGGACGGTGGCATTGGTGGCGGCGGTGCGCCCCTCGGAGGTGTCTCCGGCTTCGGCCGGCAGCATGTCGTAGAGCTTCGCCACCTTCAGTTCCGGGTCTCCGATCATCGGATAGTTCACCGCGTGGCCCTGGGTCTCTTCGATGTCCGCTTTCCATTTGCCGTGACTGCCCACGGGGTCGACGCTCAGCCCGATAATCTTGCAGTTTCGTTTGGCGAATTCCGGTTCGAGGCCGGCCATGTAGCCCAGTTCGGTGGTACAGACGGGAGTGAAGTCTTTCGGATGCGAAAACAGGATGGCCCACCCATCGCCAATCCATTTATGAAAGTTAATGTCACCGTGGGTGGTTTGAGCGGTGAAATTCGGCGCTTCGTCGTTAATGCGTAAGGACATCTGGCGATTCTCCTTGCCTGCCGCCGATGGAACCGGCCGGCGCGATCGGCAACTGCTAAATTGTAGTGCAGCGGCCCGTCCCGCTCCAAACGGAATCAGCGCGGGGAAGCCGGCTGTGCTGTATTATAGCGTCGAAGGAGCCGGCATGGAACCTGTGCGGATCGAGCGATTCTACTTGGGCTGTCTGGCCCACGCATCCTACGCGGTGGGCTCGGAGGGCGTGGCAGCCATCATCGATCCTCAGCGGGATGTGGATATCTACCTGGAGGCGGCAACCCGCAATGGCTGGAAGTTCGAACATATTATCGAGACTCACCTGCACGCCGATTTCGTCTCGGGACATCGGGAACTGGCCGTTCAGGACGACATGGGCAGCGGGAACCCAGCCGCCTGCCGCGGAGATTCGCGATCGTCGGCGCACTCCGAAAGCGGGCGCGACGGCTCAACTTCCGGGTGGCCGAAGAGGAACGGCCAGAGCATTGCCGTGGGGCGGCACTTCAACGGGGTAGCGGGTTACCCGTCCGCGCCGTCAGCGACGATCGGTTACGTGGACCGCCGCGGGCGCGCGAATTACCCCGATTTCAGAGGCAAGCTCGCGGCTCAGACGCGAGGGAGCTTTTCCGCCGATGCGCACCAGCAGCGAAGCGTGGCGCGTTCCAGGCTCCACTGTCAGGCTGGTTCCGGGCACCAATCCCATTCGTTTCATTTCGCGCAGTGCGTTTGGATCGCGGTCCGAAACGCTGCCGATCACGGCGGGCACGTCACAGGGCCATTTGGAAAGGGCGATTTCTTCGCGTTCCGCGATCGCTCCGTCTTTTTCGGGGATGATATGGCCGTGCGGATCGGTTTCAGGATAGCCTAATTTGGCCGCGATGCGGTCTTCCAGCCGTTCGGAGATATAGTGCTCCAGTCGTTCCGCTTCGTCGTGCACTTCATCCCAGGAAAAATCGAGCACATCGTGCAGGAACCGTTCGAGCAGGCGATGATGACGCCGGATCTCCAGCGCCCGGCGCTTCCCCGGTTCCGTGAGACGCACGCCATGATGCTTCTCGTACTTCACGAACGAAGGCCGCTGGCCGGCCAGCTTTTGCAGCATGCCGGTAACCGAGGCCGCCCGGATCTCCAAATGCGCCGCCAAAGCGTTGCTCGAGACCCGCTCGGACGAGGGACCGCTCAGTTCTAGGATTGCCTTGAGGTAGTCGTCGACCGCTTCCGTGGTTCTGGTCACTAAAGAAAGTATAAAACATGCGCCGCGGCGTGTATAATTTAGGCATGCCTAATATCTACCGGGCGCTGTTGCTTGCCTGTTTGACCGTCTCTCTCCGGGGGCAGGGCGAGACCACCAGCGCCATCGCCGGCTCGGTAACCGATCCGGCGGGGGCGGCGGTGGCCGGCGCCAGAGTGACGATTCAGAGCACGGATAACGGGTCGAAACGCTCGGTCCGGACCGATGACGATGGGCGGTTCAACTTCCCGCAACTCAAGCCGGGTCCGTATTCGGTAAAGGTGGAAGCGGACCAGTTCGATCCGCAGGAGGATCATTCGGTAGTGGCGGGACTGGGGCAAAAGCAGGTGGTCGATTTCACACTGAAGATCGCGGCCTCGAACCAGACGATCACGGTGCGCGAGGGAGCGGCGCTGGTGAATCCGCAGAATGCGAATACGTCCACGACGATGGCGGCTCGGGCGCTCGAAGACCTCCCGAATCCGGGCGGCGATATGACGTATCCGCTGCAATTCGCCGCGGGCGCGCTGATCAACACGGCCGGCAGCTCGAACGACTTCGTCGGCGGCACCAATGGGTATGGCAACGTGCAGTTCAACGGTCTGCCGTCGCTTTCGAATGGCTACATCGTGGATGGATTGGAAACCAACGATCCGCTGACCAACCTGAATAGCGGACTCTCCACCAACCTCGTTCTTGGCCTGAACTCGATCGCCGAGGTGACGGTGAACACGCTTTCCTACGCGGTGGATCAGGGACGATACGGAGCGGCGCAGGTGAACTACGTGACCAAATCCGGAACGAATCGATTTCACGGGAACCTTTACGAACTGTGGAACGGATCGCGGTTCGACGCGGCGGATTTTTTCACCGATTCGACGCCCGGAAACCGGAAACCGCGATCGACGGTCAACCATTTCGGAGGCAGCCTGGGCGGACCCATCCGGCGCGACAAGCTATTCTTCTTTTTCGATACCGAGTGGGTCCGCATCGCGCTTCCGATCGTCTCGGCAACCACCGTGCCAACCGTGGCATTTCAAAATTACGTGTTGCAGCAACTTCCGCGCGGAGGAACGGATTCGATCACCGGAGGGATCTATCAGCCCGCGCCGCAACTGGCGCCCTTGTATCAAAAGCTGTTCTCGCTGTATGGAAATACGGCGGGCGCGCCGCTGGCGGTGCTGGGTTGTCCCATCAATGGCGATGGCAGCGCGGCGGCGGGGAGCCCTCCGAACGGGAATGGATGCGCGAACCGGCAGAGCGTTTCGCATTCGAGCGACGATAGCGAGCAGGTGCAAACGGCGAGGGTCGACTACAACGCGAACGAGAGGAACACGGCCTGGTTTCGTTTTCAAGCCGACACCGGCCTGCAAGCGGCGTATACGGACCCGATCAATCCGCTGTTCGACGCCGCTTCCCCGCAGCCGCTGTATTCGTTCGCGACCGGATACACGCACCTGTTTTCGCAGAACCTGGTGAACTATTTCAATCCCGCGTTTTCCTGGTATGAGAGTTTGTTCGGGCCGGCGGATTTCGCGAAGACGCTGGCCGCCTGGCCGATGGTGCTGGAAGGCAGCCCGTTTACGACCATTGGCGGTCTCGACAACACGTGGGTCCAAGGGAGGCGGGCTTCGCGGCTCTTCCTCAACAACAATCTGGCGTGGACGGCCGGCGCGCAGGAACTGAGGTTTGGAACCAACATCCGGATTTTCCGGCTCAACGATTACGATTTCGGCGAGGGCGTGGCGCCTACCGTGACTTACGCGACTCTGCCGCAGTTCATCTACGGCGTGGCATCGACGGCGTCGGAGACGTTCCCGCAAGCCGATTCGCAGCCGTACAATTTTCTCAACCTGGATGTTTACGCGCAGGATACGTGGAGAGTAACGAAAACCTTGACGTGGACGTTCGGTGTCCGTGGGACACACAATTCGAATCCGGTGAATCCGCACGATGCGGTGGCTCGGCTGCCGGGATCGTGGGACGCGATTCCGCACGACGTCAATCAGCCGCTGAATCGAGCGATCGAGACGCGCCTGGGGAATATTTTCGAATCGACGCCGCTGGCGATTTTGCAGCCGAGAACGGCGATTGCGTGGCAGGCCGCACCGAAGACGGTGTTGCGAACCGGGTTCGGTCTGTTCAGCGACATTCTGCCGGGGAGCGTGGTGGATCTGGTGGGCGTCAATCCGCCGTATTCGAAAACCTTTCAAGGCGGCTTGTTGGGAACGGCGGGCGGGACCGGGTTCGACAGTGCGGTCGCCGCGACGGTGGCGGCGAACCAGACGTTCGGTTCCGGGTTCGCGCAAGGACAGTTATCGTGCGCGTCGGCGCTTTCGATTCCGGCGGCGTGCTTGCAGCCGGTCGAGATGACGGCGGTTCCGGACGGCAAGCTTCACGCGCCATACTTCATGCAGTGGAGTTTCGCGCTGGAGCGGCAGATCGGCACGACGATCGATCTAAGGGCGCAGTACGTGGGCACGCGCGCGGTGAATCAGCCGTATGAAACGCAGGTCAACGGCTATCAGACCGTGTGCCAGGGTTGCTTCGCTCCGTTTCCCTACGGCCAGCCTTCGGACCCGCGATTTGGCGCGGTGACGCAGCTTAGCACGGGCGCGAATAGCCATTACAACGGGCTTCAATTGACGGCCGAGAAGCGGCTCGGGCGCGGGCTCGAAGTGGTGGCGAATTACACCTGGAGCCATTGCATGGACACGGTTTCGAACGGAGGATTTCTGCCGTTTTCGGCGGGCGCAATTCTCTCGCCGCTGCCGGGCGAGCTTGCGCGGCAATACGGGCCTTGCGATTACGATGTGAGGGACAACCTGACGGCGCAGTATGTCTATCAATTGCCATTCAAGGTAAAGAGCAAAGCGCTGGGGACCGCGATGAATGGATGGCAGGTGTCGGGGACGGCGTTCTGGCACAGTGGGGTGCCGTTCTCGGTGTTGAGCACGGCCTATTCGGCAAATGGAGACGGCATTGTGCAGGGCAGCGGTCCGCAATATGCGAGCGTGGTTCCGGGCGTGCCGGTGTATGCGCATCGGGCCATCGCGGGTGTGACCCCGGCAGGCACGGCGCAGTGGCTCAATCCGAACGCGTTCGTCTCGGCGGTGGACCCGAGTACGGGGGCTTGCGCGGGCGGGGACAATCCCCGGAATTGCCAGTTCGGCAATCTCGGCAGGAACGCGTTACGAGGTCCCGATTTCGCGTGGGGCGATTTTTATCTGACGAAATGGTTCGCCTTGAGCGAGCGCGTGAAGCTTCGCGTGGACGCGCAGGCTTTTAATTTTTTGAATCATCCAAACTTCGCGCTTCCGACGGTAGTGTACGCGGGCATCCCCGGAAGACCGTCGACGCAGACGGGGTTCGGAGCGCTCACCTACACCACGGCGCCACCCACTGGACTGCTGGGCGTGGGACTGGGCGGCGACAGCTCCCCGCGGATGATCGCGTTTCAGGGACGGCTGGAGTTTTGATTGGGGAGCGAATCGCACATCGACGTGTCCGATGGGGATCGGATAATTTAGTGGTGAGGTGTCCGCGATGACGACCATTTTTCGCTGAACGTCCGTGCGTTCTCCATGTCGCGCTCCAGGTCCCGTTCGCTATATCGAAGCGGCACCCCGTGTTCCTTCAGGAAGCCATGGACTTCGTACCGCGTCCCGAATCCGAGCAGCCGCCGGACTTGCGATTCGGAGAGTTTGCCGGAACGATAGCCTTCCAGCGCCAAGCCCTCAAGGGCCGCTCGCGGGATGCCGGTTCCACCGCTTTCCAGGTGGCGCGCGCTATCCTCGGGCGATTGAGCGTGATCTGCATCGCATCATCGCAGTTCCTCGATTTATTTGCAGCAACCGTGTGCGTTGACTCGTCCCGCCTTTTCACCTCACCCGGATGTGGATTGCTTTCGATCGCCAGGCAGCCATCGGCGGCTTTGCAAGCGTCCCCGAATCTGGCACACTAAGGTTGATGCGCATGAAACTGGCGGCGGTACTGGTCTTCGTCGCGGCTGTGGCCGGCTGTTGGTTCTATTTCCAAAGCAGAGTCGTCGATGTGTGGCTCTACACCGACTATGCTTTTCGATCCAAACATGCCGACTGGCCGGCGCTGGTGAGATCGCGATTCAAGGAAGTCAATCGCATTTACCAACGCAACGGCACCGGCATTCTCTGGAAAGTGCTGGACTCCAGCCAGACCGATCCCACCAGCGAACTCCCGGGAATCGACAGTCGCCGCGCCAATATGGCGCTCCATATGGACCGGAAGACCGACATCTTCGTGATCCTCACGGGCATCCCGGAGGGCAACCGTACGGGCAGCGTGAGCCCGTTTACAAGAGTTGCCGTGGTGGTGGATTTCCCGGAGAAATCGGAGGCTCTGAACGGCCGCCTGATGGCGGACGAACTGGCCCGCCTGTTCGGCGCCTCGTACGATCCGGCCGGGTTGCAGAGCCTCCAAGGGGAAAAGCCGGAGAGCGACAGATTCTCCGCTCGAAACATCGCCCTGATCAAGCGGATGCGCAATTACCCCTTCGCGCTGGGCATCGACGGGTTGTCGGGCTCATGGGAAAAGAAGGCCGTGGCTGCCCTGGCGGAGGACGGCAACCCGTCCCCCACGCCGGCCCACTTCAACGCCATGGCCCGCGCCCACACCGTGATCGGCATGGCATTGCTCAGCGAGCGGAAAAAGGACGCCGCGCTCGTGCACTACCGCCTGGCCATGCAGGCGGATCCCAACAGCACCACCGCGCGACTCAACCTGGCGGAGGTCTATTCGCGTAACGGGCGGGACGACCTGGCACTGGAGCAGGGACGCGAAGTGGTCCGGTTGGCCCCCAACGATCCACTGTCGCACCGGGAGTTGGGCGCCTTGCTGGGGCGCGCGCACCAGTCCGAAGAGGCGGTCCGGGAACTTCAGATCGCGGCCCGGATGGAGCCCAACAACGCCGAAGACCGGATTCTGCTGGCAATGCAGTTTGCCGGCATGTTCGGGCGGCTGGACGATGCCATCGCCACCTTGCAGGAGGCGGTCCGTCTCCATCCCGAGTCGCCCCAGGCGCTTCAAGGATTGGAACAGATGCAAGCCCTCAAGCAGCGTATCGCCGAGGACCTGGTGACACAGCGCGGCCTGCTGCAACACAATCCTAACGACGCCGACGCCAATTACCGGCTGGCCAAAGCCGAAGCGCGCGCGGGCGATGTGGCGGGCGCTATCCGCGACTTCCGGAAGTCCGCCGACTTGCGGCCGGCCAGCGGAACAACCCACGTGGAGTTGGCCGAGTTGTACTACATCCAGGGAGATGTCGGCGGCGCCTGGGCCGAGGTCCGCAAGGCGCGGGCGTTAGGAACCGAGCCGCCGCGCACCCTGATTGCCAGATTGCCGGCACAAAAATAGGGTTCCCGCGGGATTCGCGCCTGCCGGGCTCCGCTCACTCCCCAAACTTCCACACCCTCTCCACCGTCCCCGAGAGCACCCACCGCAGATCGTCCGCGTTGAAAAACTTCATCTCGTCCCGCACCACCGTCAGCGCCTTATCGTAGGTCGACCGGTCCTCGATAATCGGCCAATCCGTGGCCCACATCAGCCGCCGCGGCCCGAACGCGTGGTACAGCCGCTTCACGTGCTCCTGCGCGTCCAGCCACGGATACGCCTGTTTGGAAAGCGACCACGTATGCGAGATCTTCACGAACACATTCGGATACCGCTCCAGCGCGATCAGTTTCTCCAATTCCGCCGGCCGGTCCACCGGGCAATCGGCCATGTGGTCGATGACCACCGTCAGGCCGGGAAATTTCTCCAGCAGCAGGCCCACTTCGGGCATGCGGCCAATCGGCGCCAGCACCGTCATCGGCACTTTTAAATCCAGACAGCGCTTCCACAGCGGCGGCATCAGCGGCCCGTGGAACCAGTCGCCCGACGCCTCTCCCGACGGGCTCAAGCGCACGCCGCGAAACCCTTGCTCCGTCAGCCGCGAGAGATCGTCGGGCGCGGCGGCATCCAGCGGGTCCACGCGCGCCACCCCCTGGAACAGGCTCGGGTAGCGTTTCAGCACGCTTGCCAGAAAGCGGTTGTCGTAGCGGTAATGGATCACCTGGACGATCGCCGTCCGGCTCACGCCGTTGGCCTTCATCAGCTCCAGCAGCATCTCCGGCGTGGCGTCCCGCGCCGGCACGCGCGCGCCCGTCGCGAAAGGATATTCGGGGTCGTGTTTCCACACGTGCACGTGCGGGTCGAGGATGCGATAGTCGCCGGCCAGCGGGCTCAGCGCCGCTCCCGCCAGCCAAGCCCGCCGCGAGATCTCAGGCATAGACCGGCTCCAGCTTGTCCACCACGTAACTGCCGCAGCGTTGGTAGCTGGCCAGCGGACCCTGCCGCGCAATGTCCAGATCGACAATCAGCCATCCCTGGAACTCGAGCGATTTCAGCACGCGGTGGCATCCGGCGAAGTCGATGTCGCCGTCGCCCAGATCGAAGATGGTGTTGCGGTCGAACGTATCGGCCTGGTTGGCCGGCTTCTTGGCGTCTTTGTAATCGGCCAGCATCAGGCGGTCTTTGTACCGCTCCAGCGTCTTCACCACATCGCAGCCGGCCAGGTGCAGGTGCGCGGTGTCGGGGGAAAAATAGAACAACTTCGGGTCCGTCATCCGCATGCACCGGTCCAGTTCGTCGGGAGTTTGGACCATTTGCCCAATGTGATTATGGAGGCCGGCGCGGAATCCCATCTCCCCGGCCGCGCGCCCGATTTCGTTGAAGCCTTCGCACATCGTTTGAAAGGCGCCCGCCGCCGTCCCATTGTTGCGGTTCGGCGAGAAGACCACCAGGTGTTTGGCGCCGAACTCTTTCAGAAACTCCATCGCCGCCCGCGCGTTGGCCACCATCTCCGCGCGCCGCGCCGGATCGTGCGCCGGCCCGTTGAAAGAGATCGTGACGATCCGGCACCCGCGTTTGGAAGCCTCGTCCTGCATCTGTTTGGCGGTGAGATTGTAAGTCTTGAGAATCTGCGGAAACTGCGTCACTCGAAGGCCGACGAACCCGGTATCGTGCATCACGTCCAGAATATCCGTGAACTTCGAGCCGGGGAAAGAGTTCCACAGGTTCGACCCCAGGCCCCACTTTACGTTGCGGTTCGCCGGTAATCGCGCCGCCGCGCGCCCCAGTACCGCCGCCATCGATGCCAGCATCATTCGTCGAGTCATACGGATATACTACTCCCGGCGGGGAAGGAGCGGCGCGGGTTGCTTCGAGGGGTGCGTCCGAAAGGGTCCTGAAACATCGCTCCCGCCGCCCAGCGGTCCCCCGTTGCGCCCGACCGTCGCGTCAATACATAATGTAAATATGAACCGATGAACTGCGTTTGGGACAAACGAAAGGGCCGGGGGAATGTTGCGCGTCATGGAATCGCCTTCGAGGATGCGATCCGGATTTTCGAAGGGCCGACGCTGGAGAGGGTGGATGACAGGTTTGACTATGGAGAAACTCGAATCTACGCAATCGGCGTCGTAGAGGGTCTTGAGATCACGTTGATTTACACCGATGTATCGGAAACCGAGCGACGGGTCATTTCGGCATGGAGGGCAGAACGCCATGAAAGAACAGCCTACTGGCAAAGCCTCAGCTAAGGGAGGCGCCACGGATTGGAAACGCCTGCGCGCCTTGAGCGACAAAGGCATCAGGAGCGCGGTCAAGACAGATCCGGAGGCGCGCCCAACAGACGTGGACTTTTGGAAGCAAGCGAAAATCGTAATGCCGAGAGCGAAGCAAACGGTCACAATCCGGCTGGATACAGACCTGCTCGGCTGGCTGCGGCGACAGAAAGGCTATCAGACGCGGATCAACGCCGTGCTACGGACCTACATGGAAGCGCAGAAGCCCTCGAACTGATTCAACAGGCGAAACTCAGCAAGGAGATCGCCTTCGAGCTGCACCTTTCCGAAGGCACGATCAAGGAGTATCTCGTCCGCATTTTCCGGAAGGTCGGCGTCACCAATCGGACCGAACTGGCCGTCTGGTCGCTGCGGCAACAGCAGCAGAACGCGGCTTAACGAAGCATCGTCGCGATGAAGGTCGGTACGCCGGGCGCCTGCTGCACTGTGATTGATGGCGACGCCGCCAACGGTGGCGCTCGCGTCATAGCCTTGCGACGTCGCGGCGATGGTGGAGAGCGCGAAAGATGCCGCGCCAGGCGCGCAACTCTGCGAAACCGTCAACGGAATCGTGGCGACCGTGCCGTCCGCGATGGTGGGTGTCACCGTCTTCGAGTTGACGACGACGTAGGCTTTCGGTCCGCAAGTATCGAGAAGCCCGCGGCGACCCCATGCTGGCGCGAGGACTGGCGCGCCGAGCGTTATACCAGAGGGCGGCGTGACGGTGAATTGCGGCGCGGCCATGCCGGTGCCCGCCGATCCGGACAGACCGACGGTCAAGCTGGCGGCGCCACCCGTGCCCACCGAAGTGGGGCCGGTGAGAGTTACGACGGGAGCGGCCTGCGCAGCCGTGATCCAGGCGCTGATCAGGAGGGGAAGCGATTTGAACCACAACGACATCGCTGTTTTGAATTTTTGCACTTCGCGCGCGATTTCGGTACTTACGAAGGTTGGGTGCCGCAAAAAACGCGGGCGAAACGACCGCGCGGCATGCAGAGCCGTTGAAAACAACCGTCCCTATTTGGCGGTATGCAGGTCTTCCACCGGATCGGCGGCGTTGGCGATGGCGGCCAGCAACCGCGTTTGGGTGCGCATCTGTTCACTCTGCGCCTTTAATTCCTTCGAAATCGCCTAGAGCTTCATCGGGGTTGGATGATGAGTATATCGCCAAGATGGAAGACGTCTTGGAGGTGTATGAACGGCCACCTCCGATCTTGTCTCGACAACTCGATCGTCGGTCAGACGACCGACGGAAACCAAAACTTCAAGTATCTTTGGCTAGTTTTCTCCTTCTTCGGTGCTCCTCAGATCGCGAGCCAACCCCGTCAGCAGCACAATCCCAGCGTCGGGCAGCTCCTCCAGCTCGGCGTGCAGGGCTTCCAGCAACCGCTCGCGAGGCCGCCCCGTCCGCATCTCCGCGATCACGCGCCACTCGGTCTCCACGGCCGCGAGCCAGGTGGACGCGCCAGGCTCGGGCCTCTCCAGCAGCGCGGCCAAGGCTCGAACGCGCTTCAGCAGCTCCTGCATCGTCTTTCTCCTCTCTTCCCACTGTCTGAAAATAACGCTGAACTGACCAATCGTCCTGCCCGCTCTGCCTTCGCTTGGAGAAGGACGGCACCTTCGGCCTCCAACACTTCCCGCGTCTCCCTCTCCGAATTCCCCACCGAACCACCTCATTCCGGCCCCGCAACAGCCGCTTCGCCGATTACTACCTCTCACGTTCGGGACAAAGTCTTGGGGCCGAATCGTGTTCCACATGGCCAGTTTCTTCCGTTTTCGCCCCACCGGTTGGATCAACGGCCATTACTTTATCGAATGCGACGGCCGCTCGAAGACCCGGAGAAGCGGCCCGCTTTTCGCGGGCCGCAGGCTAGACCGCACTCAGTACGGTATGATGTGAGTGTAGCAAGCTGCCGCCGTCGGAAACCATCCCCACTCGATTCCGGTGCAGTTGTAATCCTTGACGGCCTGATATATTGCGAAGTACTGGTTCATGATTTGTTGGCACGACGTCACTTTGCCCGGGGTGTTTAAATACGTGCCGATCTGCCCGCCGCACATGCTTGGGCAAGCGGCGCCGCTGTTGTAGCCGCCCGCCGCCAGGGTAGACCCTGTTTCGACGCAATAGGTGGTGAGGTAAGAGTCCTTGGCCACGCCGAGGGTTCCCACGCGATACCAGGCCACGTTCATGACGTTGCCTATCTGCGAGCAGTCCAGCTCGTACTCAGCGTTGATGGCGAACGCCCCCGACGGACCCCCATCCGAATCGGTCGGCAGCGAAACGGCCGTGGTGCACGTGGCGTTCGCCGAGGTCGAGGCCGATTGGCCGAATTGGTTCGTGCACGTGTTGTAAGCGTCTCCGGTGATCTGGGCGCCCACGAGGTACGTGTGCCACGCCGTCTGGCACATCGTGCAATTCTGGCCAGGTGAGTACTGGATCGTGGTCGTGGCCCACGCCGTGTTGAGGTCGGTGTCGTAGTCGAGGTATACTCCCGTCGAGAATTGCGCGCTTGCATAGATCGCCGACGCTGCCAGGGATAAGATCAGTTTCTTCATGTCCGTTTCGCCTCCTCTACATCTTTGGATAGATGGTTACCTTCATCCGCTTCTTCTCGCCTTGCAGGTTCGAGTAGAACGACGACCATCCGGTCGGCGTCATCAGATTCTTCAGTTGCGTCAGCAGCGGGGTCGCGGCCGCGTCCAGATCCAGCGGCTTGCCGTTCATGATCTCCGACCAAGTGTTCGCCGCGATGGCGACCGCGTTCTGGTCCGACGCGCTTAGTGCCATGACTTTCTCGAGCTTGTACTTCTGACGCGGCGTGAATTGGTAATTCGGCGCGCTTGTGCTGGTCGTCGACTGCGAGATTGCCGGCGATTCTCCAAAGACGACAACCACAGCCGTAACGCCATGACGTCTGGGACTGCAGACGGGTTCTTGCTGCCGTCAATAACTGTCTGAGCACCCAGCCCGACGGTGAGGGCCAAGAGCATCGCCGCTATCTTCATACTCAATACGCCTTTCTGTTCGTGGGGCGCGCGATCCTACCGGCGAATAGGACTGCGCTCTCGTACAAGATGACGAACAAACCCAACTTCTGCAAACTTCGAACCGCGGTGGCATGTCGTGCCGACGCCACTACCCCGTGGCCCCCATCCAGGGCCACGGTAGTCGGTTGTACCATTACTTCTGCGCTGTTTGTACTTATATAAAGGCATCCTAATCTCTTTTCCTCCCAAGCACAAGTACCAATTTCGATGACAAATTCGATGATTTTTCGGTGGCGAGCAGCCAGTAGATGCGGCGGGTCCGCGCTTCGGCCCCACGGGGCGCGCGGGTTGCGTCGAAGGTGGCTGTGCCACTATCCCTCGAGCGGCGAACCGGCGCGCGCACGGGCGCGCGGATCAACGCCGTGCTACGGACCTACATGGAAACGTAGAAGCCATGATGGCTCCGACCTGGATCCGCGCCTTGGCGTTGCGGATACTGTCCGACCCTTTCGCGTCGGTCCGCGCTGAAGGTGACGCGAACGAGTGCTGACGCGAGGGGCCGCGGGGCCGCGAAATAACGTTTCAGCCAGATTATTCAGGTATTTGATATCCTAATAACGGAAAACGGCCTATGACGACACTCACGCAGATTCAAGACTTTCTGGGCCGGAAACGCCTGGCGTTAGTCGGCGTTTCCCGCGACCCCAAGGATTTCACGCGCGCCCTGTTTGGGGAACTCAGCCGGCGCGAATACGACGTAGTGCCTGTGAACCCCGAGGTCATCGAGGTGGATGGCCGGCGCTGCTATGCGCACGTCGCGGACATCGACCCTCCCGTGGAGGGCGCGCTCCTGATGACCAGGCCGGCGGTCACCGAACAGGTGGTTCGCGAGTGCCAGGCCGCGGGCATCCACCGTATTTGGATGTACCGCGCAGCGGGAGCCGGCGCGGTGAGTCCCGGCGCGGTAGAATTCTGCGAGGCCAATGGAATGGCGGTGGTGCCCGGGGAATGTCCTTTTATGTTCCTGCCGGAGACGCCCTGGTTCCACCGGCTCCACGGTTTCTGCCGCAAGCTGGTGGGGACCTACCCGCGGTGACGGGCAAATTCAAGCACGCCCCACCCTACCCTTTGGCCAGCACTTCCCGCATCTTCTTAGAAAGGCCCTCCCGGCTGAACGGCTTGGGCAAAAAGTCGACGCCCGCGTCCAGCACGCCGTGATGCACCACCGTGTCCTCGGTGTACCCGGAGAGGTACAGGACCTTGGTCGCGGGGCGGACCGCCTGGAGTTGGTCCGCCAATTGCCGCCCGCTCATGTTGGGCATCACCACGTCGGTGAGCAGCAGATCGATGTGTCCGGCGTGCGTTTGGCTGAGCACCAGCGCTTCCGCGCCGCTGGACGCCGTCAGAATGGTGTAGCCGAGCTGCTGCAGAATCCGTACCGTGAGCTCGCGGACCGCGGTTTCGTCTTCCACCACCAAAACGGTCTCGCCGCCGCTGCGCCCGGCCAGCGCCGCGTCGCCCCCGTTCGATTCGGAGACGGGTTCGACCACCCGCGGGAAATACAGTTTGAAGGTGGTTCCTTGCCCTGGTTCGCTGTAGACCCAGATGTCTCCGCCGGTCTGTTTGATCATGCCGTAGACCGTGGCGAGCCCCAAGCCGGTCCCTTTGCCTTTCTCCTTGGTGGTGAAGAAAGGCTCGAAAATGTGCCCGCGGGTTTCGGCATCCATGCCGTGGCCGGTATCGCCCACCGCGATCATCGTAAAGTCGCCCGGCTTCACGCCCATGTGAGTCCTGGCGTAGTGTTCATCCAGCGTCACGTCGGCCGTTTCGATCGTCAGCCGCCCGCCCAGCGGCATGGCGTCGCGCGCGTTCACGGCGAGATTCACGATGGCCTGTTCCACGTGGCCCGGATCGGCTTTGATGTTGCCCGCGTTGACCCCCAGCTTGAGGACCAGCTCGATATCCTCACCGATCAGACGCTGCAGCATCTTCTGCGTCTGAATCATCACGGCGTTCACGTCGATGACGCGCGGCTGCATGATTTGCCGGCGGCTGAATGCCAGCAGTTGGTTGGTGAGGGCGGCGGCGCGGTCGGCGGCTTTCAGGATTTCTTCGGCGTATCCGCGCAGCGGGTCCAGGGTGGAAAGCTCGTCCAGGATCATCCGGTTGTAGCCGGAAATCACCGTCAGCATGTTGTTGAAGTCGTGCGCTACGCCTCCCGCCAGCCGGCCGACGGCTTCCATCTTCTGGGCGTGCATCAACTGCTCTTCCAGATGCTTGCGCTGGCTGATGTCGCTGACGAAGGCGATGGCGAAAACCCCTTCGTCGATTTCCACGTAACTGAGGCTGACCTCCACGGGGATTTCGACGCCGTCCTTGCGGCGCCCGGCCAAGTCCATGCCGATGCCCATGGGGCGGGTTCGCGGACGCGCGAAGTAATCGGCGCGGTCATGGCTATGGGCGGCGCGCTTGGAGTCCGGCAAAAGCATCTCAATGCGGGCTCCCAGCAACTCTTCGCGTGAATACCCGAAGATCTCTTCCGCCCGGCGATTGGCCAGCACGATTCGGCCGCCGCGGTCGATACTGACGATGGCTTGAGAGGCCGATTCCAGCAGCGCGGTGACCAGTTTTCCGCTCTTTTCAAACACGCTGGCTAGGTCATTGCGAGCCCGCGACACGCCAGTTCCCGTGGTACCCGGCTGGAAATCATCCATTCAGTATGCCCTCTAGTGCTGCCCTCATTTTCCGCTAAAATGCCGCCGGGGTGCAAGAAGCGTTTGGGCGCAGTACGATGGTACCGGGGCGGGAGCGCGGATCGGCTGGGTGAGGCCACGCGCCGCTCTATATGAGACGGTAACCGGTTCGAAGAGGAGCGGCAGAATGAT
>Ga0182018_10002869_pt1 | contig 16434 bp, 11 predicted proteins | sample 812P2MmetaG_FD_120490 | JGI IMG/M metagenome (GOLD analysis project Ga0182018, IMG submission 120490) | Permafrost microbial communities from Stordalen Mire, Sweden - 812P2M metaG | ecosystem: Environmental > Terrestrial > Soil > Wetlands > Permafrost | place: Sweden: Stordalen | collected... | reverse complement strand
ATTTTTGTGCCGCGGTAATCGATCCGTTGGGCTAGGGTAGCTCGCATGTTCACCTGGTCCTCGGTGGCGCCCCAGCGTGACGTTTCTACTCCCGGGCGCGCCCTGGCGGGGGCGGTGAGCGGCTTGGCGGCGTCTTCCAGAATTCCCTGCAGGACGCCATCGAGCGGAACCGTCAACTGAGCCAGATCCGAGCGCCCCAGAATGCGGCAAAACTCCGAAGGCAAGAGGGCTTGCAACATGACCCCGCCCTCCTCCGGCCAGGCCGCCACGCGGCAGGGCAGAAAACCGGCGAACCGGATATCGGCGGCCAGCAGGGCCGTATGCAGCTTGGGATGATAAAAGGTAAAGACCAGAGCCTCCTTGGGGCCGCCAGCCGCCTCTACGTGATGCGGCTGCCCCAGGTGGCTGACCACCGTCACATTGGCGTTGTGGCGGTCGGCGACGGCTTTCAGCACGGATTCGATGTCGTCCAGATTGACGCTGGAGCGGATCTGCAGCATAGGCGTCCTCCCGCGTCCATCATACTAGATGATCCGAAAACATGCCAGTGCTGGATATTGGCTCATGTGGCGCACGCTCACAGCGTGCCGTGTCCGCTCTCTAGCACATACCCTCGCCGCAATTTATTTGAATTGATGCACAATTACGCATAATAATGCACATTAATTGCACGTAAATTACGAAACAAACCCAAAAACGACCGCGAATGAAACAAGGCACTGCCTGCGGCTGCCATTCTGGCCTTAGACTTCCGGCTTCTGGTCTGTGACTTCTGGCTTCTGGCTTACCCCCGTCTGCTCCACGATCTCGATGCCAAAGCCTTCCAGGGCCACGATCTTGCGCGGATGGTTCGTCAGCAGGCGGATGGTGTGCAACCCCAGATCGGAAAGAATCTGCGCGCCGATTCCGCTTTCGTGTTGCAACTGCATCTGTCCGGCGGCGCCGGTATAGTGCATGAAATCGCGGTCGTGCGACACGATCTGGTCCAACCCGGCCGGGTTTTTCTGGATTCGGAACCCCGGTCCGGTCTGGTGCAGATAGACCAGCACGCCCAAGTCCTCTGCGGCGATGCGCTGCAGCGAGCCGCGGATCAGCTTGCGGCAATCGCAGCGAGTCGAACCGAAAACATCCCCGTGGACGCAGTGCGAGTGCATGCGCACCAGCACGCGCTCCTTGCCCGCCACGTCGCCGCGGATGAGCGCCATGTGCGTCTCCGGCGAGATGTCGCTGCTATAAGCGCTGGTATAGGCGAAAGTGCGAAAGGGACCGAATTCGGTCTCCAGACACCCTTCCGCGACGCGCCGGATGTAGTGTTCGGTCTGCAGACGATAGCGAATCAGATCGGCCACCGAAATCATCTTGAGGCCGTGCCGCTGGCAAAACTCGACAAGATGCGGCACCCGCGCCATGGTGCCATCCTCGTTCATGATTTCGCAGATCACGCCGGCCGGCGTAAGATCCGCCAGGCGCGCCAGATCCACGGAGGCTTCGGTCTGGCCGGCGCGCACCAGCACGCCGCCTTCGCGCGCGCGCAACGGGAACACATGGCCGGGCCGCGCCAGATCGCCCGGCCGGCAATCCGGCCGGATGGCGGTCAGGATGGTACGGGTGCGGTCCGCCGCGGAGATCCCCGTGGTGGTGCCTTCGCGCGCATCGATCGATTCGCAGAATGCCGTGCCGAAGTTGGAGGTGTTCAGCGGCGACATCAGTGGCAGGCGTAGCGCGTCGCAGCTCTCCGGCGTCAGTGCCAAGCAGATCAGGCCGCGCCCATGCGTAGCCATGAAGTTGACGATTTCGGGGGTAACCTTTTCGGCCGCGACGGTCAGGTCTCCTTCGTTTTCCCGGTCTTCATCGTCCACCACCACCAGAATGCGGCCGGAGCGGATTTCATCGATAGCCTGGGGGATGGACACGAAGGGCATACTTAATGGTAATACGGGCTTCAGCGATAGCACAGGCTTCAGCGGTAGCACAGGCTTCAGCCTGTGACTTGAGTCTCAACATTTTCCAAAACAGAGAAACAGCCCTCAGGGCACGAGAGGTGCTGTGCTGAGGTGGTAGGCGACTTTATCCAGGATGGGCACCGCCGTCCCACGCGTCTCCAACTTCTCCAGATCGAACGGGACCGCGAACAGCGTTGCCTTGTTGCTTTAGACCAGATCGCCTGTCCCATTTGAGGTCGTCACCGGGGGTGCGCCGCCTCGAGCCCCGCACGCGCTCTGGGCGGCGTTTCTGCATGAGTCAAATGCTCGGTGAAGAAATTTGAATCTTGCGCCGCGCGACCATCACAAGGGCGGCTAACCCAGCGCCAAGCAGGGCAAACGTGCTTGGCTCCGGCACGCCAGCGGCCGTCACTTGAAAGGTGTAATTGCTGAACGACGTCACTGACGAAGCGCCCAGCGAGGTATCTAAGATGCCCCAAAGTGAAACCACGGGGTCCGATGCCTGGGGACCGATTGGGCCGATGGCGGACTGGAGGTTATAGCTTGCGAAAACAGTACTGGAGACCGAGGAATCATACATGTCAATCGCGTCGCAGCAGTAGGGGGGAGGCCTGAGTTCCCCAAACCCCGCCACGCCGTGTTTTGATTGTCGAAGAAATAACTCGCGTCCGAAAAGGTACCCGAACCGATGCCGCCGATCATGAGAGACGCCACTCCCGCTGCAAGATCCAGTTGGCAAATGCCGGCAGAGCACGTTACGGTGCTGGCGTCCGCGGTGCCACTCACGGTGAGCGCGGCACTGGTGAAGGGAGTGCCGCCGATCGTGCCAGCGGCGGTTCCGGTAAAAGTGTAGGTCAAGATCGGGCCCCCGAAAGCAGTAGCGCAAGGGATAAGAAGCGCAAATATCCAACGCACTAGAATTCCTCCGGTTTCGATTCTAAACGAGCTCGGAGAATCCTGTCAACGCTCGCGTGGGTTTCTGCTGGCCGACTTCAGCGTCACCAAAACCCACAGATGATTTAGGGAGGCGAGCACCTCGACCTCGCGCCGGCAGCGGCCACCCGTTCGTGGTCGCGCGCAAAGGTTTCGGGTAGAACCTTGATCGCAACCTCGCGCCTCAGCTTCGTATCGCGGGCGCGATAGACTTCGCCCATGCCGCCTTTGCCGATGCGGGCGAGAATCCCGTAAGGCCCGAGTTTTGTGCCGGCAGAGAGCGGCATGGGGTGAATCAGTATAGTTGCCCTGGCTTACCCCGCCGCGTCCAACTGCCGCAACCCCCAGCGCGCCGATTCAATCACCACGGCATCCCCCCCCGCCGCCAGCTTTTCCAGCGGCGCCCGGAAGCGCTCCTGCCTGGCATTGCCCATGGCGACCGCCACGTTGCGCAGGAAGCCAGCATACCGTGCGCGCGGGATAGGGCTGTCGCGAAACATCTCCCGGAACTGCTCTTCGGAAAGCGCCGCCAGCTTCTCCAGCGGCGGCGCAAAGTGCGCCGGAGCGAAGGCCGGCTCCGAACTCACGGGTGCGCGCCGGTTCCATGGGCACACATCCTGACAGATATCGCAGCCAAAAACGTGGCGTCCGATAGCGGACCGCGCCGCTTCGGGCGCCGCGCCGCGCAGTTCGATGGTGAAGTACGAAATGCACAGCCGGGAATCGAGCGCCCATGCCGGACCTTCCACCCGGCCCGTAGGCACGATGGCTTGCGTCGGGCAAGCGTCAATGCAGCGCGTACACGAGCCGCAACGTTCGGGCGGTGGCTGGTCCGGCGCCAGGTCGAGCGAAAGCAGCAGTTCGCCCAGAAAAAACCAGGATCCCATGGCTTGGTTAATGAGGCATGTGTTCTTGGCGATCCAGCCCAGTCCGGCATGCCGTGCGTAGGCGCGTTCCAGCAGCGGCGCGGTATCCACGCAAATCTTCCACTCGAAAGTTTCAGGCGACTCCGCGCGCAAGCCATCCACCACGCGCCGGAGGCTCCGCCGCAGCACCTGGTGGTAATCCTGGCCCCATGCGTAGCGCGAGATCCACGCCAGATCCTCACCGGCGAACTGCGTCGAGTACGGTTGCGGCCCGTTGTAAAGCTTGCCCACGCACAGAATCGATCGGGCGGACGGCAGCAAATGGCGAGGATCGTCCCGCAACCCGGCGCGCCGGTCCGTCAAATAGCGCATCTCGCCGGCCATGCCGTCCGCGATCCACTGGCTGTAGTAGCCGGCCTCCGCCGCCGGAGCTGCCGCCGCGATTCCGGCCAACTCGAATCCGCACTCACGCGCCAGCTTCTTGATTTGTTCCGGGTGCATGTGTGGCGCAGCGCCATGCGCTGCCTAGGCGATAGCGAAATTCTCCCGGTACTTTTCCGGCATCCTGCAGGGCCGCAGGTCCCGCCCCAGGAAGAAATGCTTGGTTTCGCCCGTGGCCAGCTTGCGCCCGTCCGCCGCGCGCCGCATTTCGTAGGCGAACAGCACCATGCGCGAGTTGGCCTCTTCCACCCACGTGCGAATGAGCACTTCCTCGTCGAACCGCGCCGGGGAAGCATAGCGGCAGCGCGCCTCGGCCACCGCCAGGAAAACGCCATCCTCCAACTCCATCTGCTTGTACTCGAAGCCGCAAGCCTTGCAGTACTCCACGCGGCCGACCTCCATCCATACCAGGTAATTGGCGTAATAAACCACACCCATCTGGTCGGTCTCGGCGTAGCGCACGCGGATGCGCGTTTCGTGAGGGGGCATTCGGAGCAATTATAACCAACCACCAGTTAGGCGCAGGGAGGTATGCGTCATGGTAGTCCGTTGACAGCGGAACCCCGCGTGGAGAACCGGAAGTTCGGGACGCCCGTGGCGGAGCTGGAAGCGTTGCGCGGACTCCGATAATCGTGTAGATCTGCGCGATAGAGCCGATGTCCGCGCGAGTGATCCGGCCTACAGTCGGGCCGGATGCCGAGCGTCGCACAGTAGGCGCTGAATTGTCTGAAGCGCAGGGACGGATAGGTTCCCCTTCTCGCCTTTCGGGTCGATCGCCAGGGTAATCAGCGCAGTGAGAGTAAAGCCGGTCCGCCTCGATGAATCGCGGATCATTTACTATCCAATTGGGATCCAGACCGGCAGGCGGTTCGATTGCCAGCAGTACCGGCGCGGCCCGACAATAATCGGTGGACAAAATGTGTCGCACGGGTGCCAATTTGGCACATGCGACACCGGTAATTTTGTTCAGCTTATTGGAAATAAGAGGGTTCTGGTTTGGTAGGGCGATTGCTCTATAAAGGGCGTGACAAACAAAGAGCAGGCCCAGCGAGAAGCGATTGAGTCCCCGTTTGGTTCCCTCCAACCAGTCATCTCACCAGAATCCTCTGAATCCCTCTAAATTCCTCACAATTGCTCTCGCTGGGCTTGTGTGTCCCGTGACGCACTCGTGCGTACCGCATCGACAATTCTGATTCCGCCCAGAGCTGTAATGTTTTCCCCGGCCTGCATGCGCCCAACAACCTGCTGCTTCATGCCGACGGGATGCCGTCGGTAGCCCCTTACCTTTCTTGCCATAGACGCTGACTCCTCCTGACTTATTTTTTGTGTTGCAATAAGAACATCCGGACCCATGTGGATCTTTCTTCTGCTTTTCTGGGCCGATCCCGCCGCGTTCGAAGGCACCCTGCGGGCCGGTCTCGAAGCGCTGCATGCCAACAATCTGCCGGTCGCCCGCGCGCGCCTGGAAGATGCCTCGCGCATGCAGCCGAGTAGTCCTCAGGTCTGGATGGGACTCGCCCAGACTTACTGGAAATTGGGGCTGCCCGATCTGGCCCGCTCGGCGGCCGCCAAGGCCCAGTCCGCCGCGCCGGATAGCCCGATGGTGCTGCATGGCCTCGCCTACTTCTACTCCGAAACGGGCGACACGGCGAAGGCCGCTCCCTTTGAAGCCCGTTACGCGGAGAAGACTCCGACCGACCGCGAGGCATTCCCGCGGGCCATCGACCTCTATATGCAAGCCAAGCAGGCGCAGCCGGCAATCGCGCTGGCCGGCAAGGCGCTGGCCCTGGAAGATCGCGCGGATGTACACGAGATGCTGGGCGAAGCCTATGAGATGGATAGCCAGACCGAGAACGCCGCGATCGAGATGCGCAAGGCCATTAAGCTGAACGCTTACGAGGCGTCCTACTACTTTGGGCTCGCCCGGCTTTACCTGCGGCATCAGAATGCCGAAGCCGCCGTGCAGATTCTTCAGGAGGGGCGGAAGACCTTTGCGCGGAGCCCGCAACTGGAGCTGGCCCTAGGGGTCGCCTACTATGGATTGCGCCGCTTTTCGGACGCTGCCGATTGCTTCCTGAGCACCATCCGGATGGCGCCGGAGGTGGAACAACCCTACGTGTTTCTGGGCCGCATGCTCGATCAGGCCGAGGACAGGCTGCCGCAGGTGACCGAAGCGTATGCCGCGCGCGTCAAATCCAAACCGGACGACTATCTCGCTAATTTCCTATACGGGAAGGCCCTGTCCATCGCATCGGGCGACCGCCGGCAAATCGAGGCTCTGTTGCGCAAGTCGATCGCGCTGAAAGGCGACTTCTGGGAATCGCACTACGATCTCGGCATCCTGCTCGAGCGCGGGCGCGATTTCGCGGGCGCCGCCAGCGAGTTCCAGCGCGCCATCGAGCTCAGCCCCAACAGTCCCACGCCGCACTATCACCTGGCTAGGGTCTACGAGCGCCTGGGCAAGAAGACCGAAGCGGCCGCCGAGCACGCCGCGCACGAGCGTCTGAGCGCCGGAGAAACCAGCGCGATCCGCAGCCAGGAGCGCGCGCTCACACCACTGGACCTGCCGGCCAAGTAGCGCGCGCCACAGGAGTAGAATTGGACAATGATTGCCGTTGGTTTGTTATTTTTCCTGGCCGGCTCTCGCAGCGAACTTCTGATCCGGCAAGTGGCTTTGTCCGGGCGCGTTCTCCAAATCGGCACGGCCGCTTCGGAGCGCCTTGCGGCGCCGCGCGAGATCGCCCCGGGCGCGCCGCCGTTGGTCAGCTTCCGCTTCTTCGAAGGCAAGGAGCGCCATCGCTTCAGCGGACTGGATCTGGTGATCGACGATGCGGGCCATTAGCGCCATCCTGCTGCTGGCGGCTCTGCCCGCGTGCGCGCAGCCGGATTCGCTCGAAAAAGGCATTGCCGAATTCCATCGCGGCGAGTATGCCGCCGCGCAGGCATCGCTCGAAAAGGCGGCGGATAGTCCCCAACGCCGGGCCTTTCTGGCGCTGGCGCGCGCGGCGGGCGGTCATTGCGACGCTGCCCGGCCGGATTTGGCCAAGCAGTTCGCGGAGACGCCGGATACCGATCTGCGCCGCCTGACTGGCCTCGCCTTATCGCAGTGTGCTCTGGCGCAGGGACATTACGACGAAGCATTCCCGGTCGTGGTGCGCCTGAAGGCCCTCTATCCGGGCGATGCCGACGTGCTTTACCAGGCCGCCCGTTTGCACATGAAAGCCTGGAACGACACGCTCTTCGAGATGTTTCAGAAGGTCCCGGCTTCCTACCGCGTAAACCAGATTTCCGCCGAGATTTTCGAGATCCAGGGCCGCCACGCGGAGGCGGCCGCGGAATATCGCAAGGCTATCGAAAAGAACCCCGCGGCCCTGGACCTCCACTTCCACCTGGGCCGCGCGCTGCTCCTCCAATCGCATTCGCCGGAGAACCTCGCGCTGGCGCGGCGGGAATTTGAGGCGGAGATCGCCTTGAATCCCGGCGACGCGGTGGCGGAATACGAGATCGGCCAGATTCTGCTTACCGGCCATGATACCGCCGCGGCCGTCAAGCGCTTCGAGCGCGCGGCCAGCCTCGACCCCAGCTTCGCGGAAGCGCTGCAGGCCGTGGCCAAGGCGCGCCTGGATGCGAAACAGTATGGCGAGGCCATAGAGCTGCTTGAAAAGGTGGTGCGCCTCCAGCCCTCCAGCGAGTCCGCGCACTACAGCCTGATGATGGCTTATCGCAACGCCGGACGCACCGCGGATGCCGCCGCCCAGCAGGCCGCGCTAGACAAATTGCGGCAGGCGCCCGAGGGCGAGTTCACTGATTTTCTAAAGCGCCTGGGAGACAAGGCGCCCCCGCAGTGATCCGCTCCGCGGTGGCTTTGCCGCGGGGCCCGGCCATGCTTTGCGCTCTGCTGATGGGAGCGGCGCCCGCGGCGGACTTTCACCCCGACTTTCATAATGTCGCCCGCCAGGCGGGCCTGACCGATTCTTTTCCCAACGGAGGCGACCGGTCGAAGCAGTACATTATCGAAACAACCGGCAGCGGCGCGGCCTTTCTGGATTACGATAACGACGGCCTGCTCGACGTGTTCCTAGTCTCCGGCCCCGGCGGTCCGAACCGCCTCTACCACAATCTCGGAAATGGCAAGTTCGCCGACGTCACCAAAGAGATGGGCCTCGAGCACACCGGTTGGGGCCAGGGCGTCTGCGCCGGAGACTTCGATAACGACGGCTACACCGACCTGTTGGTCACATACTGGGGCCAAAACGTCCTTTACCGGAATAAGGGCGGCCACGGTTTTGAGGATGTCACCGCCAAGGCCGGCCTGAAGCAGGACCGCGTGCGCTACAACACCGGCTGCGCATTTCTGGATTACGACAATGACGGCCACCTCGATTTATTTATCGCCAATTACCTCCAGTTCGATTTTGGAACCACGCCCAAGCCTGGGGAAAATCCCTATTGCTGGTATCGCGATCTGCCGGTGGCATGCGGCCCGCGCGGTCTTCCATTCGACCGCAACATCCTGTACCACAACAACGGCGACGGCACTTTTACAGATGTTTCGGTAGCCTCCGGCGTCGCTAAACCGGCGCACAATTACGCTCTCGGCGTACTGACCGGCGACTTCAACCACGACGGTCTCACCGACATCTACGTAGCCTGCGACCAGACGCCGTCCATTCTTTACATCAACCGCGGCGATGGCACCTTCGCCGATGAAGCGCCGATGCGGGGAACAGCTTTCGACGACAACGGCAACGCGCTCTCCGGTATGGGCGCCGCCGCGGCCGACTACGATGGCGACGGCTGGCTCGACATCTTCCGATCCAACTTCTCCGACGAACGCGAGACGCTGTATCACAATCGCGGCAACGGGGATTTTGACGACGCCACCCTGGCCGCCGGCATGGCCCTGAATACCCGTTTCGTGGGCTGGGGCTCCGGCTTCTTCGATTTCGATAATGACGGCTGGCAGGATCTGCTGCTGGTGAACGGCCACGTCTTTCCCGAAGTGGACCGGCTGGGCACGGACGTGCACTACAAGGACCGCGCGATTCTGTACCACAACACCGGCAAAGGCAGATTCGTGGACATCTCGGAGTCGGCCGGTCCCGGCATTTTGGAAAAGCATTCCGCGCGCGGCGCCGCGTTCGGCGATTACGACAATGACGGGAACGTGGAAGTGCTGGTCAACAATCAGAACGAACCGCCGTCGCTGCTGAAGCAGCGCGGCAAACCGGCGGGCAACTGGGTGCTGTTGAAGCTGATGGGGACGAAATCCAACCGCAGCGCCATTGGAGCGCGTGTGCGGTTAACCGCAGGCGGGCTGACGCAAATCGGCGAGGTCCGCAGCGGCGGCAGCTATCTATCGCAGAGCGACTTGCGCCTCCACTTCGGACTCGGAAGCGCACGGCGCATCGATCGCGTGGAGATCCGCTGGCCGTCCGGAGTGCGGCAATTAGAACAGGTCGAGAAGAATCTCCCGGTCAACCGCGTCATTACCATTCGCGAGAAGCAATGACCCGGTGCTGGTGCGCGTTCCGTGTGACGGCGCTGGCTGCCCCGGATTATTGGAGCCGGAGGGCATCCACGGGCCGTCTCACAGGGTTCGTACGCGAGACGACCTCCCCGAATCTGCATGGAGGCAGGTTATCAGGCCTGGCTAAACTGCGGTCGTCACCGCGAGTCCAGTTCCTGCAACGCGCGCGCGGCCACCGGATCGCCGGGCTTGCGCGCCAACAGCCGCTCGATTACGTCCCGCGCCTTCTCGCGCTCCCCCAGCGATATGTACAAACGCCCCAGGTTCAGGTACAGCGTCTCATCGCCCGGCACGGTCTCGATTCCATACCGGAATGCGGCAATGGCGTCGTTGGTTTGGCCCAACTTCAGGTACAGCACGCCCAGGTTGTTGATGGCTCCGGCGTGTTCCCGGTCGATGGCAATGGCGCGCTGGAAGCACTCCTTGGCCTCGGCGGCGCGTCCTTGTCCGGCCAGCACCAGTCCAAGCTGGTTGGCCGCATCGGCGCTTTTGGGATCGGCTTCCACCGCCTTCCGCAGCAACTTCTCGGCGTCCACCGGATCGTTTAACCGGGCACTGGCTTCGCCCGCGCCGAACAGCGCCCCGAAGTGCGTGGGACGAATCCGCAGCACGCTGCGATAGTTCTTGAGCGCCGCGTTCCATCGTTCCGCTTCAAAATGGATCTGGCCCAGCGCGAAGAGCGCTTTCCAATTATCCGGCGATTGCCGCAACACCTCCTCGAGATACGGAATGGCCTGGTCCGGATACCCCGCCCAATACAGCGCGGTTGCCAGCTTCAGATGGTTGCGCCGCGGGAGCGAATAGTAGTGCCCCGCAAAGGGCAACGCCAGTTCCGGACGCCGCCCGCGGCGCAGCGTTTCCAGGTCCGCCCGCAGCGCCTCGGCCGATGGCATCTCCGCGTAATATTTGTGCGCCCGGCTGCGATCGTCGACCAGCAGCAGGAGCGGCAATTCCAGGTCCGCGCGCAGTTCGAAAAGATACCGGCGAAAGATGGAGTACTCCGCCGCCAGGTCCGGAGCGGCGCGCGTGACGTCCACAACTTCGAATGGCAGGCCCGGCGGAACGCTCCCGCTCCCCGCGGTCAACAGAAGAAAGCCCGGACCCTTGCGCGTGTCGGGGAGCGGCACCGGATCGAGCAGCCACGTGGATCCGAATTCGGGCCGATTGACGGCCTGGACCGGCGCCGCCGCCACGAAAACGCGCGGCCGGAACGGGACCGCCTGCACCTTTTCCGATCCCTCCGTGACCTCATAGCACATTCCCGCGCGCAGACTCGCGAATTTCTGCGTGCGGCCCGACGGCCACGTGATCGTGACCTGGCCTGCCTCCGCCTCGCCCAGCCCACAGTGAATTCGTTTCGAGTGCTGCGACAGGAACCCGCTGCCAGCGCTCAAATACTGCACCCGCCCATTCACTTCGATGCGCGCGCCGATAGCATCGCGATTCGATTCCACACCGCGCAGCCGCAACGCAATCGAGCGCCTGCCCACTCCGCAATTGTTGCGCAGGATGCGAATCTGCGGCCCCAGGCGGCTCTTCAGCACGATGTCCAGATTGCCGTCGCCATCGATATCGGTCGCCGCGAACGCACGCGAGTCGTCCGCGAAGTCGATGCCGCTGACGCCAGAAAAATCGAAAAACCTGGCGGCTCCGCCGCCCGCCGGCTGGATTCGTTTGTAAAACACGTTAGGCTCGCGCCCGCACCAACTGTAATCCTCGCGGATGAGCTGATTGATGGCGTTCCAACCGTTCTCGTATTCCGGGGCAGGGCTGTTGGTCACCGGCGATTTCGCCACGACTTGCCGCCAGAAGAAACTATCCAGATCTTTCTCCGCGGCATTGGTCATCATGCCCGTGGTAATGAAGATCTCGGGCGCCCCGTCGTTATCGAAATCCAGCCCGTCGGCGCTCCAGGCCCACCGGCCCATCGCCACCCCTTCCTGCGCGGCGGTCTCGATGAACCGGCCATCGCCCGTGTTGCGGTAGAGCGAGTTACCCCTGGTGTGGCTATGCCAGGCCGCCGCCAGATCGCGCCCCGCGACGAATGCTGGGTCCTGGACCACGCGCTGGCCCGCCGCCGTCCACATGTTCGAGACATACAGATCGGGCCGGCCGTCACCGTCGTAATCGAACCACGCGGCGCTCATGCCGGGCGCCACGTTTGCCACGCCCGCTTCGGCGGCTTCGTCCCGAAAGGTGCCCTTGCGATTCCGGTAGAGATTGCTCCGGCCAAAATCGTTAGCCACATACAGGTCGGGCCAGCCGTCGCTATCGTAATCGCACCAAGCGGGCGCAAAGCTGAACCGGTCGTTGTTGTGATTTATGCCGGTCTCCGCGGTGACGTCTTCGAAGAAGCCGCCGGATTCCGAGAGCCGATTGCGAAACAGATAGTTGGGCGGTCCGTTTCGCGCGTCGTAATAGGGAATCGGATAGCGGGACTGGTCTTCGCTCTGAAAATAGACGTAGGTGCAAAGGTACAGGTCCAGGCGGCCGTCGCGGTCGTAATCCGCGGCAGCCATGCCCGTAAACGCACCCTGGGGAGCGGTCCGGAAGCGGAACGCGTCCGGCATGTGGGTGAAGACGCCGTCCCCGCGATTGGCGAAGTAGAGAGGTCCGGTGTCGCGCAGCACCACAAGATCCTGATGCCCGGAATTGCGGAAGTCGGCGAACAGCGCGCACGCGCTATTGTCCAGCACGCCGACGCCCGCCTTCTCCGTAACATCTACAAAGGTGGAGTCGCCGCGGTTCTTGTACAAACGGTTCGGCAATCCGCCGGTTTGGCAAACATAGATTTCATCCCAGCCGTCGTTGTCGATGTCGCCCACCGCCACGCCGTTGGTTCCGTCCACCGTGATTCCGGTGGCGGCATCTAGCCGCGCCCGCCACCAGCCGTTGCCTTTCAGCAACTGATCGTGAAATGATTCCACGGCGGCGAACGAATAGCCGGTGATATCGTCGAAGAGCGGCGCGGCGGCTGTCACTTTGATCTCGCTCACCGGGCGCCACAATTCCAGCTTTCCGTCCTTCCAGACCTGCTTCCAGGCGCCCACGCGATAAGCCTCATCGCTGGCGATCTCATAGCGGATCAAGTCGCCGGGCAGCGCGAAAAACCGCGCGCGGCGCACGCGGCCGAGCGATCGGATCCATTCCGCCACCGCCGGATCGGATGCTTCTCCGTCTCCGAATTCCGCTTCCGACACGCCTTCCGCGATGTGCATGTAACGCCGCGGCATGGGCGGCGTCCCCCGGAAGCTAGCGGCCAGCGGAAGCGCCTCGCCGTGCAGCATGGCCGCCAGTCGGTTCTCGATCTCCTGTGCCTGCTTCTCAAATGGGAATTCGTCGGAGCCGGCCTCTACGTGGGCCAGAACAGCATCGAAGGGATTGGGCCTGCGGAAATGCGCGGTAAAGGGGATCCCGCCGGAACTCCTGGAGGGCAGGAACCCCAAAGAAGCCAGCGCCGCGAGAAACTCGCGGCGCTGAATTGGAAAAACTGCCACAGACCTATTGTAAGGCGTGGCCGATTAACAATCGGCCCGCAGGTTGACAACCTTGCCCACAACTAAAACAGGAATTTCAGTGCAAACTGAACGTGCCGTTCGGTCCCCGCCAATGTGCTGGTCACCTTGCCGAAGTTCGAGTCGCCATAGCCGCTGTCCGGGAAATTGAACTGAGGCGTATTGGTGAGGTTGAAAACCTCCATCCGGAACTGCAGCCGGAAGCGCTCCGTAAACGCGAAATCCTTGAATACGGAGAAGTCCAGATTCCGCAGCGGCGGTCCGGAGTTCGTATTGTCGCCGAGATTGCCCTCCGTCAGCGACGCCGGAGCGGTAAAGTTCGCAGTATTGAACCATTCCGATGGCGAGCGGCCCCCGGCAGGCGCGGCGTTGGGACTTGCGCCGGACGCCAGGTCCGGGAAACACCCCGCCCACACACCTTGGCAGCCCCCGGCGCTAACCGTGTATGGCTGGCCGGTGTGCAGCGTGAGAATGCCGTTGACCTGCCAATTGCCGAACGCGATATCCAAGGCCTTGTTCATGTCGGACCCGAACTGCTTGCCGCGGCCGAAGGGGAGGTCGTAGGTAAGACCTGTAGTGAAGTTTTGGCGGATATCCCAGGCCGCGTTGGAATAGTCCAGGGCGTAGTTGATGTTGCTTACGGTCTGGAAATTGTTCGATCCGCTGAGCGTGGTGCCGGTGTTGGCAAGGGCATGGCCCCAAGTATAGGAACTGATGAACTGCAGACCCTTCGAGAAGTGTTTCTCCAACTTAGCGGTCATCGCGTCATACTTGCCGAAGCCGAACGAAGACGTTCCCGAAATGCTGCCGATATCGGGATACGCGCGCAGGGAATTACAGTTGATGCTCGGATTCAGCGTCGCGAGGTTCGGGCACGGGTTGTCGTCGGGCTGGAAAAGCTGGTGCGACGAGTGGTTGCCCTGGTAACCGACTTCGAGGGCCATCTGGTGCCCCAAATCCTGCTGAATGGCGAAGTTCCATTTCTGCACCATGGGGTTGCGGAAGTCCTCCGACACTTCGCGGAACTGGAGAGAGCTAACAGGATATGTGGTGAACACGGTCTGCGGATAGCCCATGGAAATTCCGCCGGTTGCCGCGCCACTGGCAAAGTCCGGATCGGGCGAGAAGATGCTGACGCCCGCCGGCCGGTCCAGTTGGGGAGACTCGTTGAAGGGCGCCGACTCGCCGCGGTTGGGGTTGCCGCCCTGCTGTTCCTCGCCGCCATAGAAGATGCCATATGCGGCGCGGATCACGGTCTTCTGCCGAATGTTATAGGCGAAGCCCAGGCGCGGGCCAAAATCGTGCGTGTCCCACGGGATGAGGTACTTGGAAACACAGCCGCGGCACACCGTGACATTCGGGAAATCGGCCGGAAAGGTGACGCCGTTCAGCGTATACGGCGTGTTGAAATTCGGAGGCAATGGCGCGTTCGAACTCGGCCCATTCGGAATTTGCAGGGTCAGCGTGTTGACGTCGAAATTGGACTGGCGTCCGAACTGCTCGCCGATCGGCGACCACAACTCGTAGCGCAGGCCATAGTTAATGGTCAGCTTGGGTGTGACCTTCCAGTCGTCCTGGGCGTAGAAGTCGTAGGACTGCCGCGTCGATGAGACGAAGTTGGTGGTCGAGATCTGCCCGTTATCGATCGCGCCCAGCAGGAAGGAGGCAAAGTCGTCGCCGGTGTCGGCATTGATCGTGCCATTCTTGCCGGTGTCTGTCCCGGTTGACGGGAATGCGGTTTCGTTCCGGGAGAAGTTCATTTCGCCATGCGGATAAGGCACCTGAAAGAAGGGGAATCCGATGGGCTTGACTTCAGCGCCAAACTTGAACGCATGCGTTCCCTTAGTAATGGCCACGTTCTGGATGAAGTCGTAGACGTTGCTGTATTCCTTGGTGGGCAGCCAGTCGTTCGCGCCAACCTGGCTGTAGTTCCCCAATCCGAACTGCGGAAGGCCGCCGTTCAGAGTGGTGGTGGGGTCCAGACCGCCGATGCCTATGGCCTTGAATTCGTCCGTGTCGGCGTTGGCCTGCGTGCGCGCGGTCACCAGGCGGCTGTAGGCAATACGCGTTTCCGAAATGAACGTGGGAGACCAGATGCGGGTAAAGCCTATCTGTGCATTACGGCCGAGGTCCGTTTCGCTGGCGCCGTAGAAACTGCCGCCATCCAGCGCACCCTGAAATGGCGGCGTGTTGTATTTGGAAGTATCGGACCAACTGATACTGCCGAAGAGGCTGTCCTTGTCGTCGATCTTGTAGTCCACGCGCCCGTCTCCCTGATCCGTACGCAAGCCGCCCGGAGTGACCGCATAGTAGTCGTTCTGGGGATAGTTTCCGTTGACGATAGCCTGGTTGGGGGCTGGATAGAGGGCCGCAATCTTCACAGCCGCCGGGTCCATTGCAGATCCCGGGATGGTGTTGTTGGGGTAAGGAGTGCGCGTGCAAGCGCCCGCGCCGTTGCACGTCGTAGTGTTCGGATCGAAAATCTCGTTCTGCAAGATCGGGTTGCCGGTAACCGGATCGGTGCCGATCTGCCCGCCGAGCAGCCCGGAGAAGTTGCCCTGGACCTCGGCCGCCGTGGGAATCGTGTAGAACCCGCCATACCCCAGGTTCTGGACCACGCCGCCGGCTGTTGCGATCTTGGTGCCCTGATAATCGCCGAAGATGAACAGCCTGTTCTTGATAATCGGTCCACCGGCGGTGACGCCGAACTGGTTCTGCTGCAGAGGGGGACGGCCCACACCGGCTAAATTGTTTTCCCAGCGGTTGGCATCCAGGTCGGTGTTCTGCAAGTACTCGAAAAGCGAGCCGTGCAGTTGATTGGTGCCCGCTTTGAGGGTCACGTCGATCACGCCGCCCGCAGCCCGGCCATACTCGGCGTTGTAGCCGTTGGTCAAGATGCGCATTTCGCCAATGGCATCCAGCGAGGGTCCGATCACGTAGGAGGTCTGGTTGATGAAGTCGATGTCGTTGACGTTGTTATCCACGCCGTTCAGCAGGAAGTTGTTCTCGCCGGTGGAGCGCACGCCGTTGGCGGAAAAACCGCCGTTCTGGGCGTCGCGCGCACCCGGTTCAGCCACTAGAACGCCCGGAGAGAGCCGCGCCAGATAGGCGAACACGCGCTGGCCGCCCATGGGCAACTGGTTCACTTCCGACGCATTCAGATCGGCGCCCTGAGAAGTGTTCTCGGTCTGCAGCAGCGGCGCATT
>Ga0182018_10002868_pt1 | contig 16438 bp, 10 predicted proteins | sample 812P2MmetaG_FD_120490 | JGI IMG/M metagenome (GOLD analysis project Ga0182018, IMG submission 120490) | Permafrost microbial communities from Stordalen Mire, Sweden - 812P2M metaG | ecosystem: Environmental > Terrestrial > Soil > Wetlands > Permafrost | place: Sweden: Stordalen | collected... | reverse complement strand
TTGGAAGTTAGAAAAAATCAGCACCGTGCAGCACCCTCGGAGCAACGAGAGGCTACCGAATGGATGTCAAAAGCTACTTAAAATAACTAAATACTTGGTGGACCTGATCGGGATCGAACCGATGACCTCTTCCATGCCATGGAAGCGCGCTCCCAGCTGCGCCACAGGCCCACATGCTGCAGGGATGCAACCCCTCTATTGTCTCCGCTGGTGGAGGGCGTGTCAAACGCGTTGCCCGGCCTTGCGGCACAATTCAACTCGAAGAGTCCAGTCCACCCGAACACGCATGGCGAATGATCCCGAACCCAAACAGGAAAGGCGTCCAACTGCCCGTGCTCAGGGAATTTGGTTCGAAAACGGCCGTGACCGGGAACACTTCGGGGGTGGTCCGGTGTCTAACAGAATAGAGGGCGTGGGGCGCTCGGGATTGATTGAGAGCCCTGTATCCCGCGCACTCGGTGGCAGCTTGGTTTTCCGGCGTTTTTTTGCCGGCGAGTGGCTGCAGACGGCAGATCGATAAAGAAGCTGAGGTTTCGGCCCGGGTGAACCTGCCAAGGGCGAACTGAAGCAAAAGATTTGCCATTTGCGAGCTGGTGGGAGGACACTCAATTGCACGGGGACCTCACCATGGGCAACCTTGCCAGCGCGCTTACTCTCCAGTCCGAAGAAGCGGAACTGGTGGCGGAATTGCGTGCCGGCTCAGAGGAAGCATTCGCCTGGCTGATTGAGCGCTATCACAAGCCGATTTTTTCGCTGCTTGCCCGCACGGTGCACGATCGGTCCGACGCCGCCGATCTCACTCAGGAAGTCTTCGTGAAGGTCTTCCGCGGAGTGGGCAGCTTTCACGGCGAGTCGTCTCTGCGCACGTGGATTTACCGGATTGCGCTGCGCGAGGCTTCGAATCGCCGGCGCTGGTGGAGCAGGCACAGGCAGCAGGAAGTGCCGATTGAGCAAGAGATCCTCGACGGGGAATGCGGAACGCCGGTTCTGTTGAAGGACACGCTGGAAGACCCGTCGGAGTCTCCGTATGAGATTGCGGTCCACGCTGAGAATCGGGAACGAGTGGAGGCCGCGTTGAAGAAGGTTCCGGACCCCTTCCGCGCGACGCTGATCCTTCGCGATATCGAAGGGTTTGTTTACGAAGAAGTAGCGGAGATGCAGGGCGTGAATGTGGGAACTGTGAAGTCCAGGCTGGCGCGGGGGAGGGCTTATCTGAAGGCCGCTTTGATGCCGCAGGCCGACGACAAAGCCTCGGTTCAGACGGCAAGGTTCGATATTTCACTGGGAGAGGAGGCGCGATGACGGGTTGCATGGCAATGGAGGGGAAGTTTTCAGAGTATCTGGATGGCCGGCTGAACGGGCATGAGATGCGGCAGATCGCCGCGCACCTCGAAGGCTGCCGTGCGTGTGACCGGGAGTTTGCCGCGCTTCGTCAAGCGCAGGTGTTGCTGGGTTCTTTGGGGCCGGTGCCCGAGCCTGAGGATCTTCTCCTCAGGATTCGCGTTGCCGTCAGCCAGAAGCGAGCGCGCAGCCGGCGCAGCCTATTCCACGGGTGGAAGCTCGCCTGGAAGAATACGGTGGGGCCTTTTGTTTTGCAGGCGTCAGCGGGATTTGCGAGCGCAGTCCTTTTGATGGGTACGGTGATTGTGTTGGCCACGATGTTTGCCCAGCCTGAAGCCGCACAAGCCAGCCAGGATGAGCCGTTGGGCAATCCCACGGCGCCGCGGCTGCTTAGCTTCTCAACCGGTGTAGGAAGAAGTGAGATAGGCGACAGTTCAGAGCCGGTGGTCGTCGAGGCCTATGTAAACAATCAAGGCAAAATGTACGACTATCGCATCGTCTCCGGTCCCACCGACGCGAATACCCGGGCGCAGATTGAAAATCTTTTGCTCAATAGCCGGTTTGAAGCTGCCCGATTCTTTGGTCAGCCGGTCCGCGGCCTGGTGGTGGTCTCGTTCGCGGGCGTTTCAGTTCGCGGCTGACGAACAGGGGAACAGGGACAAGTGATCGGGGGAAAGACCCGATCCTGAGCTTTCTGTGCGCGATTCCGCACTTCCCCGGACGACTCGCTCGGGGAATTCAGATTTGTTTGTGGAATTCCGATTCCGAATCGCATTTCCTTTCGTTTGACCCTGTCCGCACGTCTAACTAGACTTGCAGGCAGGTCCTTCTCATGATGTTTCGTTCGTTTCGTCTGGTTTCCTTCCTTTCGGTTGCGGCGGTGATGTTGCCGGGAGCGTTCTGCTCCACGGCAGTCCGTGCGCAGTCCTCCTCAAGCAATCCTGACTCAAGCAATTCCGGCTCCAGCAGTTCAAGCAAGAACCAGTCTTCTTCTTCGACGCAGCAGGGCCCTCCACGAGAAAAATCTCCCTCGCTCATTGACCCCGCAGGGCCCACGGTTTCGCTGATCAGCTCGGAGCAGCTCTTTCTGATGGCCGCGGCGCTGAATGCGTGCGGCTACGACGAAGGCCTCGACGAAAGCGAACCCATCCGCAAGCGCATTCGCGAGGAGATGAACCAGGCCCTGGCGAAGAGCGAAGACGCGCGCAACAAGAGGGACAAGGTCTGCCTTTATATTGCCCAGCACCGCGTCACCGGCGGAGAGCGAGATATCTCGCAGTACATCTCGCTGGCGCTGTACCTGACGCAGCCGCCTGAGCTGGAAACCTCGGACGAACTCACCGAGATGCCGCCCGATTCAACGCAGGTGGTGGAGATTGTGCCACTGCTCAAGGACTTCATGGAGGCCGTCGACCTGCACGGAATCTGGCTCGCGCTGCACCACGTTTACGACGAAGAGCAGGACCAGCTGCATGAGCCGCTTTCGAAGATGATCGTCTCCACTAATCTCTACCTCAAGATGCCCGCCTCCACCTACGATGGCCGGCGCTTTGTTGTAATTGTTGAGCCGCAGCTCTCGCCGCACGCCGTGAATGCGCGCATCTACGGTTCTGACTTCGTGGTGGTCGTATCGCCTTCGAACGGCCAGATCCGCATGAACGATGTGCGCCACACCTATCTGCACTACATGATCGAGCCGCTGCTCACGGCGCGGGCCAGCGCTGTCGACCGCATGCAGCCGATTCTCAAGGAGATTCGCGGCGCACCTCTGGAGTTCCGCTATCGTAACGACACGGTTCCGTTGAACATCGAGTGCCTCATCAAGGCCATCGAAGCACGCACCATGGACACCGGCATTCCGGAGTACAAGATTCCCGCAGGCGTAAACCGCTCTGACCTGCCGAAGTACGAGCGCGACCGTCAGCTCTCCCTGCAGAAGATGGATGCAGTGAGGCTGGCGGCTGTGGACCACGACATGAGGCAGGGCTTTGTGCTCACGCAGTACTTCTATGAGCAGCTGATCCAGTTTGAAAAGGATCCGGCCAGCCTGCGCGACACGATCGGCGAGATGGTCTACAGCATGGATGTGGAGGCGCAGGCGCACCGCGCCCGGCAGATCGAATTCGACAAGGAGGCCGACGAGGAGGTGCTGGGCAGGAGCAAGCCGCGGAAACTGACCGGCCTCGACCTGGCCGAAGCGCGGCTGGCGGCCGGCGATGTGGCCACAGCGTCTGCCTTGGCGCGCCAGGCGTTGGCTGTGCATGCAGATACGCTCGACTCGATATCTCAGGAAGCGCGCGCGAACTTCATCCTTGCGCGCGCGGCGATCATGACCGGCCATCCTGAAGACGCCATCAACGGATTCCAGAAAACAATCGCCACAACAAAGGAGCCGCGGCTGGTGGCCTGGTCGCACATCTACCTCGGCCGGATGCTCGACCTCGACTGCAAGCGCGATGAAGCAATCTCCGAGTACAAGACTGCTCTTGAATCGCGCGACGGACTGCAGGATACTCGGCTGGCTGCCGAACGAGGAGTAAAGAAGGCATTTGCAGTCAATGGCCACAGCTGTGAAGAAGATGCGGACGACGATGAGCCGGCCCCAGGTTCGACCCAGCCTGCGGTCAAGCCATCAGCCGCGGTGCAAGGGCAGAAGCCCGCCACGCAGCCTCAGTAGTCGCCCGCGGCAGGCCTTATGCTGATTGATAGAGCGAAACCAGAGTGGGAGTGGCGTTCGCAGTTTCATTTAGGGTCGCCGCTCCCTGATGGTCGCGTCGACTTGAGGGTTGCGGCTTCGGAATGCATGTACTCTGGTTCCGCTGTATCGCATCGAATGGGGCGCCCGGGTCGTTTCCGGACCACGACGTTCAGGACGTAAGGGGAAACGGGAATTGACCGAGGCACGTGTGGACTCAACTCTGGCCGATCTCGAATCTGCGTTGGGACACACCTTCGCGAGCCGTGCCCTGCTGGTGCATGCGCTGACGCACCGCTCTCTTGCCAACGAGGAAGCTATTGCGGAACGGGCGCCGGAGTCTCGGCCCGTGGATGCGGCGCGGCCGGAAGCCGCGGGGCTCGGGGACAATGAACGGATGGAATTCCTGGGGGATGCAGTGCTTGGCCTGGTGGTCGCGGAGGCGCTCTTCCACGCGCACCCTGAGTGGCAGGAAGGCGAGCTGACACGCATCCGCGCTCAACTGGTGAGCCGGAAACACATTGCCGAAGTGGCCCAGGAAATCGGACTGGGAACCTATCTGCGCCTGAGCAAAGGAGAGGAGCGCGGCGGACTGAGGAGCAAGAGCACTGTGCTTTCGAACAGCATGGAAGCAGTGCTGGGAGCATTGTTTCTCGATGGAGGCCTTGAGCCTGTCCGGCGGTTCGCACGTCAATACGTCATGGGCGAAGTTGTCGAGCATCTTGCGGAGGAGCTGCGCCTGGGTGCGGCGCTGGGCAACTTCAAGTCAGCGCTGCAGGAGTACCTGCAGGCTGAGCGGGCCGGAACCCCAGTCTACCGGCTGAGGAGCGAGAGCGGCCCCGACCATCGCAAGCGCTTCCTGGTGGAGGTCCTGTTAAGAAGCAACGACCTGGACCGGGGAAGGCCGCTTGCCCGTGGGGTAGGAAGCACCAAGAAGCTGGCCGAGCAGGATGCGGCCCGGCTTGCGCTGGAACGCTTGGCGGCAAAGACAATCAACCTCCGGGCCGACGAGGCCGGCGAGGAATCAGAAAGGCTGGAGGCGGAGTGAGCCACCCCGTTCCAACCAGCGATGCGGTTCCAGCCAGCCTTGAAGCAACGGGAGCCGCTCGAACGAACCCTGCCACGCCGGCCACCGAGACTGCTGCAGCGCCCTCAGCCCCACATCGAACATCGTGGTTGCGGTTCCACCTGCCCACTGTCCCTGAGGCGCTCGCGTCACTCTTTCAGACCATTGTTGTCGCCCTGTTTCTGCTCACGTTTGTGCTGCAGCCATACCTCATTCCATCAGAGAGCATGGAGCACACGCTGCTCGTCGGCGACTTCGTGCTGGTGAACAGGCAGGTCTACGCTCCGGCCGGGAGGCTCACCCGCTGGCTGTTGCCCTATCGCGATGTGGCTCGCGGAGACATTGTGGTCTTCCATCATCCGCAGCCTCATCCGTACCTGGTCAAGCGTGTAGTTGGGCTTCCCGGCGACCGGCTCCGCATCGACAACGGCCGGGTCTTCATCAACGGAGTTACTCTTGACGACCCGTATGCCACGTTCGAGCCGGTTCCGCCGAATCCCTTTCGCGACAACTTTCCCGGCCGCATCTACACCGACCCGCAGGTTGATCCAACCTGGTGGAGGCAGATGCAGAGCCTCACCAGCAATGGGGAACTCACTGTGCCCGAAGGGCAGTATTTCGTGCTGGGCGACAACCGCAACCACAGCGAGGATTCGCGCTTCTGGGGCTTTGTCCCGCGTTCGCTGATCGTGGCCCGTCCGCTGCTGATTTACTTCTCGCTGAGCAGGCCATCCGCCACCGATATCGAGCAGGCCCCGGATGATAGACTCGGACACGACAGGGAATTCTCGGCAAAGTTGACGGGGTTTGCGCGCTGGAATCGCATCTTTCGCGTGATCCGCTAGAGCGCGGCAGCCGGCCAGCATCCCAGCCGAAGACCGGATTCCCGACGAGCAGACAGAATGACAAAGAACGCAGACCGGGCCGCGAAAATACCCCCCAAATCGGATACTGCGGCAAATGCCGGGGCGAGCGCTGAGGCGGATCCCGGCACAACCGAGCCGGCCTCCGGGCAGCGCGTTGAAGAAACTCCCTACGAGGCCGTGGCCAGCATCTGCTCGGTGCTTGTCGTGGGCCTCTTCATCCTCACGTTTCTTGGCCAGAACTTCGTGATCCCCTCGGGATCGATGGAGCAGACGTTGCTGGTGGGCGACCACCTTGTAGTTGACCGAATCACGCTGGCTCCTGCAGCCACGTGGATGCCGTTGATGCACTATCGTGAGCCGCAGCGGAACGACGTTGTGGTCTTCTTGAAGCCTGCTGCCGATCCAGATCCGGTCGACGGTTCGCCTACCTATCCGTTCCTTGTCAAGCGGCTCATCGGGGTTCCCGGCGATCACATTCACCTGCGCAACGGCATCGTCATCATCAATGGCGTGGCGCAGGACCAGCCCCACGCTCAAGTCACTACGCCAGACAACCATAGGGATTTTCTCGATGAGTTCCCGTCCATTCCGCCTGATCCCGAGCTTGGCGCGACGGAGGCCTGGAGCGTCGAGTTTCCGTCGCACATCGAGAACGGCGACCTGGTGGTCCCACCCGGACACTACTTCATGATGGGCGATCACCGGCACAACTCGCTCGACTCGCGCTATTGGGGTTTTGTCCCGCGGGAGAACATTGTCGGCCGTCCACTCTTCAACTACTGGTCGTTTAAAACACCCGACGACCAGATTGATAAGACGGGAATCGGCAACAGCATCGCCTGGATGGCCCATGTGGCGCTGCATTTTTTCACGGAAACGCGCTGGGACCGGACGTTCCATCGCATCCGCTGATCGCGGCGGCTGTGGCGATGGAGGCCTGCGCGCCGCCTGTTTGGCCGCGAGTGCACTACCATAGAACGCAATGAGCGAACATGCAGGGGAGCGGCGCCACAAGCGCAGACAATGGGTTCTGGGGCTGGTCCTGTTTGTCCTTTTCCTGGCTATCGCCATCGTCCCGCCTCTGATCAGCGTTAACCGCTACAAGGCTCGCATCACGCACTTGATGTCAGAGTCCGTCGGCCGGCCGGTGCGGCTCTCGTCGGTCGAGATGCGCGTGCTGCCCACCCCCGGCTTTGTCCTAAACGATCTGACAATCGAGGAAGACCCCGCATACGGCGCCGAGCCGGTGCTTCACGCCAACACCGTCGTCGCGTCCATACGTTTGTTGTCGCTTTGGCGCGGGCGGCTGGAGATCGGCCGTATCAGCGTGGACGAGGCCAGCTTCAACATCGTCCACACCCCCGACGGCCTGTGGAATCTCGATCCACTCTTTCGCACGGCCGCGCAAAAATCGCAGCCGGCGCCGGGCTCTGGAAAGAGCCGCGCAATCCCTCTGCCGTATCTTGAAGCAACCAACTCGCGCATCAACATCATGCGGGGAACGGAGAAGCTGCCGTTCTCGCTGGTCAATACGGACCTTTCGTTCTGGCAGGAGAATCCTGGGGACTGGCGGATTCGCCTGAAGGGCGAGCCCTCGCGAACTGACCAAAGCCTTGATCAGGCGGGCAGCGGCGACACCGGCGTGGTGCGTCTGGAGGCGAGCCTGCGCCGCGCGCCGGAGCTGCGCGAGATGCCGCTCCATGTCGATCTCGAGTGGCGCGATGCCCAGGCCGGCCAGTTGACACGCCTTGCTCTCGGGTCGGACGCCGGCTGGCGCGGCAACCTCACCGGGGAACTCAACATGGACGGCACGCTGGATGCGGCTCAAATCAAGACTCGGCTACGCGCGGAGAGCGTTCACCGCGCCGAGTTTGCGCCCGCCGATCCACTCGATTTCGATGCGCGCTGCAGTCTGATCTTTCACTTCAGCCAGCAAAGCGTTGACGGCCTGGTGTGCGACTCGCCGCTGGGCGATGGCCACGTTCGCCTGGCGGGTTTTCTTCCGCCCGTGGGTCCGGGCCCTCACCTCACATTGGAACTCGACAGGATCTCCGCAGGTGCGGTGCTGGACGTGATGCGGACTGTACGCAGCGGCATCGGACAAGACCTCGAGGCAAAGGGCACGATTGCAGGGACGCTCGTTTACAACCCCGATGCGGCCCGAGCAGCCGCACGCCAAGCCGAGACGCCAAAAGCTATGCACCGCGCGAGCAAAGGCATGGCCAACGCGCTCACGCCGCGAGCCGCTCAGGGGCCGCTGACGGGCAGCCTTGTTGTTGAAGGGCTGCAATTGAGCGGGGACGGCCTGAGCACGCCCGTCCAGGCGGCGAAGGTGGTCTTCGAGCCGGCAGCTCCGGCGACCGGCGAGCATGCGGCTCTCGTGGCCAGTGTTGGTGTTCCGTTGGGCGGGGCTGCGCCCATGGCGGTTGCGGTACGGCTTCGCCTTTCGGGCTACCAGATATCGCTTCGCGGGCCTGCAAGCGTGGCCCGGGCGCGCGAGGTGGCAAAGGCCGCCCGCATGCCGCAGGCTTCGCTTCTCGACTCTCTCGCCGGAGATCCAATTTCAGCGGACTTGATCGCTGCAGGTCCGTGGATTACCGCTGAGAACATTCCGGTGGGCGAAACGCTGCCCCAGAGCCCAGCCGGCGGTGCGCGGGTGGTCCAGACGAATCCGTCGCCGGCTGACGGGATTTCCGGCACCATCACCTTGCGCAATGCCAACTGGAAGGCCGACTACCTGGCAAACGCAGTGATGATTTCCCAGGCCACGCTGCACCTTGATGGCGGCGACAGCCGCTGGGACCCAGTCGTCTTCACTTACGGTCCGGTGAAAGGATCGGCGACGGTGAACCTGCCCGTTGACTGCATCGGTATCTGCACCCCGCGCTTCACGCTTGATTTCGGATCACTCGATGCCGGTGCCCTGGAGGCAGCGATTCTGGGCGCGCAGGAAAAAGGCACGCTCTTGTCTGAACTCATCGCGGGGTTTAGTAGCAAGAAGTCCTCTGCAGGCTCGGCATGGCCGCGAGCGGAAGGAACGGTAAAGGCTGAGACGCTGCTGGTCGGACCTTTGACGCTGCATGATGCCACTGCTGCACTGAACCTGACCGATGCTGGAGTCGAAATCACGAGCATCGATGCGGCTGTGCTCGGTGGACAAGTCCACGGGACGGGCGCGATCCATCCGCCGGGTGGAGACCGAGACAAGCCCGGCTATATGTTCGATGCCGCGTTCAAAAAACTGAACCCTGCCGCAGTTGGTGAACTGGCCGGCGCGCATTGGAAGGGCGGCGAATTGAACGCCGACGGCAAGGTTGAGCTCTCCGGGTTCACGAGCGAAGACCTTGCATCGTCCGCGCATGGGGCGCTCCAACTCGACTGGAGGCGCGGAAGTGTGGCCGCGGAAGGCGAAGGCGGCGAAGTTCCTGCGGAGCTGGCTCACTTCGATCGCTGGACGGCCGATGCCGAGATCGCGAACGGCGCGATCAGACTGAACGACAACGCAGTCAGGCTGGGCGGGCGCAAGACCGTCGTCAGCGGCTCGCTTGCGTTTGGTGATCCGGCCACGCTGACGCTTACCGCGCCGAAAGCGGCGAAGGCAAGGCAAGTTACACAGGCCAAGCGCTAGAGCGGAACCAGAGTAAACGTAGCCTCCCAAAGATTCGTCGAGGCGGCATTTTCTTGAGGAAAATGCCACTTGGCTGCGCCGGTTCCGGGGTACATCTACTCTGGTTCCTTTGTAGACGCAGGCTGGGCGCTGATCTGGCCTCTCGGTACAATCGTCCTATGGCTTCATCCAATCCTTCTCCCCCTGTTGTGGTTCGCTGCAAGGGCATCCTTTTTGACATGGACGGCGTGCTGATCTCGTCGCTGGGTTCGGTGGAGCGCAGCTGGACGCGATGGGCCGAGATGCGCGGCATCGATCCGGCGTACGCGCTGTCAATTGTTCATGGCCGCCGCAGCATTGAGACCGTAGCGCGTCTGCGCCCGGACCTCGACGCGGAAGCCGAGAACCGGATCATCGAAAAACTGGAGATCGACGACACGGAGGGCGTGAAGGTGCTGCCCGGAGTGCTCGACTTGCTGGCGGCTCTGCCGGCTGGATCGTGGACCGTGGTAACCAGCGCAACGGGCGCGCTGGCGCGTGTACGGCTTGCTGCGGCGAGAATCCCTGCATCGGGGCCAATCGTCACCGCCGACGATGTTGTGAAGGGCAAGCCCGACCCCGCGCCGTATCTGGCCGGGGCCGCTCTGCTCGGGCTTCCGCCTGCTGAGTGCGTGGTGATTGAAGATGCCTCATCCGGCGCCAAGGCCGGCCGCACCGCAGGCTGCACGGTGATTGCAACCACTTTTTCGCACTCGATCGAATCGCTGGACGCAGCCAACTACATCGTTCCGGATCTGAAGGGAGTCACAGTCACCGCGCCGCCCGGCGGTGAGTGCATTGACCTGACTTTCACTCCGATCGCGGCGTCAGTGAAGGCGTAGCCAAGCGCCTATTCATCCGCCTCGATCTTGCGCTTGCCGATGTCCTGCAGCGGGCGCGAGTTCACCTTGTAGAGCGCGCCGAATCGCCGCAGTTGCTCGCGGCTGACAGCGAGGGGCTGCTCGAATACGAACCAACGCACGCCTTCGGTGCAGGGCGGAGCGGACAACGAGCCCATGTAAGTCCAGTAGCCCGGATCCTGGGGGACGAATCCCGCCGGATTCACAAACTCGGTCACCTTTGCGGTGGCGCCGACTTTTTCCGGCAGATGAGGCCATAGCGTAGCCATCACAGCGTTGGCCGCGCCGCGATCTTCCACGAGGTTCACCGCGAGGATTGCAAATTTGCCGTCCGCGCCCTGGTGAACAAGTTCGACGTCCATGTCGGTGAGCTTGCCCTTCACGGCACTTTCGCTGGGATGATGGAAGTCGAGCTCGACCAGTTCATAGCGAACGCCGTTGGCCACCATGTAGCTGCCCTTAGGCGGAATGGCGCGGATGTTGTGGCCGGTATTCTCGAGCGTGACTGAGCCGGCGATGTAGTGAAACTCGAGCGGCTGGAGAGACTTGTCGAGGCGCGCGTTGCGGATGTCGACAGGCGACTGCTCGTGGCCCTTGGAGCATGCGGAGAAGCTGGGATCGAGCTTGCCCCAGACGAGCGCGCCGTGCTTGCCTTCGTAGTCCCACGGCGTGGTCGATTGCGCGGCGGCCACCAGAGGGCCCGCAAGAGCCGCACTTGCCGCTAAGAAAACCAGTCCAAATCTCTTCATCGTTTTCTCTCGTGCCTTCGTAAGGATTCTACGAGATAGACGCCGCGCGGGCCAGAAGGCGGGTCGAGACGGCTTCGCGGGGAGGCTCCGCGACGCATTCTTCCGCCGAAAGATCGCCGTTTTCCGACGGAAATTGACGCTTTTCCGACGGCGTGCCGCCTGCAACTTTTTTATTTTCAGCAAGGTGCAAAAATAGTCATTTGAAGTAACCTGTTATTTATCAATGTGTTATCGAAATAATGGATGGGATAGAGGGGTAGGGGGGCAGCAAAAGCAGGGAACACGGGGCACGGAAAAGGGAACAGGAAATAGGGAACAGGGAAAGCTCGCGGCTCTGGCCGTTGCTCGTGCGGAGGCGGTGGCGGGTCTGGTGAATTGCTGGCATACGGCAATTGTGCGCTGGCGGATCGTAATTATGCGCAAAGCGGAGCTGTGGAGGACAGAAATCTTTTTGTTGGGGAGGACGGCCCTGCCAGGTTCCTGGGCAGGTAATCACCCTGGGGGCGGGCTTCAAACAGAGTCGGTTGCCGCGGATACAGACGGATGAGCATTGGGCAGATTGCCTCAACGTAAGGCTCTCACCTAAGCCGAAAGCTGGCCGATAGGAACGGAATGGGCGTGTCTGCCAACTCCACAATGCGGTATCTGAAATCAGCAGTTCGGATTTTCCCCGGATTTAGCTCCGTCGCCATTTTGATAGCGCTGGCACTCGTTGTTCTCGCAACGATCGAAATGCGGCGGATCAATGAGACCGCGACGCGAATAACGGCGGATACCCTGCCCTCGATTTGGGTTGCGATCGGTTTGGTGTTGCGGTCCCTGTTGCGTCTTATCCCAGGTGCCCAAAAGCGAGGGACATGGAGCACCCGACTCGGTTTACTCGGCGGCGGTGGCGAGCGCTGTCGCATCCACTGCTCGGTAACGAGGGGCGAATCGGATTAGAACGCGTTGAGGCGGGTCGTCCCCAACTAGGGTCCGCTTGCCATTGACGCAGCGGCAGGCCGTGAACAATCACACCAAGTGGCCGGTGGTGCGGAGCATCTGCTGAAAGCGAGGTTCGGAGCGGAGGGATTGGAACGCCGGTTCCACCAGCATCGAAATGACCGCCGTCGATCGCGCGTCGATTGCTTTCTGCAGCGACAGGTACGACTGTTCCTTGTCGCCGAGCAGGGCATAGACGCCGGCATCGACGTAAGGGGATGAGCCTGCAATTGCCGCGTCATTCTCCGCATGGGCCGCCCGCTTGAGGAACTCCATCGCCTTGGCGCGGTTCCCCATGCGCGCATAGACAAGAGCCATGTAGGCGAGCTCGCCGTGGTCATGGCCCGATAATTCGTAGTACTTTTGGAACTCGTCGAGAGCGGCCTTCGCGTTGCCGCTGTAGAGGTTGGCAAATCCCAATACATCGTGAGGCTCCGGGAAGCTCGGATTGACTCGCGAAGCCTCCTCTCCCAATCGGATCGCCTCAGGATAATTTCCCGAATAAATCGCGAGGTGGCTTTCGTCTGTAAGGTAGATGGGGTTCAGCGGATCGAGGGCCTGGGCCTCAGCGAATTCGCGCCCGGCCTCGCCAAACCTGGTCTGATACATCAACAACAATCCATACCAGAGGTGGGGGACAGGGAGGTTGGGATTGGCGGCGATCACCTTGCGAAATTCGATTTCGGCAGCTGGGTAATTCCAATCGTAAATCCACAGGAGGTGAGCCAGAACGGCATGCGCCTCACTCAATCCGGGATCGATCTGGAGGGCCTTTTCCGCCGCCTCGCGCGCCTTGGGGAAGACGTCGCTTCGCACTGCTTCGTTGCTCCCACCGAGGGTTAAATAGGATTGCGCGAGGCCAAGATAGGCGCGAGCGTAGAGGGGATCGCGATCGATCGCCTGGTTGAAATATCCGATCGCCTTCCACTCATCCTCCGATGTGCGACGATTCCAGTAGTACTCGCCGAGCAAATCAAGGTTGTGGGCCTGCTGGTCCAAGCCGCTTTGGCTAACGGGTGCTTCCGCGGGCGGCCGTAGCCTCAACACGACGCCCAGGTCGCGCACGATCTGTTGCTCCATAGCCATGGAATCCCCGTGGCTGGTGTCGTATATGTGCGACCACAGGTGATAGCCGTCGCTGGCGCGGATCAATTGGGCGTTGATGCGCAACTCGTCGCCTTGCTGGCTCACGCTTCCTTCCATAATCATTGCGGCGTCGAGCTGGCCGCCGATCGAACGGACGTCGGCGGTTTTGCCCTTGAATTGGAAGGACGAAGTTCGCGCTACCACCCTGAGCCGAAGCTGCGATGCGACCAACGTGGTGAGCTCGTCGGTAATGCCATCGGAAAGATAATCCTGGGCGCTGTTGCCGGTCAGATTCAAAAACGGCAGCACCGCGATGGTCCCGTTTCCGGGCAGTCGCGGGCCGGAGACTGCCCGCCACGTAAGCCAGCCTGCACCTGCTAACAGCGCCGCCAGCACCAGAGCTGATAGCGCCTTCCATGCAGGTCGAATTGAAGCAATCCGGGCCATGGCGGGTTGCATTGACGCCGAATCTGCCGGTTGCGGCTCTGCGATCGCTGGCCGACTCTTGCGGGCGCGCTGCTCAAACCAGGCATCGAGTTCATCGGGGAAGGCGTAGACGCTGGCGCGGGCGGTGTGCTCCTGGCGATGGACGGGAAGCCCTTCTTTGGCCTCCCAGAACTGAACCGTCCTTACATCTCTTTGGAAGTAGGACGCGATCTCTTTCCAGGAATCCAGCCGCGCTCTCGATGCTTGAGGGCCCGGTGCGAGCTGCCGGTCGATTTGGCTTGGGAAAGATGCGGACATAGCGCCACCGTGAGCGATCAACTCAGGTACTCAAAGCCTGCCCTGTGGGTATTGTCACTCTAACATCCATGTCGTGAGGATTCCCACCCCAATACGAAATTAGACGAAATCGGCGCTATTCACCTGATTTCACTTGAGAAGATTCGCCGGCTGCGCCTATGTCTAGGGCTACGGTCGTCTCCGCCCGGCCCCTTCCCTTGCTGGGCGGCCGGCTTCGAATTCGCCCCTGGAAGGGAGCACTCAAGATGAATCGGCGCTCGCGTCGCTATGGGTTTTGGTTGCTGGTCGTCTCCGTCGCGCTCGCAGGCCTGGCGGGTTGTGGTGGAAGCGGCGGCGGCAACGGCGGAGGCGGTGGAGGCGGCGGCACAAACGTGACGGTGTCGATCACCACCCCTAACACCGCGGCAGTGAGCATGGGTGAGAACCAGAATGTGTCCTTTGTTCCCACCGTGCCGGGGAACTGCTCGGAAGCGGGTTGCGGCGTAACGTGGTCTGTCGACGGCGTTGTTGGCGGCAACTCGACATTTGGAACCATCGGCACGGGCACAAGCACGAATTACACGGCGCCGGTTGCTGTCCCATCTCCGGCGACCTTTAATATCACGGCAACCAGCGTAGCCAATTCTGCCGTTTCAGCCTCGGTCGCTGTCACCATCACCGCGCCGCCCGTTGCGGTTGCCATTACCACTCCCGCCAACCTCACCCAAACCTTATCGGTCAACGGAACCTTGCCCATTACGGCTTCGGTCACCGGCGGCTGCGGAAACAGCTGCGGCGTCACCTGGACCGTGAACGGCGTCTCCAACGGGAACTCAACCTTCGGAACCATTTCAGGATTGGGCTTGTCCGTCACCTATGACGCTCCTGCCGCCGTGCCCTCGCCCGCAACATTTAACGTGACCGCGACCAGTGTTGCGGACCCCACCAAGTCGGCTTCTGTCAGCGTAACCATTGAGTCCGCTGCTTCGGGAGTCGTCGTGTCGATCACATCCCCTGCAAGTCCGTTGAATGTCGCCGCGGGTTCCGCGGTCAAATTCCAGGTAGACATTACCGGAACGGCCAATACGGGCGTCAGTTGGACCGTAAATGGCATCGCCAACGGCAACTCGACCTACGGGATCATTTCGAATCCAAGTTTGTCATCTTCATACGTCGCGCCATTCGCCGTGCCAGTGCCGGCTACGTTCAACATCGTCGTAACCAGCCTTGCCGACAGTTCGAAATCCGCAACGGTCAGCGTGACCATCACGACCCCGGCCGCAGCATGCGGTTCAGGGAGCGAATCGATGCTCAAGGGGCAGTACGCCTTCATTCTCAATGGCTTCAATAGCACTGGTTTCCAGGCCGTTGTGGGTTCGTTTGCCGCGGACGGTTCCGGGAACATTATCGGGGGCGAGGCGGACAGGAATGCCTCGACGGGTTCGGAGGTCGAGGCCGCGATCTCAGCAGGCCTTTACAGCGTGGCCTCCGATAACCGTGGGTGCGTCACGCTGGTCACCGATTTTGGCAGCTACACCACTCGTTTCCAGGTTGGCGCGGTTTCTTCCAACGTTGCGACCTCGGGGCATTTGATGGTTGCCGATCCGCCGACCTCCAACGCGTACATCGCCACCGGTCAAATCTTCCAGCAGGACACTGCCTCGTTTAGCGCGGGCCTCAACGGAGGCTATACGCATCTGCTGGTCGGCGCGGATCCCACTACCAACGAGCGAATCGCTTGTGCTGGCGTGCATACAAGCAGCGCCGGCATCATCAGCGATTCGGAACAGACCTGCAACCAAGCGGGAACGGTAACCCAAGCGGGCCCAACCGCTGGGAATGTGGGCTCCTATAGCACCATTGACTCGTATGGCCGCTTTACTGAGACTGTGAACTCGACCGGCCTGGTGGCGTACTCGATTTACCCCGGCGGAGCTGCAACGGAGCCGGCGGCCCTTGTGATGACGACCGGCAACAATCCGGTAATGGCGGGCGAGGCATACGCCCAGACCGGCGCCTTCGGCCAGAGTTCACTGGCGAGCGACTACGTTTTGTATGCGAATGGGGTGAACAACGCGACCAGCAGCAAGATTACGTTTGGTCTCGCCAGTGGAGACGGGATCGGCACTCTCGCGGTGAATAGCTATTACGAGAACGATGGCGGCACCTGGGTTCCCGGCAACACTGTGCCGTCTTACACCTATGTCGTCGACTCCTACGGCGGCGTCACCTTGAGCACCAACACCGTGGCGGACGCGGGCCATCTCTACCTGACCGGGACCGGCATTGCCACGTATCTCAGCGTTGATGCCGGCGTATTTGCCGGATTCGCGTCCTTGCAAACCGGCAACGGCACCTTGGGCGACGGTTCGCTGAATGGCACGTTTTTTGGCGGCACAACCGGGGTGGTAAGCCAAGATTCGTC
>Ga0182018_10002867_pt1 | contig 16439 bp, 10 predicted proteins | sample 812P2MmetaG_FD_120490 | JGI IMG/M metagenome (GOLD analysis project Ga0182018, IMG submission 120490) | Permafrost microbial communities from Stordalen Mire, Sweden - 812P2M metaG | ecosystem: Environmental > Terrestrial > Soil > Wetlands > Permafrost | place: Sweden: Stordalen | collected... | reverse complement strand
TGTAAGCGCCTACGATTTCCATGGGTACCCAGATCTGCACATTCTGCTTGTGCGCAACTTGAAAGCCGGCCGCGGCGAGGACTTGGCTCACGAGAATCGGGCGGCAATCGACAAAATTGGGAAAGTGCCGGTGTGTCCACTCATAAGTTTCGTAAACCACCCCGTGCTCTCCCTCTTTGGACATGCCCACCACCACGATGCGTCCGCCGGTCTTGAGGACTCGCCGGCATTGCGCGAGGACCACGGGGATTTCCGCTGTGTCGAACAACTCCAGCGTGAAGCTCATGAATACTGCATCCATGCTATCCGCCGGATACGGCAAGTCGGTCGCGTCTCCGGTCCGCACTTCGACGTGGTCCGCGACGCCTTCGTGCCGGAGCAGGCCTTCGGCGACGGCCGTCATTCCGTCGGAGAGATCGATGCCATGAACCTTGCCGCAGGGTCCCACGGCGCGAGCCAGCCAGACCAGCGCGTGGCCGGTGCCAAATCCGATTTCGAGAACGGTCTCGCCGGCCTGCGGCGCGAGCATCCGCAGGCCGGTCTCGCGCACGGGTCCTTCGGTGTGATCGGACAGAAGATCGTAAACTTGCTGATTTTGTCGTACAGTGCCTTGGTCTCGGCTCGGGAGAGCGTCATGCTGCCACTATAGCTGTTCCGCCAAGCGGGATCTCGTGCCAAACCATCAGCTTGCCAAGGCGCTCGGCGTCGATAGCGCGCGCTTGGATGAGATCGTGCGGGGCCGGCGGGGAATCACCCCTCACCCCCTCCCGCCACGCACGTCATACTAAACTAAAGAAACCGTGGGCACTCTCATCGAAACCGGCCTCCCGGCCAAAACCAAAGTCGCGCGCGCCGCGCTGGACGACTGGACGCGCGAGATCGTCGCGTGGCACTTCAGCCCGGAAACCGGCTGCCCCTTCTGGCTGGATTACGCCGCGAAACTCGGCTGGGATCCGCGCACCGAAGTGCGCGCCTACGACGATCTGGACCGCTTCGATTTCTTCCAGGACGAGTGGCTGCGGGGCGGACCCGTCCGCCGCTGGGTGCCCAAGGCTTATGCCGCGCGACCCGTCTATGTTTTCGAAACCGGCGGCAGCACGGGCGTGCCGAAATCGCGCATCAGCATCGACGATTTCCGCATCGACTATGAAGCCTTCAGCGCCACTCTGCCGGACGACGCCTTTCCCCCCGGTTCCGACTGGCTCATGCTGGGGCCCAGCGGCCCGCGCCGCCTGCGCCTGGCCGTCGAGCACCTGGCGCAATTTCGCGGTGGCATCTGCTTCATGACGGACCTGGATCCGCGCTGGGTCGTCAAGCTGATCAAGCGCGGAAAAATCGACGAGGTGGAGGCTTACAAGCAACACGTCGTGGAGCAGGGCCTGACGCTGCTGCGCGCGCACGACAATATCCGCTGCATGTTCACTACGCCCAAGCTGCTCGAAGCCCTGTGCGAAAAGGTGTCCCTGAAGAAGATGGGCATTCGCGGCGTGTTCTGCGGCGGCACGGAAATGACTCCGCAGTTCCATCGCTTCGCCGTCGAGGAATTGCTGGACGGGGTCTACTTCGCGCCCACTTACGGAAACACGCTCATGGGTCTGGCGGTCCACAAACCGCGCCGCGCCGAAGACAACTACGCCATCATCTATTACCCGCCTGCTCCGCGCGCCATGATCGAAGTGGTCGATCCGGACAATCCCTCGCGCGTGGTCGGCTACGGCGAGACCGGCCGCGTGCGCCTGACCACCCTGACGCGCGAATTCTTCATGCCGCGCTTTTTGGAACGGGACGAGGCGGAGCGGGAGCCGTCATATACAGAGTATCCTTGGGACGGCGTGCGCAACGTACGCCCGTTTTCCAAGTTCCAGAAGACTGTAGTAGAGGGCGTTTACTGATGCAGCAGGTGGTACACATCCCGCTGTTGCGGCGCGGCCGGCCGTACCGCAGCCTCGATACCGTCCGCACGCCGCACTACCGCACCGGCGAGCCATTCGTCGAAATCAGCCAGGCGAACGTGGGGCTGATCCGGCGCGATCTGCTCGACCAGGAGATGGCGCGCGCGATCCTGGCGGGCTTCACCTCCCAGGAACTGTTCCGCATATGCGCCCGCGCCGCCGATCTTTTCGCCGCGTCCCCGCTCCCACTGGGCGACACGAGCCAATCGCCTGAGGATTACGTCCGCCAGGTTTCCGCCACCACAGGCTTGCCGCACGTGATGGTGCGCCGGAACATGCACAAAATCCGCGCCGTGCTCGCGGAGATGGAAGCGGTAGTCAACGGCCTCACGCGCAACCTGGATTTGCGGGTGCTCGACACCGGTCACGCAGAAGGCTTGAGCTATTTTCCGCGCGGCGAGTCGCTGGGCGTGGTGCTGCCCAGCAATTCGCCCGGCGTGCATTCCTTGTGGGCGCCGGCCTTCGCGTTGAAAACGCCGCTGGTGCTGAAGCCCGGTGCGGCCGAGCCGTGGACGCCATATCGCATCATCCAGGCGCTGATCCACGCGGGTGCGCCGCCGGAGGTATTCGGATACTACCCCGCCGATCACGCGGGCGCGGCCGAGATCCTGCGCCGCTGTGGCCGCGGCATGGTGTTCGGCGATGTCTCATCCACGCGGCAATGGCAAGGCGATCCGCGCGTCGAGGTGCACGGCCCGGGCTACAGCAAGATCGTGATCGGCGAAGATTGCATCGGCGATTGGGAGCAATATCTGGACGTGATGGTTTCCTCCATCCTGGAAAACTCCGGCCGCTCCTGCATTAACGCGTCGGGCGTTTGGGTACCCTCGCATGCCGCCGAGATCGCTGAGGCGCTGGCCGTGCGGCTGGCCGCTGTCGCGCCGCGCGATGAAGCCGACGCGCAGGCGCAGATCGCGCCCTTCGCCAATGCCGGGCTGGCCGCACGCATCTCACAAACTATCGATGGCGAACTGGATGGCGAAACCGCCCGCGACGTCACCGCGGCGTATCGCGCATCTGAAAGTCGCTCGCGCCTCGCTACCTTTCAAGGCTGCGCGTATCTGCTGCCAACTATCGTGCTATGCGATTCGCCCGCGCATCCCCTGGCCAACCGCGAATTCCTCTTTCCGTTCGCCAGCGTAGTGCCGGTGAACCAGGACGCCATCCCCGGCGCCCTTGGCCCGAGCCTGGTGGTTACCGCTATCACGCACAATCGCAAGCTGATCGCGCGGCTGCTGGCTTCCCCCGATGTGGGCCGCTTGAACCTGGGCGCGATTCCCACGCAACGCATCAGTTGGGACCAGCCGCACGAAGGCAACCTGTTCGATCATCTCTACGCCCGCCGGGCGTTTCAGTGCGCCGTATGAAGGCCCTATGAAGATCCTGGCCTTCACCGCCGGCGCCGCGCAAATGTACTGCGGAAGCTGCATCCGCGACAACGCGCTGGCCGCCGAGCTGAAGAGCCAGGGGCACGACATCATCCTGCTTCCGATCTACACCCCGACGCTCACCGACGAGACCAACGTGGCTGCGCACAAGGTCTTCTTCGGAGGCATCAGCGTGTATCTGGAGCAGCATTCGGGGCTGTTCCGCAAAACGCCGTGGATCGTCGACAAACTGTGGGATTCCGAGTGGGCGCTGAAGCTGGCAGCGCGCCGGTCGATTCCGGTGAACCCGCGCCTGCTCGGAGAGATGACGGTTTCCATGCTGCGCGGTGAAGACGGGCGCCAGAGCAAGGAGATCCACAAGCTCGCGGCCTGGCTGCGCGGCGAGCCTGCGCCCGATATCGTGACGCTGCCGAATTCGCTGCTGATCGGCCTCGCGCAGCCCATCCGAGAAGCTGTGGGCCGCCCGATCTGCTGCACGCTGCAGGGCGAGGACCTGTTCCTCAGCCAACTTCCCGAACCATACCGCACGCAGTCGCTGGATCTGATCCGGGCCAACATCGAACACGTGGATGGCTTCGCCGCTGTCAGCGAGTATTACGCTGGCTATATGTGCGGCTACCTGGGCATCCCCGAGCGCAAGATGCACGTGGTGCCGCTGGGCGTGAATCTGAAGGGATACGACGCGTCGCTACGGCTGCACAGCAATTGCTTCACCGTGGGATACTTCGCGCGCGTGGCGCCGGAGAAGGGTCTGCACGTGCTCGCCGATGCTTACGTGAAGCTGCGGCGCGAGACCGAGTTCGGCGGCAGCACCCTGGAAGTAGCTGGCTATCTCGCGCCGGAGCATCGCCTCTATCTGCACGGCATTGAGCGGCGTATCAAGGCGGCGGGCCTGGGCCACGAATTCCGCTATCGCGGCGTGCTCGACCGCCCGCACAAAATCGATTTCCTGCGCAACCTCGACGTGCTGTGCGTTCCCGCCACTTACGACGAGCCGAAAGGCTTGTTCCTGCTGGAGGCGATGGCCAACGGCGTTCCCGTGGTAGAGCCGCGCCGGGGGGGCCTGACGGAGATCGTGGAGAAGACCGGCGGCGGCATTCTCGTGGAACCGGACGACACGGCCGGTCTGGCGCAGGCCATCTTCTCGCTGTGGAAGGACCCGGCTCTCCTAGAGCAACTAGGGAAGCGCGGCGTGGCGGGTGTCCGCGAGCACTACAGCGCTGCGCGTATGGCCGCGCGCGCGCTGGAAGTGTACGGATTGGTCGCGGCGCAGAGCGTGTAGGGGGTCAATTTGAAGTTCGCCTTGGTAGGACAGGCTTCCGCCTGTCAATCGGCGGCATTTAATCGTCGCCCCGTTGAGAGAGGTCCCTGAGCAGGAAGGGCAGCTTTCGCAAATTGCCAATCATAATGGCACGGCACTGAATTGGTGAAAGATGCCACCTTGCGGTTGCTGCAGGACGACGCCCATTTCGTGAAGGAGTGAAACGTCGCATCGCCGCCGCCGAGCGCGGCGAGTCCTGGGGCACGAGGAAGTCTGGGCCCACGTCGAGAAGATGTTGCAATCCTGATGCGTTTGCGATGGATGGCGCCCGCAACCCAAGACCTCTACAGCATCACCCGGTACATCCCGCGCGATAATCCCATCGGGGCCGCGAAGTGGCCAAGACCATCTATGACGGTGCGCAAGCCTCCTCAACTCCCCGCATCGCAGACGCAAGGGAAACAGATCGGCACGCGCGAGCTGGTGTTTTCTCCCTTTGCCGTACATAACGGTCTACAGCGTGACGGAAGACATACTCGAAAACCGGCATATCCGGCATGCCGCACAGGACCGGCGCTCACCGAGACGCTACTCAAGGCCCCGCCACGGCCACCGCCCAGCAAAGCCAAATTCGGCCGGAGCGGTTCCTCCCCCCCTACGCCGATCGTCCTTCGCGGGTATGCCTTCCCCCTTGTCCCGTCCTTTTTCATGCGTCCATTGACGGCTGTGGAGCAGGTTGGCAACCTGCAAGCGATTGTTAATCGGCCCCTCGCCGTCATACGGTATAATTCTTCACATCACCCACAATCTCAGGATGTGTGCGTAATGGGACCGGATGGCGAGATCACGCGTCTGATTTCCGACTGGCAGCGCGGCGCTCCAGGCGCGGAAAACGCCCTGTTTAACGCCCTCTATCAAAGGCTGCACAGCCTTGCCGTGCAATGCCTGCAGGGCGAGCGCCGCGACCGGGCCCCGGGCGCTACATCCCTGGTCCATGAGGCCTACCTGCGGTTCCGCCAGGCGCAGAACCTGGAAATCGTGAACAGCAGCCACTTGCTGGCCCTGGCCGCGCAGGTCATGCGCCGCATCGTGGTGGACCGCGCCCGCGCCCGCCGTAGCGAGAAACGCGGCGGCGATGCCGTCCCCATCGAACTTTCCGACGCTCTGGTCGCGCGGGATTCGGAAGCGGACGAGATCCTGGCTGTGGATTTCGCGCTCCGCGACCTCGCCCAGCATTCCCCGCGAAAAGCCCACCTCGTGGAACTCCGCTACTTCGCCGGATTCAGCGAGGAAGAATCGGCTGCCTGCCTGGGGATCTCGGTGCGCACGGTACGGCGCGACTGGCAGATCGCCAGAACCCGGCTTCGGATCGCCATCGATGGAACCCCCGCCGCCTGACCGCATTCAGCTCGCGGACGAGGTCTTCTCGGCGGCCTTGGAGTTGCCGCCAACCGAGAGAATCGCCTTTGTGCGAGAGCGCTGCGGCGCCGATACCACGCTTACCGAAACTGTGCTCCACCTGCTCGAACAATACGAGCGCCTGGGAGATTTCCTGGAAGCTCCGCCTTTCACGCCAAGCCAACCGCCGGCCGGAGAGTTCCGGCCCGGTGAACTCCTGAACAACGGCCGCTTTCGCCTGATCGAACTGGTGGGCCGCGGCGGCATGGGCGAAGTCTACCGCGCCGAAGACACCGAGCTCGCGGACATCGTCGCGTTGAAGGTCCTGCGCTCCCGCTTTCGGGGAGAGGAACACATCGACGCGCGTTTCCGCGGCGAGATCCGCCTGGCGCGCAAGATCTCCCATCCCAACGTTTGCCATATCTACGATCTGTTCCTGGAAACCCGCGGCACGGATGAAGTCCTATACTTCACCATGGAGTTTCTGGAGGGCCAGACGTTGGCCCGAGCCATCGCCCAGGGCTCCATGGAGCCTCCGGTGGTCCTGGCGCTGGCCCGCCAGATCGCCGCCGGCTTGGATGCGGTCCACCGCGCCGGCATCGTGCATCGCGATCTGAAGCCAGCCAATATCCTGCTGGTTCCGGACTTGTCTGCGGGCTTGGCTTCGGGAAACGTCGGCGGCCAGCGCGCCGTCCTCACGGATTTCGGGCTGGCGAAAGTCTTTGACGGGCTGACGCCTTCCGGCCACACGCTGCCCGGACAAATCGCGGGAACGCCTGAATACATGGCCCCCGAGCAGTTCCTGGGTGCGGCTTTGACGCCCGCCACCGATGTATTTTCCTTCGGATTGATCGTTCACGAGATGTTGTCTGGCAGCCGTCCGCCATCCGAGGGAAATGTCGTGCGTCTGGCTATGCGGCGCATTTCAGAACCACCCGCGCCGCTTTCGCGCTCCGTGCCCGCCGTACCTGCGGCATGGGATGCGGTGCTGGTCCGCGCTCTGGCACCCGATCCGGGGAACCGCTATGCGTCCGCCACGGAGATGGTCCGGGCACTCGATAATTCCATGGCTTCCGCCCCTCCTCAGCGTCCTTTCCTGCGGCGTGCCTCGCGGCGGACCTGGATCGTCTCGGGAGCCGCCGCGGCGGGCGTGGCCGGTTTGGGCGCGTTCTTGCGCTATATAGAGTGGCCGCCAACTCTTCCGGCGAAACCGCTTATCATGCTGACGCCTACTACACAGTCGATCGATTCCAGTGAAGGCCCGACCGCGGCCGGCACTATCGATCTGCTGCTAGCCGACCAACTCCAGCAATCCGCCCACATCCGCATCCTGCCCAAAGACCGCGTGCAAGCAGCATGGCAGCGCATCGCCGGGGCGGCCTTACCCCTGCCGGCCAAACTGGCGCCCGCGCAGGCCAGGGACATCGCCATGCGCGAAGGCGCGCAGTTCGTGGTCTTCAGCAGTCTCACCAAGGTGGCCGATGAGCAGGTGCTGGATCTGCGCCTGCAGTTCATGGGTAAGGAACCTGCGTACGCGCGCAAGGAATGGCCCAACACATTTTCGGCGCGGCGCATGAGCGATCTGCCGGCGGCGGTCTACGACAGCGCTTCGTGGGTGCGCCGGACGGCCGGCGAATCTGCGGGCGAGATTGACACGCGCAGCCGGCATCCGGAAGAATTGACCACTTCTTCGTGGGAGGCGCTGCAGGAGTACACGCAGAGCGACGAAGCGTGGAAGGCGTCCAAGAGCGAGGCTGCGATTTTGCATTTGAAAACCGCGTTGGATCTGGACCCTTCGTTCGCCTTTGCCGCTGCGCGCCTCGCCGACATCCTGACCGGCATGGACCGCCGTGATGAAGGTCTCCCCTACTACAGCAAGGCTGCGGAACTGATCCGCCAGAAGAACCTCACCGATCGGGAGTCGCTACGCATTCGCGGACTTTTTGCGCTCGATACCGGCCAGATGGATGAAGCCGAGCGCGTTTTCACCCGTTATGCGCTAGACTACCCTGAAGACGGCCTCCCGCTCTTCTACAAAGCCGCGGCAGTCGAAGGTCAAGGACGGATCGATCAGGCCGTGGAATTATCCCGCCAGGCACTTACGAAAGACCCAGGCTCGTACGCATTTGCCGTACTTTATGGCTATCAGCTCATTTCAGCCGGTCGCCTGAGCGAAGCCCAGCAGGCGTGCCAAACCGCCGTACGCATTCATCCTCTGGACGGTTCAGACCAGCTTTTGTCCGCGCTGGCGTTCGGGTATCTGGACCTCGCCGGCTGCTGGAGCGCCATGGAAAGGATGCGCATTGCTGGTTCGTTGCCCTATCAAAGCAAGGCGTGGGCGATGGAGGCTTGTCTGCGCGCGGAACAAGGCCGGTGGCCGGAGGTCGAGCATCTTCTGGAACAAGGGCTGGCATTCGATCGGAAAGCGGGATTGGCCACGCATCAGCAGTTCACGAAGAAACGCCTGTTGATACAAGCCCTGCTCCGGCAGCGGTATGTTCGCGAGGCAGTTGACATGTGCCACGACGCGCTCGCTATGGGGCTAGGACACGAGGACACGATGCAGACCGGGTGCCTTCTGGCGCAGGCCGGCAGCCTCAGCCTGGCCGAACGCTGCGTCGTCCGGGGACTGCCTGACTGGCCCTCTTACACCCATTGGAGTGTCCGGCTCAGCGGAGAACTGGCGCTGGCCAGAGGTGACTATCAGCGGGCGTTGCAACTGATGAAATCGGCGCCGCCATCGCGGTTTGACTACGAGTGGCCTGAGTACATCGCGCGCGCCGCAGAGGTAGCCGCCGACTGGCAGACAGTGCGGTCCCTGGTCGCCGGGCTTCTAGAACACTCGCCGGCTTACTGGTACCAAGTGGATGTTACCGGGCCTGGCTTTATTTCATATGCAATTTCATTGGCGCCCCGCTGCGGATTGGCGGGCTCCGTCCTACGGCATGGCGAGGAAATTCGCTCGGCTTTATCTCAATTCACTTAGCTTGGAAAGGCAAACACATGAACTCGCACGGTCAACTGTTAGCGCTGTACCTCCTGCTGGTCAGCAATTCGAAGCTGTATCAGTATCTGTCAACAAGCACGAGTCCGGCTACTCTGGCTTCCAATTTCGGCTCGTACATGGCAGCACACTACCCTTTTGTGCTCACTACGGCGCCGCCAAACATCGGCAACTTGTACATCAACGGGGCCGTCTCGCAGAAGCCGTCGGACGTTATGACCCAACTCGGCCTAACCTCCTACTCCGGGAGCGGTGGTCCTTGCCCGGTGGCTTCGGAAGAGGCCGCGATAATTAGCGCCCTTCATCGGGAATTTCCGTACACAGAGGGTGACGCATAGTAGCCAAATCCGGTCGGGGACAAGGGAGGCCAAGTCGATGGATCGCAGAGGATTTCTAACGACAGCTATAATCGGTGGCCTCGCTGGCCGCATTGGGCGCGCGGCAGATTGCGGCGGCGACTGCAAGCTGCCGGAAATCAACTTGGGTCCGATCGACCCAAGTACGGCGGGCCGCTTGGAGCGGCCCGCCTCTAGGATCGAGCGGCCGCTTTGGTCGAACCTGTCGGGCCCAGACCGGGCGCGATTGCTCTCCACCCTTCGAACGGCCTATAAGTGCATGTCGCAGATGCCGCCGGAGGATCCGCGGAGCATGGCATTTCAAGCGTGGCTGCACCAATACTTTTGCTGTAGCCATAGGCACGGCGGCAACCGAGCCTTTCCGGGTGCCGGGCCGGATATCCATAGCACGTCGGACTTCCTGCCTTGGCATAGGGCCTTTCTTTTCTTTCACGAGCGCATCATTCAAGGCGTATCGGGCCGAAGGGATTTCCGTCTGCCCGTTTGGGACTGGGAGTCGCCGCGACAGGGCTATCAGGCCCCGTGGCCTTACGACAGCATGCCCCTGCCCAGCATGCCGTGCAAGTGTAGCCCGCGCAGCGAGACGGTTCCCAGCGTCATGGAGATCTGCCTGAAAGAGTGGCTATGGAGCCGAAGCTTCGACGAATTCATGGGGCCGCAAGGTCCCGCGCTGCCTGCCGCCGGCGCAAAACCCGGCTGCGCAACCGTCGGCCCGCATTCGGGCATTCACCTTAGCCTGGGCGGCTATATGGGGCAGGTCCCGGTGGCAGCAATAGATCCAGTGTTTTATGCACACCATGCCAACATTGATCGCTACTGGGAGCACTGGCGCTGCCACTATAAGGGCAAACCGGGTTTCACAGAACACTGGCCAGCATCCTCGGAATACTATTTCTATGATGGCTTCCGCCCGCGCCAGACTCCGCGACTGGTAAGGGTCACACCCTTCGATCTCCTGGATCTCGATGCACTTGGATATTCGTACCAGCGACCTACCGTGCAAATACCAGCCTTAAGATCCATCCCGGCTCGACACGTCGGCAAGGACGCTAATCTGCTGCGCTTCGATAGATCTTCGCTGAAAACCCTGTCGCCGTTTCTAACCGCGCTTGCAGCTATGGGCGATGCCAATGGACAAACCTTCGCGGCACGCGTCGATATCCGCATACAGGATACGCAGCCAGGTTTCTATTTCGTCGCCGTCGCCGACACCGCCGGGAGCTCGCCGGTACCCATTAGCAGTTTTGCAGCCTTTGTAGACTGCGATGCCGGCGCCACAAGGATTTGTTCCGGGACTTGCCCCAGCCCCGCGATCCTCGCCAAGGTAAGGCCCCTAATCGAAAAATCGACGCCCTTTCAGTTGATGTATGCAGTTGCAAAGGGCGCACCTGATGAGAAACTGCTGCAACAAGGGTCCTTGCACGCAATCGTGGGCAATTGGGTGGCAGCCAAGCCCCCGGTTGAGTTCGAATTTCTGGTACCTGGTAGCGACTAATCCCGGAGTGGCCTCCGAGACTCCGCGGAGTGGACGGCGGCGGTCAGCCAACACGTAAGGGCATGCGACAATGGTCCAGGGTTCCCCCCTGAACCACCCGCACCTAACGCGCTCCCTATGCTGGACGTCTCCCAGATCGCCAAATCATACCCAACCCCATGCGGCCCCCTCGCCATCCTCTCCGCCGTTTCCTTTACCCTCCAGCGCGGTGACGCGGCCGCCATCATGGGACCATCCGGCGCGGGCAAGAGTACGCTCCTCTACATCCTCGGCGGGCTGGAACAGCCGACTTCCGGCGCTGTGACGCTCGACGGACGCAATCCGTACGCGCTATCCGAGAAAGATCTGGCCGCATTCCGTAACCAGGCAATCGGATTCATCTTTCAGGACCACTGCCTGCTGCCGCAGTGTTCCGTGCTCGAGAACGTCTTGGTGCCGACGCTGGTATCGAACGATGACGCGCCAGCCGTCGACCGCGCGCGCGATCTGCTCCAACAAGTTGGCCTGAGCGATCGCCTCGACCATCGCCCCGCCGAGCTTTCCGGCGGCGAGAAGCAGCGCGTGGCGCTGGCGCGCGCCCTCATCCGCAAGCCCCTGCTCCTGCTTTGCGATGAGCCGACCGGCAATCTGGATCAAGCATCCGCGGATGTGGTGGCTGCTCTGCTGCTCGAACTGCACCGGCGGCAGGAGACCATCTTAATCGTAGTGACTCACAGCGCGGAACTGGCCGCCCGGTTCCCCTTGCGGTACGAATTGCGAAATGCGAACCTCCACCCTGTTGGCGCGTAACCTGGTGTGGTATTGGCGCACGAACCTGGCGGTGCTGCTGGGTGTCGCGGTCGCGGCGGGCGTGTTGGGCGGCGCGCTGCTCGTGGGCGATTCGGTGCGCGCCAGCCTGCGCGATCTGGTGCTGGCACGCCTCGGCAACACGGATTACGTCGTCGCGCGCAATGGCTTCTTCCGCGAGGATCTGGCCGCCGCGTTCGGCAAGACAGGCCAGGAGGTCTGCCCCATCATCGCCATCAACGGCATGGTCGCGCACCAAGCCAGCGGACGCCGAGCGCTTGCCGTGCAGATCTACGGAGTCGACCAGCGCTTCGGCGCGGCGCCGCGGGGAGAGCAGATCCTGCTAAGTTCCGCACTGGCGGGCGAACTCGGCGCCAAGCCCGGCGACGCGCTGGTGGTCCGCGTGGAGAAGCCTTCCGCAATCCCGCTCGAATCGCTGCACGGACGAAAAGAAGATGTAGGCAAGTCGATTCGGCTCACCCTTGGGGCGACAGCGCCGCGCGAGTTCTCGCTGAATCCGCAACAGGGTGACGTGCGCGCGGCCTTCGTGCCGCTCGCCCAACTGCAGAAGGAACTGGGCGAGATCGGCAAGGTCAACACCATCCTGGTGGCGGGGGGACCGCTCCCTGACGCTCACGCCGCAGTGACTCTCGATGACCTCGGCATCAAGATACGCCCGCTGCCGAACCGGCTCTCCCTCGAAACCGACACAACCCTGATCTCCGATGCCCTGGCCGAACGCGCCTCGGCCACCGCGAAATCCCTCGGCCTCAGCACCGAACCGGTGCTCACTTACCTTGCCAATAGCATCCGCGCCAACGGCCGCGAAATCCCGTATTCCGTCGTGACCGCAATCGACACGCCACCCGCGCCCGCCGATCCCGCCGGCATCACCCTCAATCAATGGGCCGCGCGCGACCTCAACGCCAAGCCCGGCGACGCGGTCTCGCTCGACTACTACGTGTGGCGCTCCGATGGCCGCTTGCACACCGAAAGCGCGCAGTTCCGCCTGGCGCAGATCGTCCCCATCGCGGGCGCGGCCGCCGATCGCGACTACGCGCCGGAATATCCGGGCATCACCGCATCGAACAGCCTGCGCGATTGGGACCCGCCATTCCCGCTCGACCTGCACCGCGTCCGCCCCGCCGACGAGCAGTATTGGAAGCAATACCGCACTACGCCGAAAGCCTTTATCGCACTGGCGCGCGGCCAGCAGCTTTGGGGCACGCGCTTCGGCAAGCTGACGTCCATCCGTATCTCTCCGCCGTCGCCTGCCTATGCGGGCGCACTGCGCGCCGCGATCGACCCCGCGCGGATGGGCCTCACCGTCATCCCGGTGAAGGCCCGCGGCCTCGCAGCCTCGCAAGGCGCAACCGATTTTGGCGAATACTTCGTCTACTTCAGTTTCTTCCTGATGGTCTCCGCCCTCCTGCTGACCGGCCTTTTCTTCAAGCTGGGCATCGAACAGCGCATGCGCGAGATCGGCGTGCTGCGCGCGCTCGGGTTTTCGATCTCAAAAATTCGCGCCGTGTTCCTGCTGGAAGGCGCAACGCTGGCCGTGGCCGGTTCCCTGCTGGGTTTGGCGGGAGCGCTGGCATACGGAGAGATCATCGTGCTGGGCCTTCGCACCTGGTGGATCGGCGCAGTCGGCACCCGCCTGATCGGGCTGCACCCATCTATCGCATCGTTAGCCACAGGCGCGCTGGCCGGAATCGTCACGGGCCTCGGCACTATCGCGTGGACCCTGCGCAAGCTGGAGCCAGTCACACCGCGCGGACTGATCGCAGGCGAACAGAAGCGCCGCTCGACGAAGCGCCCGCTGCTCATCGGAATCAGCGCGGCCACCCTAGCCGTCATCCTGCTGGGCGCGGCCCTCCTGCGCGTCCTCGATCAGACCGCTGGATTCTTCGGAGCCGGCACGCTGCTACTCATCGCCGCGATAAGCCTCCAATCCGCCGTCCTGAATCGGCGTTCATCGGCGTTCATCGGCGGCCTAACGACATTGGCGTTGCGCAGCGCCACATACCGCCCCGGCCGCGGCATCCTATGCATTGCGCAGATCGCCTGCGCCACGTTCCTGATCGTTTCGGTGGACGCATTCCGCCAGACTGGCGATTCTGCAGGCACGGGTGGCTATCCCCTGATGGCCGAGTCGGTCCTGCCGCTGATTCACGACCCCAATACCACCGCCGGCCGCGATGCGCTCAACATCCCGCCCCTCCAAGGCGTCCAATTCATCCCCTTCCGCCTGCGGCCCGGCGACGATGCCAGTTGTCTGAATCTCTACCAGCCGCGCAATCCGCGAATCCTGGCGCCTCCCGCGGCGTTTCTACGCAGCGCGCATTTCGCATTCCAGGATTCGGTCCCGCACACTGCGAATCCCTGGCTGCTGCTCGAATCGCAGCCCACCGGCGGCGCAGTCCCGGTTATCGCCGACGCCAACTCCATCACCTACGTGCTGCACCTCAAGCTGGGTGAGGATTTCATGCTGAACCAGACCCGCTTCCGCATCGTCGCCGCCCTCCAAGACAGCCTCTTCCAGAGCGAACTGCTGATCTCCCAGAAGAATTTCCTGCGCTTATTTCCGGATGTGGAAGGCTACCGCTTCTTCCTGCTCGACGTCCCACCCCAAAGAGCGCAGGCTGTGACTGGAACATTGGAGGAAGCCCTGTCCGATTACGGATTCGACATCCAATCCACCGCAGCGCGGCTGGCCGGCTTTCACAAGGTCGAGAACACTTACCTTTCGACCTTCCGCAGCCTGGGAGCACTGGGGTTGGTGCTCGGCACGGTGGGCCTGGCGGCCATCGTGCTGCGCAACGTGCTGGAACGCCGCCGCGAATTGGCGCTGTTGCGCGCCGTCGGATATCGTCCGTCGGATTTGGCCGCCATGGTGCTCATCGAGAATTTGCTCCTGCTGTTGCTCGGTCTGGCCACCGGCGCCGTGTGCGCGCTGCTGGCGATCGCGCCCGCGGTTGCATTGCGCGGCGGTCAACTCCCCGTCGCGTCGCTAGGCTTGCTGCTGGCGGCGGTGCTGGCGACTGGAATCGGCGCATCGCTGGCCGCCACGCGCGCGGCTCTGCGATCCCCGCTCCTGGCGGCCCTCAGATCGGAGTAATCTGAATCATGCGTCGCCGCTTCGCAATTTGCCTCGCTGGTCTGCTGACAGTCGCCTGGGCCGAGGATTGGCCGCAGTGGCGCGGTCCGCACCGCGACGGCGTTGCCGTCGGCTTCCCCGAGCCCAAAACCTGGCCGGAAAAGCTCACGCTCAAATGGAAGGTCGCGGTGGGCGAAGGCCACGCCTCGCCCGTAGTGGCCGATGGCAAGATCTATGTCCACACGCGCCAGGGTGATCGCGAGGTGGTCACCGCGTTGCGCCCCGACAACGGGCAGACCCTCTGGCAGGAGGGCTACGCCGCGCCGTACACCATGAATCCCGCGGCAACCGGCCACGGCAAAGGCGTGAAGGCGACGCCCGTGGTGCAGGGTGGCCGTATCTTCACCTTCGGCATCGGCGGCACCCCTTCCTGCTTCGATGCCCAGACCGGCAAGCCGCAATGGCGCAAGGAATTCGGCTCGCCCGATTTCGGCGTGGCCACCTCGCCGGTGGTCGACCGCGGTCTGGTCATCGTACACGTGGGCGGCGATACCCAGGGCGCGCTCACCGCATTCGACGCCGCCACCGGCGCCGAAAAGTGGGCTTGGAAAGGCGACGGCCCGGCGTATGCATCGCCCATCGTCGTGGAACTCGCCGGAACCCGCCAGGTGGTGACGCAGAGCCGCAACAACATCGTGGGAGTCTCCGCCGCCACTGGCGAACTGCTTTGGCAGATACCCTACAAGACGGTCTACGCGCAGAACATCGTGACGCCGGTTCTGTATCGCGATACATTGATTTTTTCGGGCATCGGCAATCCGGTGATGGGCGTGAAGGCGCTCAAGCACGGCGCGCAGTGGACCACCGAGACCGTCTGGCAGAACAAAGATTTTTCGATGTACATGAGTTCACCGGTGCTGAGCGGCGATCTGCTGTTCGGCTTCTCCCAGCGCAAGAGCGGGCAGTTCTTCTGCCTGAGACCCGGCGACGGCACGACGTTGTGGACCTCCGAAGGCCGCCAAGGGGATAACGCGGCCATCGTGGCAGCCGGTTCCGTTTGGTTGATTCTGACTCCCGACGCCAACCTGATCGTGGCCCACCAAAACGACAAGGCGTTCGAGCCGCTGCGAAAATACTCCGTAGCCGACAGTCCCACCTGGGCGCATCCGGTGGTTCTGGGCCACGGTATCCTGATCAAAGACGCCACCCACCTGGCACTGTGGGATCCGTCATGAAAACACCACGCGCCCTTGTGCGCCGCGCCGCTAGCCTGAGCGACTGATGGACGTGGTTTCCGAACTCACCATCGCCGCTTACGCGCTGAAAGGCATGTATTCATCATGGCCGACCCCACGAGCGCGCAAGCGGCCTACGCGGCGCTGATCGCTTTCGGCGCTCCGCTCGCGGATATAAGCGTGAACCACCTCTGTGCAAAGTTGTACCCGGCCATCTTGGAGTTCCGCCCTCACAAGCCGAATTGGGTTCGTCCATTTTTGTAAATATAAGTTAAAAAAGCACCTTATTGGCTTCGTTCGTCCAAAAATGACACCCACATGGGCCTCGCTCACCTTCTGGAACCGGCTTCGCCCGAAATGCTGAGGCGACCCGCGGTTCCAACGGCTACAACGGTATAATGATGCGATCGAAGGAGCGCACGCATGCCACGTCTCGTCCGCTGTTCTCTCATCCAGGCGCAGGCGGA
>Ga0182018_10002866_pt1 | contig 16439 bp, 13 predicted proteins | sample 812P2MmetaG_FD_120490 | JGI IMG/M metagenome (GOLD analysis project Ga0182018, IMG submission 120490) | Permafrost microbial communities from Stordalen Mire, Sweden - 812P2M metaG | ecosystem: Environmental > Terrestrial > Soil > Wetlands > Permafrost | place: Sweden: Stordalen | collected... | reverse complement strand
CCGCGGGCCAGCGAACGCACCTTCACCGTGGGTCCGCCCTTATCGAGAAACGGGTAGTAGGATTGAGTGACGTTGAGGATGCGCATGCGGATTGGCAACCGGCTGCGGCGGCAACTTGGCAAGATACGGCAAGCGAAACAATATTCCCACCATGATCCAAAGGTAAGCGTTCAAAATAAAATTCTGGTAAGCACCGATGGTTATGTAGGTCATTACGATGAGCAGAATAAAAGCGTACCAAAAAATGCCGAAGGCTACAGGAAAATAAGCGGTTTGCCGCAATTGACGAACGATGCGCCAGGCGGCCAGAAGCAGCGCGCAGACCCAACCGAGCCAAAGAATGGGTCCGAGGATGCCCATCTCGACAATTAAAGTGCCCATGCCGTTTTCGACGCCGCGTATCTCGGGGGCATGCAGAATTTCTGCAATGTACTCGCCGCCGAGAGAATCCGTTCCCGTGCCATAGCCGACCAACCAATCGGGGTGCTGGAAGGCCAGTTTCAAGTTGCTCCACGGATATTCAACAACGCGATCCTGGAGCTCCGAACCCGAGCCGGTGGGAGACATGGTTTCCGAAAAGAAGGCCCAGTTCGCGCCGAAGGTCTGCGGAGAAAGCTGCAACAGCAAGATAAGGCCCGCGCCCGCCGCCAAGAATGCGTAGCGCAGAAACTTCGTCAGACGGCGTCCGTGGCCCCAACGCCAGGGCGCGCCCCACAGAAACGCCGCGGTCATAATCAAGCCGCTGGCGGCCACGAAAATAATCGTCGCGCGCGAACCGCTGAGCAGCGCGGCGCCCGTGACCGCGCCGATGGCCAGAATGGCGTACCAAGCGCCTCGGCGCTGCGCCAGCACTACGTAACCCAGCGTGGTCATCGCCAGAATCCAGGCCACGATCAGGAATTCGCCGAAGCGTCCGGCGCTCACGAAAACGCTGGTGGGAGCTCTGATCAGCTGATGGGTGACGGGCGACAGGCGCGTCAGGCTTCCCAAGTCCGTGAGCTCGGACGCCAATTTCACAGGATTCAGAAAATTGATGTCGACCGTTGCCTGAATGATTCCGATAACGGATAGAATCACGCCGAAGACCACGCTAAAAATCAGAAATCGGCGCAGATCCTCGGGGGTTCGCGTCAAGGCGTAGGAAACAAACATCAGCGGCACGTAGTAGAAATAAAGCTTCATACCCATCACGCCGAACAGCACGCTGGGCGCCGAAAGATTGAAAACCTGGATCAGGGCCAACCAGAAAAACAGGATCAAGGGCAGCCAAAACGGCGGCTGAAACGTTTCAAATTGGTGGCGGCGTTTGGCAATCAAGCAGGAAACGTAGGTCACTCCAACCAGAAGATCCTTGGCGAAATAAATCGCCATATTGTTGCCGAGGAATTTGCGCGGCAGGTCTTCGAGCAACAGCCAGCCGAGGAACAAGTAAAATCCCGAGCGCCAGTCTTTCAGAATATAGACGGTGATGCCCAGCACGGCGCATCCCAACGCCACCAGCAAAATCATCTTGTCGTTGTCCGCGGAGATCCACTCACACAATTCCCAGGTAAGGGCCAGAAGGCCCAATCCCAAGAGCAAACCGCGGATGTTCCGCGGACGGCTGAGGCCGCTGGCGGATGCGTTCATCTTGCTGTCTTCACGAAGGGAATCCCCTTGCGATTATGGCTCACGGAAGCGGGTTAAGAAAGCGCTAGCCAGGCTGATGCGCTCCGACGGATATCGTGTTGAAGCCGGGAGAGGCGCAGCGTATGATTTGTTCGTCCGGCTTGTCAGAATTGGAATTCCTGCTCACCTCTGCGGGTTCCCCGGACGAAGATTGCATGCCGAAAGCGCCCATGGGGGTGGAAACGCTCCCGCACGATCTTGTGCAATCGGAGAGCAAGGGTTGGTGGGAAGCCAACCCGATGGGTTACGACTGGCATAAGACGCTTCAGGCGCCGGAAGGCACGGCTGAATTCTACGACGGGATTGACCATCGTTTTTTCGCTTCCTCCTCTTTTTACCGCGGAAAGCGGCCATTTGAAAAATGGATCCCGTTCGATCAACTCAAAGGAAAACGCGTGCTGGAAATCGGCTGCGGGCTGGGCGCGCATGCGCAACTTCTGGCCGGGGCCGAATGCAATTTGACGTGCATCGACCTGACGGAAAAGGGCGTAACCAGCACGCGCAAACGGCTCGAGCTGCGGGGACTGCACGCCGATGTGCGCCAAATGGACGCCGAAATCATGGATTTTCCCGACAACGAGTTCGATTTCGTGTGGTCTTGGGGGGTGATTCATCATTCCGCGAACACCGAGCAAATCGTGCGCAACGTGTTCCGCATTCTCAAACCTGGCGGTGAATTTCGGTTGATGGTGTATCATCGGCGTTCGCTGAGCGGACTGTATTGCATCGTGCGTGGATTGCTCTCCGGAAAATTCTTCAAGGGCATGTCCGTGCAAGAAGTTCTGAGTTTTTATACGGATGGCTACCTAGCCAGGTTTTATACGCGCCGCGAGTTCCGAGAGCTGCTGATGCGCGGCGGATTCTCCAAGGTTGAGACCAAGGTTTTGGGCCAGAAAAGCGAATTGCTGCCGCTGCCGGGCAAGGGAGCGAGCGGCCGCGTGAAGCATGCCCTGCTCCGAATTCTCCCCGACGCGCTCGCCGAATCCGCTCTCAAGGTCGCTGGATATTTTCTGTTTGCGATCGCCCGCAAGGATATTCCGGAAACACCGGGCTCTTAATGTGGGTCGGAGTCTTCCCGGCACTTTCACAAACCGGCGGCGTGCAGCAGGTGGGCAGGCACGTCGGCGCAGTGCTCGCCAAACGCGCGCGGGATCGTCGTGTGCCGTGCGAATTGCTTGGACTGAATGACGCTCGTGGAGCAGGCTCCTTCAAAGTAGGCGCGCAAGAATACGCATTTACCGGCTTTGGGCGCGGCAAAATATCCCTGCTGCTTTTTCTATTCCGACGATTGCCCCGCATTGAGATTTTGTATCTGGGCCACGTCAATCTGGCTCCGATCGGCCTGCTTCTAAAATCGCTTAGCCCGAGCCTGCAATACTGCGTTGTGACTCACGGAGTGGAAGTCTGGGAACCGCTTAGCTTCTTTCGCCGCGTGGCGCTGCGGCGCGCGCAACGAGTGATGGCCGTAAGCGCGTACACCGCAAACGCTATGGTGAAAGCTCAGAAGGTCAGGCCGGAAAATGTTTTTGTCGTTTATCCCGCTCTCGACCCGGATTTCACGCAGGAGCCGCGTGATAAGGCTTCTCTTCCGTTCCCTACGCGCGGTCGAATGCTTCTAACTGTGGGCAGGCTAATCTCGTCAGAGCCGGGCAAGGGAATCGAGTTAGTGATCAAGGCGCTTCCCGAACTAACGAAGATCGCGCCGGATATTTTCTACGTGATTGTCGGCGAAGGCGATCTTCAGCCACGTCTTGAAGAGTTGGCTCGAGAGAACTCGGTGAGCGATCGTGTGGTCTTCAGCGGCGCGGGCGGACTTGAACAACTTAAGGGCTACTATTCGAGAGCCGACATATACGTCATGCCCAGCCGACAAGAAGGATTTGGAATTGTTTTTCTCGAAGCCATGATATTCGGCAAGCCGGTGATCGCGGGAGCTTATGGCGGCTCGCCGGAAATTGTTCAAGACGGCATGACTGGTTTTACGGTGATGCCGGGCGACCTTGAAGCGCTGACGGCGCGCCTGATCCGACTTTTGCAGGATGAGGCGCTGCGCACAAAAATGGGAGTGGCGGGCCGGCAACGCGTGAGCCAGGATTTCTCCTTCGAGCGTTTTGAAGAAGGACTGACAAAAATACTGGATGCGCGAAACTAGGCGAATGCCGCGCGTCGGCGGCGCGCGCAGCGGTCCCGAAAAGCCCGCTGGATATTGGTGCCTTGGGGAATGCGCTATATGATCGGATCATGTAGGGACTCAGAATGACAATCTCGATCCGCGCCGAGCCCACGGCTTATTTGCGCCGGAAAGTTCGGCTTGCCACTCGAATGTTGTGGCAGCGCGTGCAGGGACAGCCGCGCATCTGCCCCTATTGCGGCCCCGGCACGACGGTGCGTCTGGTGGCGAGGAAAAAGTTCGTCATGGACATCGTCGAATGCGCGAAGTGCGAACTGATTTTTCGCTGGCCTGCGGACACCGAAGAATATTTGAACGCGCACTATCAGGATGACTACGAAGCAGAAGCTCCGCAAGTTCGCCTGCCCGACCCGCGCGATTTACCGACGCTTAAGGCGGAGAGATTTGTGTCGCTGTTCGGACCTGATTTGAATTTCAAAATGGGCTTGATCAAGGCAATTCGCCCGGCAGGCCGGATACTCGATTACGGCTGCTCTTGGGGCTATGCCACGTACCTGATGGGCAAAGATGGGTATAGCGCGGTGGGCTTCGATATTTCGAAGCCGCGCGCTGGATATGCGCGCGAACACCTCGGCGTGCCGGTGATCGATTCCCTAGACGCGCTGGCCGCCGAGCCGAATGAAAGCTTTGACATCATTTACTCGAACAATGTGCTGGAACATCTGCCTACGATCGGCCTTGTCCTCGCGTCGTGCGGCAGATTGCTGAAACCTGATGGGATCGCGATTCACTTGCTTCCTAATTATTCAGGCAAAGCCAGGCGAACCGGAGAGTGGCTGAACTGGATCGGCGAGGATCACCCGATCGCTCCGACCATTGAATTTTTCAGAAATGCATTGCCGGCGGCGGGCCTGAGCCGATTCGCATTTGCCACTACGCCGCTGGACACAGAGGCAATCGCCGCCGTGACCGGCCGGTCCGGTGAAGCTGCGCAACTTGAGGGCGACGAGCTCTTGGTGGTAGCCCAGAAATAAGGTCCGGATTAGAGTGGTCCGGGCAGTGGCACAGGCCCCATCGGAGTGGCTCGCACGATGAGATTTAGCCTCCGCGAAAATCGAGGAATAAAATCGAAGCTGAAGTCCTGGGTTTTGCCGCCTGGGCGAGCGCCGCGCCGCATGCATTGCGGTTTACTGAGCGGCCTCACGATGCAATTGGATTTGGCGCACCACAGTCAACGCTGGCTCGGGCTGCAGGAAAGAGAGTTGTTCGGTTGGGTTCGCCGGCTCGGGCGCGGTATTAACACCGCCTTCGACGTGGGTGCGAATGACGGTGTCTATACTCTTTATTTTCTAGCGCGCAGTACCGCTCATAAAATTTATGCGTTCGAGCCATCACCGGATTGCCTCCGCGAACTGGAAGAAAACCTTGCGCTCAACAACCTGGCCGGAGATAAGCGTTTGGAGATTGTCGCTCAAATGGTGGGCGCGAACATTGCGGCAGGGCAGACCACACTCGATTCCTTCGTTTCACAAATCGTGCCGCCCTGTCTGCTAAAAGTGGACATCGATGGCGGCGAGCGCGACTTGCTCAGCGGCGCAAAACAATTGCTGGGCATGCCTGGAATTAGATGGATTGTCGAAGTTCATTCAAAGGATCTGGAACAACATTGCATCGAAGTGCTGAAAAAAGCCGGGTATCGCGTGGAGATCGTGCGTAACGCATGGTGGCGGCATGTGATCCCCGAGCTTAGGCCGGGCGAACTGAACCATTGGCTGGTTGCGTATCGAGATGAAGAAAACCCCCGGGATACGCATGCCACAGGTCAAGATCGGGAAGTCGTGTCGCGGCGTCCATGATCGTTTCCAAAGCCAAGGCATTTCGCAACGTCATTTACACGGCGCTCACCAAGGGCGCGACGCTGATTTGCATCGCCGTGTCGAGCTTGGTTGTGGCCAGGAACATTAGTCCTTCGGATTATGGAGTCGTCGGATTTGCCTTCATCATTATTGGGTTCCTTTCCCACTTCAGCGATGTGGGCGTGGGCAGCGCCGCGATTCGCAGTCCCACGCTCGATGAGCATGGCTTGCAGACCGCATTCACTCTGAAACTGATTCTGAGTTCCGGCGCGTTCGTTGCGGCGTTCCTGATCGCGCCGTTCGCGCACCATTTATTCAATCATCCGGCGACCGGAAACGTAATTCGCGTCTTGGCCTTGGACTTTTTGGTGAGCACCATCGGGTTCATGTCGCTGGTGAAGCTGACGAGAGAACAGAATTACCGGGCGTTGGTGATTCCAGGAGTTGAGAGTGCCGTGGCCCGATGCATTCTGGCAGTGACGCTGATTCTGTGCGGATGGAAATACTGGGCGGTGGTTTTTGCCGACATTGGCGCAAACCTGACCGGCGCTATTGCCATTCAGCTGGCGAGAAAAATTCGCATCCGCTTTCAATTCGACTGGAGCGAAGCGCGCACGTATTTGCGTTTCGGCGTGCCCTTGCTGGGAGGCGGTATCGCGACCTTTCTGGTATTGAACATGGATAACTTTCTAGTTGGGTCCAGGATGGGAAGCGCCAAACTGGGCTACTATGCGCTGGCATTCAACTGGGGAATCTTCAGTTGCGGAATCCTGGAAGACACGGTGAGCACCGTGATGCTCCCGACATTTTCCGCGATTCAGGACGACACGGCCGCGATGCGCCGATGGTATTTGAAGACCGTGGATATGGTGGGATTTGTGGCGGTGGTTGCCAATACCGCGCTGCTGGCGAACGTGCACTACTTTCTGGTGACTTTCCTGGGCAAAGGCACCGGCAAGTGGCTGCCGGCGGCGCCGGCTCTTGAGATTCTCTGCGTTTACGGAATCTTGCGGTCGATCACCGTGCCGATTGGCAATTGTATTTTGGCCCGCGGGCGCACCAAAATGCTGTTGCACGCGAACGCGCTAGCGGGAGCGGTTGAATTGGCGCTGATCTTATTGGTTTTGCGAACGGGAAGGATTGAACTTGTTGCGGCTGCCGTGCTGATCGCGTACGCGACGCAAGCCATTATCTACTTGCCGTATTTACGCAAGGAATTCGCCATTAGCTTTGGGAATCTCGCCGCGCAATTGTGGCCGGTGATTCCCGCGCTGGTTGGGGGCTACGCGATCACATCGCTTCTGCCGGATTGGTTCGGAGGCACGTTTGTTACGCTGGCCTGCAGAGGAATGTTCACAGCTTTGATCGTGGCTTTGATTCACGGGCTTTGTACCCGCTTTCGTTTCTTCCAGGAAGCGGGAGGAATGATTTCGCAGAATTTCTCTCGTATCGCCGGATGAGATTTGTAACTCAACTCGACTGCACAACATCGCTTCCGCTGGCGCGGGCGGTGCGAACCGCGGACGGACGGCCTCAATGAGCATTGAAAGCTGGCTGCGAGCGAAACTCCCCGCATCGCAGTATGCCCGCCTGGTGCGCGCCAAGAAGAATCTGCTGATCTGGCGACACAGAAACGATCTGAACCGCCTGGCGCTGCTTTTCAACTCCGACAAATGGGGGGCGCACTGGTACACGCAGCATTATCAGCGGTATTTTGAGCCGCTCAAAAATAAGCGGCTGAACGTGCTCGAAATCGGTGTCGGCGGCTATGAAAACTCTCTCGAAGGTGGGGAGTCTCTGCGCATGTGGAAGACATATTTTCCCAACAGCCGAATCGTGGGAATCGATCTCCTCGATAAATCTCAATTCCGGGAGCCGCGCATCGACATCCGGCAATGCGATCAGACCGATTCGGAGGCGCTGGGCCGTTTGTCGAGCGAATACGGGGGGTTTGACATCATCATCGATGACGGCAGCCACATGAATGAGCACGTGATTAAAACTTTTCACGTACTCTTCCCTCTCTTGCGGCCGAACGGAATTTACGTGGTGGAGGATACGCAGACGGCGTATTGGCCGAAATGGGGCGGCGGAGTCGGCGCGCCGCAGAGCTCGATGGCATTTTTCAAGGGATTGACGGACGGGCTGAACCATGTGGAATACCCCACTAAAAATTATGAGGCCGACTACTTCGACAAAAACATCGTCGAGATCGGTTTCTTCCACAATTTGATTTTCGTTCGCAAGGGGAACAACGACGAAAAGGGAATTCTGCCGGAATTGATCGAGCAAGGACCCGGCGGCCGCGCCGTTCGCGAGTATCGGAACCAGTCCAGGTCTTGAACGAAGAGCGATGGCCACGCTCGTAAACGAGTCCGTCTCCATCGTGATCCCCACGCGGAACCGCTCCGCGACACTCGCGCGGTGCTTGGCGGCGCTGCCGGCAGGCGCGCGCGGACTGAACCCGCCCGAAGTGATCGTGGTCGATGATTGTTCAAGCGATCCAACCGCGCAGATCGTGGAAGAATTCGCGCAGGCGAGCGGTTGGCGAACTGTGTGCTTGCGGCAGGAACGGCCGCAGGGTGCAAATGCCGCGCGAAACAGAGGTCAACGCGCAGCGCAAGGCAAAATCATTGTGATGATTGACGACGATGCGATCGCCACGGAGGGCTGGCTGGCGGAGTTGCTGGAAGGACTGTCGCAAGCGTTTCCGGTTGTTACCGGCTCGGTGCGTCTTACGATCGAAGGACCGCTCCTCGGCAAGCATCGCGAAGAAGTAAGCACATTTCTTACGGAGGTGCTGACTCCTCCCACCGGTATGGACGGACTGACTGTCCCAGTGGCATGCAACATGGCCGCGCTCCGCTGGGTTTTCGACGTGGCGAGTTTTGATGAAAATGTGCGGCCGCCTGCGGAAGAAGATGATTGGCTCCGGCGCGTCGGAGTTTCCGCGCGTTTCGTCCCCGAAGCGTTGATCTGGCATTACAAGGCGCCCGAAGAGATTCGCTTGATGCGCATACTGCGTCTGGCTTGGTTCCGAGGAAGCGAGGCAGGGTGGTGGATCCGGGAGCGCGTGAAGATTTCTTCGCATCAGCGGCGGCAATTGGCCGCGCAGTGCGTGCGCACATCTGCTCGATCGTTTGGTCACGCGATCTTTCGGAGGTGCTGGGGCGGCGTGGCCGTGGGTTTGGCTGAGCTATCGAAAGCGCTTGCGCTTGTGGGCTTGATCAATCGAGGCGTGCGAGTGCCGGGGAGTTGGAGGTGACGCCGCGCGCCAAACTTGAAAAGTATGGTGTGGCGCTGCTTGCGTCGCGTGTGGGCAAGCTGGGCGCGGATCCCTGCGGTGGATCGGAAGTAGTCCTGTGGGAGGACGCGAAAATCTTAAAGGACGCCGGCATCCCAGTGCGGGTGTATGGGCGCGCCGCATTTGAAGGAGCGCCTGTTCACATTCTTCCTCTGCGCACCGCGCTGCCGCTGGTTACGTCTTTTGAATACGGAATGAAATTGCTGCGGCGGGAGCCTGAGGCGCTGATTGTGGCGTACAACGAGCCCTCGATGGCAGGTTGGGCGCCCGATCGCGTGATCGCGCGATTTGATTGGACGACTCCGCTGCCGCGCTATTGGAACTGGCCGTTCTGGCTTTCGCGATTTCGGCGGGCGCGCTATTTGTTTCCGAGCGAGTTCGAGCAGCGATTGTTCCTCGAACGCCACAATAAAATTCCGGAGAGCCGCACGTCGATGGTATGGAATGCCGTGGACCTTCGGCTCTTTCGTCCGGTGGGCGACGGACTCGAAAATCAGCAGGTCGAGAAATTGCGGGTCGGTTACGCCGGACAGTGGGAACCGGACAAGGGGATTTACCATTTGCTTGAAGCTTGGCGATCGGTAAAATCCGCTGTTCCGCAGGCCGAATTGTGTTTGGCAGGAGGCGAGAAGCTTTGGAAGAACGTGGCGGAAACTCGAGGCTCCGTCGATTGCAGTGCGAAGGTGCGCCAGATGGAGCGCGAGGGCATGTTAACTACCGTGGGCACTGTGCCGCGGAATCAAATGCCGGGGTTTTGGAATTCGTTGAGCGTTGCCGTTGTGCCGTCATTTCATGAGGCATTTGGTTTGATAGCGGTCGAGGCCATGGCTTGCGGCATTCCCATAGTGGCCACGGCGGTTGGTGGACTGAAAGAAATTGTTAAGGATCGCGAAACCGGCTTGCTCGTTCCGCCGGGGGATGCGGCCGCACTCGCGCAGGCGCTGGTGACATTGCTGACGGACGAGCCATTGCGGCGACGGCTCGGCCAGGGCGCTCTGCGCCGCGCCGAAATGTTTTCACTTGAACGCAGATCTAGCGCGCTGTTGCAATTTTTTGTTGATGCAAGCTAGAAGACGCTTGGGTTGGACAGCAACGGAAAAACGGAACACAAACTCGGTGAACGCCCGACAGCAATCCAATTAGTGCGCGATACCCGGCGCGAGCGGGTAAATGTAAACGGATGTGTCGCCAACGCGCTTCCAAGTGGCGCGCTCTTCGGGCGGGATGTCTTCAGCGACTACGGCTTTCGCGCCTGCGCCGAGCATGGAAGAAAACACTTGGTTCTTGTCAGCAGTATCAAGCTCCCAAAAATTCTCTACGTCTCTCGGCGGAATCCGAATCGATACGGTCACTCGCGCGAGACGCGCAAAATCGGCTTGAATCGGATCGCCGATGTACGCGATTCGGTCCCCGGGCTGCAAACCCAGGCGCTGAAGTCCGGTCGCTGTCTCCCAATCCGGCGAAGCAATTTGGTGCGTCTCAACGTCGCGCACGGCGCGGAAAGCCATTTGCGGAACTTCGGCGACCAAGGGCACCAAAAGTGCGATCGCAACCACCAGAATCGCGAAGTGAACTTGCGCTAGAGACGCTGTGAAAAATCCGCGGTACAACCACAGCCATACCAAGGCCACATAAATCGCGACGAGTCTTGGTTCCACGTGAACGATCGCAAACGCCCCCAGCGCCGCGGCCGACCACAGTAACGTCAGCCAATCGGGAGCGCGCCAAGTGGTTCCTGTGAGCCACAGCACAATGAGCGCGGCGGAAAGAACCCCGCAAGAAAACAAAATAGGAACGTAAGGCCGCCAGGCGGCTTCAAATTGGCCGAGCTCTTGGCGCGGCTGGAAATGAAGTCTAGCTCCTTCATACCAGTGGGCTGGATCGTACCAAGTGGGATAGGTGACCTGACCCGGATAATTTCCCGTATCCAGAACATCTGGCGCTGCGTGAAGCAAGCGGAAGGGATGAACGGGTGTGTCCGGCCCAATCAGCGGCTGCCCCGTCGCTGTATAGGTGAAATCCGCATTCTGCACGAAAATCACATGGGTGATTTTGCCTTCCTCTCCAAAAGTGACGTGTCCCACGGAATGCGAAAGGGCGATTGCCAACGGCGCTGCGAGAATTACAAATCCCAGAAACATCACGAGTGCGTGACGAAAACCGCGCCGCCTGAGCAGCACAATTCCCAACAGCACAAACGCGAGCGGAAACATTACCGATCTGGCTAAATAACCCGCGCCCAAGACGAACCCCGAGGCTGCATACAGCGGCAAGCTTTCGTCGTCGATGGCGCGTTGCAGAATGCCGAACTCTAAATAGACCAGCGCGGAAAAGAGCATGTCTGGGCTATCGACCGACATCGTGATCAACTGCAACGAGGACCATGCAAATATCGCGTAACCAAATATCATCCACACGGGATCCCGGCGCACCAGCGGGCCCCAGAAAAAATGAAAGCACGCCAGCGCAGCCAAAAAGATCAGAAAATCGACGAAACGAACGGCGATAGGTTCCCAATATCCGGACGGCCTGAGAGCGAACGCGCCAACTACGATGGCCGGATACAGTGGACTCCAATACGCATTCGCTGCGGCCGCCAAACGACCGTGCGAAATCGCGTCGGCCATATCGAGATAACTGATTCTGTCGCCACCCAGGTGTTCTTTGCGTCCATCCCAGGCATAGATCGCGCCGAGCAACACGACAACTACGAGACAGGCGCGCGCCATCGTCCGAAGCGAAATATATTTATTCCATTCCAAACCTGAATTGGTCTGCAGGTGGTTACCGGTGGGGGGCACAGTTTTTTCGCCGTGAAATCGATCAGCCGCGGCTGCGGCAAAAGCGGTGGTGAACGAGCGCCAACCGCCGAGAAAATATACCTTAGCGTTACAGGAATTGCACCCCGCGGAATTATGGAATTAACGAACGCTTCTTCTGCTCGATGTAGATTTCGGAAGCTCGAATGCGCGCCTGGATGCCTTCATGGCCAAATATTTGCGCGTAGCTCTGTCCGCCGAAGTGGTGAATGTAAGCGTTGCGGATCCACACGATGCGAAAGCCCTTCTGCGCGATGCGACCGCATAGCTCAATTTCATTGCCGTAGTCCGGGAGTTCCCGATCGAAGCCGCCGAATTGCTCCCAGAGAGAGCGCCTTATGAAAAAAGCGAAGCCCGCGACCCACGGCAAATCCAGTTCCGCGGGCTCTTGAAATTCAGTCAACAGGCGCTTTGCAAAAGCGCAGATTTGATTGTCATTAAGATACGGGCTTAGATAATTCGCTAGCTCCAAAACCTGGACCGGACAGCCGGCGCTCGTGGAAGGCCCGACGACGCCGATCTTCGGATCGCGATCGAATACTTCTTTGACTTGCCGCCAGCACCAGGGTGCAACCACAGTGTCGGAATTGAGAAGGCAAAGATATGGGCGCGTGGCCAACCCGGCTCCGGCGCGGGACGCTTCGCTATGGCCAACAGCTTTTTCATTGCGAATCACTTTCCATCCGTTGCGGGCGCCAAATTGCTGAATCACTTTCGAGGTCTCGGAGAGTTCCGAGCCATCATCGATGAGAATGATCTCCGATTCTGGGGCATGCTTTTCGAGACTGGCCAGGCAGCGAGCGGTCATCGCCGGAGCGTCATGGATCGGTACGATTATGGATATGGACGCGCTCGCTTGAATGTCTTCCAACGCTTGCGTGTAGTTTATATTTCGCGGAAATTCGCGGGTTAAAGCTCTTCCTTTAAGCGTGCGCACGCTGCGGACAACAAATGGCGGCACTAATCTCTTGAGGCCGGCCGGAACGCGCCACTTAAACATCCACGGCAATCGTTCGCGAAGCCCTTTGCCGTCCAATTCAGCATGACCCTGCTTAGCGATTTCGGGGTCTTTATTCAAAGTTGCGCCTGCCCGAGAGCCTAGCTCCGCCGCCCTATCGGGTCAACCGTGGCGCGCGCTGATGCTTTGCGCTGGTGGTCAGGCTCGGCTGCGCATACGGATAAATGTTTCGCGCATCGTCGCACGCGGATGGTGTATACCCCGCCTGTTACACTAAGCTGTCTGACGAGCAGCGTGAATTCTAGGAATGGCGGCTATTCATTGGGCGAGAGCATGACACCGCGTCACTCCATTCCGTCTCTCGACGGCCTTCGAGCGTGTTCGGTGCTGTTCGTGATCGCCGCGCATTCGCTCGAGTGGATCCGCAACACTCCGACAGTTTTTCCGTACTTGCAGCTGGGAACGCTGGCTCTGCTTGGCGTGGACACATTTTTCGTGATCAGCGGATTTCTGATTACCTACATCCTGCTTAAGGAACTGGATTCCACAGGCGGAATCCGGCTTAGAAAATTCTATTTTCGCCGCTTCTTCCGAATCTTTCCGCCATTTTACGTTTACCTGGCCGTGGTGGGAATTCTCGCGGCCGCCGGCATCGTGCACATGAATCATTGGGCCCTGCTGGTCTCAGGTCTGTACATTTGGAATTACCTGGTGCTCCCAAACTCCTGGCTGGTGGGCCACACCTGGTCGCTAAGCCTCGAAGAACAGTTCTACCTCTTGTGGCCGCCGTTGCTTGCGAAATTGGGCCGGAAGAGAAGTCTGTACGCCGCGTTGACCGTAATTCTCTTGTCGCCGCTATCACGAATGATTACGTACGCTGTGTATCCGCCGTGGCGTTTCTTCGAGTGGGCGATGCTGCACACGCGCCTGGACACCATTATGTTCGGATGCGTTTTGGCTCTGCTGTGGAACAATAAACAATTCCAGCGCGTAATCGAGAAGCTTTTGCGCCCGGAACTATTTGCGTGCTCGCTTCTCTTTCTCACGGTCATCGGGCCGCTGTTTGAGACAGGCTTTCGTCCGCGATATCAGTGGATCGTCGGCTATCCGCTTCACGGCGTGCTGATTTCTTTCATTCTCGTGTATGTGGTGAAAAAACCGGCATCGCTGCCGGGGCGTTTCCTCAATCTCGGCGTGATGAAGCACATCGGCATAATTTCCTACAGCTTGTACTTGTGGCAGGAAATGTTTGACGGGCCGCACGTCGCATTTTTTCCGTGGAACTTGATCGCTATCTTTGCGTGTGCGGAGCTTTCTTACTTCCTGGTCGAGCGGCCCGCGCTTTCTTTGCGCGATCGTCTCGAGGGAAAGTGGAAGTTTCTCTCGGCGCCGACGGCCGGGGAGAGCCGCGCGGTCTCGCAGCAGAATACGACCTCGGACGCCGCGGTTCTAGTACCGGATAAATAGAAACGCCGGGCGCAGATTCGCCCGGTCAGTGGCAGGAGTATTCGCGGATTTCGATGCGCCAATCCAATTGGCCATCTTCCGGGGCATAACGGCGCTTCAAATACGCACCCGGGTCATGAACCAATCTCCGATCGGAAATTAAATTACAGCGAGCGTCGAGGCGCGCTTGCGCTGCGTCTGTTGGCGCTTCGGGGATGTCAAAGTGCAGGCCCTTCACGAGCAGCGTTGTCGAGCCCACGGGCGATCCTGATGAGAGCCACAGCTGAGGATCGTATACGCCCGGACTGCGAACAGATTCCGGCAAGAAACCGCCGAACTTAAAGCCATCGGTTTCGCTGTGCGGCACGAGAAAAGTGAGATAGAAAAAGAAAGAGGGATTGTTTCCAATGACCACGCCGCCACTGGGCAAAATGCCGGCCGATTCTTGCGCGATGCTTTCCCACGGTTCGATCCAATGCGGAGCGGCGTACAATTTTCGCGAAACAATTCCAAACCAACCCGCCGCAAAAACAATCGCAACCGCAGCCGCGAGCAACCGCCGGCCCCTTTGCCAGCTCCATGAGCCGAGCGCCACAGCCATCGCCAGGATCAGCCACGCCGCAATAAGCATCATGCGTTTGGTGGTCACAACGCCGAGCATGGTCATCACCACTAGCAGCCCCGTGAAGTAGAGAAGAAATCGCCTCGCGGGCACCGTCGAGCCCCAAAGAGTGAAAACAAAACAACTCAGCGCGGCAATTCCGGCGGGCACGCCAATGGGCCAGAACCAGGGCGCGACCGATTCGCTCACAAAGATACAATAGAAATTGTAAATTCCCATGAAAACGAGAGCGGTGACGGAATGATTTGCGTGCACGCCGGTGTGGATCTCTCTCAGAAATGTTCTGAATATGGGGGCGTAAAAGATCAACACGAGAATTCCCGTGCCGAGGGCGCGATACCACCACGCGCCAATAGTTCTGAAATTCCGCACCAAGAAATCCAGGCACAGGCACGCAAGAAGCGCCCATCCGAAATAATTCGCGTAGACCAGCGCCAGAGCCAACACAACCACCGCCGCCCAATTGCCCCACGCGGGCGCACCGACAAATCGCAGATAGCTCAGCGTCAGGAGAGATACGATCAGAAAACAGAACGAATACCAGCACGCGAGGCGGCCAAAATGAAATCCATAAGGCCACGCGACCATCAAGAGCAGCGTCCAAAGTTGGCTCTTGGGACCGCCCAAGCGCGCGGCGGCCATTGAAAGCGCCCATGCTCCCAGCGCGAAAAACACGATGGAGGGTAGGCGCAGCAGGGATTCTTGGCCGCCCGTGAGCCGCAGCCAGCCGTGAAGAATCAAATCATAAAGCGGGGGATGCTCGAGCTTGGCGGCGTTGTAAAGATAGAGCTTTATTGTTTGCAGAGCCGGCTGAGCGGCGCGGCCCAGAATATCGCATTCATCGTCAACCGCGGTGAACCACTTGTTCGTGGAAAACAGGGATACAACAATTGTAAAGAGCGCCGCCCCGGTGAGGAACCTGATTCGTCGCTTTTCAGGCGAGCCGAGATTGGCGTCTTGCATCGATCACATGATAAACGATCGAGTCGCTTGCTGGATACTTGGCGTCTCTGGAGATCGATACTCGACGCGATCATTGCATGATTCCGTTTTATTCCGCGAGGGCCTCGATGTAGAGTTCTGTAATACGATTCCAGGAAAAATATCTCTCTTGCGCGCGCACGTTGCGCTCATGCAACTCCATCCAGCGCTGCGGATCGGTGAGCACGCGAATCAAAGCTTGGGCCAGTGTCTTCTGCTCGCGCCACGGGGACCATTCAATGCCGGCTTCGGCCAGTGCGCCGCCGGGCGCGCCATTTCCGTACCCGACGATCGGCAGGCCGCACGCGATTCCCGCGAGCGCGCCTCCGCGCTGTAGCGTGATATAGCTCCAGACAAAAAGGAGGGCGTGGGCGCGCTCGAATTCACGCGCGATCTCTTCCGCGGGTAACACGCCGCGCACGTCCAAGCCAACTGAAGACCCTTCGAGCGCGCTCGCGAGCTCCTTCTGCACCTCGCGCGAGCCGCGTCCTACGACGATCAAGCGCAAATGTGGAATTGTCTCACTGGCTGCCCGCATTACAGTGGCGATGTCCGCGACCTCGCCGGTGGCCGCGGGAAAACCTCTGACGCCAAACACTACCACTCTTCTTTCCTGATCGAACGAAGCGGCGTCGCGGCGATCGAGGCACTCGG
>Ga0182018_10002864_pt1 | contig 16458 bp, 14 predicted proteins | sample 812P2MmetaG_FD_120490 | JGI IMG/M metagenome (GOLD analysis project Ga0182018, IMG submission 120490) | Permafrost microbial communities from Stordalen Mire, Sweden - 812P2M metaG | ecosystem: Environmental > Terrestrial > Soil > Wetlands > Permafrost | place: Sweden: Stordalen | collected... | reverse complement strand
GGCACCGCGACGTCGTCTGGCGCCGTCAACGCCATGCACGACAGCACCATGCCGTTGGGCGGAATGGTGCTGCTAAGCAACATGATGCTCGACGAGGTAATCATCGGAGGCCCAGGCTCCGGCCTGTTCGGCATGCTGTTGTTCGCCATCGTGGCGGTGTTCATGGCCGGTCTGATGATCGGCCGAACGCCGGAATACGTCGGCAACAAGATTGAGGCGCGCGAAGTTAAATTGACCATGTTGGCGCTGCTCGCCGTGCCCGCCGCGCTGCTGCCGCCGACCGCCGTGGCGGTGGTGATTCCGGCCGGCCTCACCGCGATGGGCAACGCCGGCCCGCATGGGTTCACCGAGGTGCTGTATGCGTATTCCTCCGCCGTCAACACCAACGGCAGTTCCTTCGCGGGCCTGTCCACCAATACGCCGTTTTACAATCTGACCCTGGCGCTTTCGATGGCGGTGGGCCGCTTTCTGGTGATCGTTCCGGTGCTGGCACTGGCCGGCTCGCTTGCGACCAGGCGGCGGGTCGAGGCGTCGCATGGCACGCTGCCGACGACCGGCTTGCTGTGGGTTGGCCTGCTGATCGGCGTGATCGTGATCGTCGGTGGGCTGACCTATCTCCCGGCGCTGGCGGTCGGACCGGCGGCCGAGCATTTCGCGATGCTCAACGGTCAGATGTTCTGAAGCCGGCTGGCCGTCCCCTGGCGGGATTCACCGCCGGAAATGGTTCCCTCGCCGTGCCCAACGCGGTAGGCAGGGTAAACCCGCGGATTCCGAATGCTAAAACAATTGCCCCTACGGCTGCGCTCGGCCGCTTACGCCCTGCGCGGCGGCTTCCTCGTACGGCCGATGATCATCGCCGTCGTGCTCGGGCTGTGCGGGGCGGTGCTGTCGTCGGTCGAGCAGGCCAACCCCGCCGCGGCGACCTGGATTCCCGTCACGCTGTTTCCCTCGCGCGACGACCCGCAAGTGGCGCAAACGATTCTCAGCGTCATCGCCACGTCCATCATGACGGTCGTTTCGATCGTCTTCGCCATCCTGCTGATGACGCTGACCTTGGCCTCGATGCAGTTCTCGCCGCGCATCCTGATCAGCTTCGTGCGCGACCGCGGCACGCAATGGACACTGGGCATATTCCTCGGCACCTTCTCCTATTGCGTGGCGGCGCTGCCCGCCGCGCGATCGCTGCCGCATCCGTTCTCGCCGGTGGTCACCGTCGCCGGGGCGATGCTGCTGGCGCTGGTCTGCGTCGGCTGGCTGTTGTTCTTCATTCATCACATTTCGCAGTCGATCAGCGTCAACCACATCGTCGATCGCATCGCCCGCGACACCGAGCAGGTGATCGACCAGTTGATGCCGCATCCACGAGGGGCGAATTTTCGTCCCTCGCCAGTGCCGTTCGTGCCCGATGAGCCGGAATTTCCAATCCTGAACGAAGTGTCCGGCTACATCCGTTTCATCGACACCAACCGCCTGGTTCAGTTCGCCCGAATGCATCATCTGCGCGTGCGCGTGACGCGCGCGGTGGGTCATTTCATTCCGGAGGGCGTGCCGTTGCTGATGGTCTCCCGCCGGAGCCGGCTGGATCGCGACCGTGCCGTCGAACTGACCGGAGCTTTCGATATCGGTCCGATGCGAACCTTGCAGCAGGACGTCGAATTCGGTGTCATCCAGATCGTCGATATCGCGCTGCGCGCCATTTCCCCGGCGGTCAACGATCCCAGCACCGCGATCAGTTGCATCGACCAACTCACGCGGGTTCTGATCCGCTGGGTCAGCCGCGTCCCGCCCGAATCGCGGTTGTTCAATCCGCCGCATGTGCTGCGCGTCGTGCTGCCGTGGATCGATCTTGAAGGCTTGCTGAACACTACGATCGAGCAGATTCGTGCTTACGCCACGACCGACGCGGCGGTCAGTCTACGCCTGTTGCGCTTACTGCACGACGTCGCCGTGACCGCCACGGATCCGATTCGCGTCACGCTGATCGAACGAGGTGAGCGCGTCGTCGAAGGCTGCCGCGGCCAGTTGCCTCCCGACGACGTCGCGCGCCTGGAACAGCGCCTGGCCGATCTGACCCGGCTTCGCGGCGAGCGCGCCAGCCCGGAACGTCACGACCTGGCCGGAGCTTGAACGCCTGCTCATTTCCCTGTCGTTCCGCGTCGTCGGGGCCGGAAATGATGCCACGTTCTTTCGTTACGACTCTGAGTGCTCTGAGTCTCTGAGATCTCTCAGATGAATCCTTTCAAGCCTATCCATCCGTTCCTACCCGGATCAACGTGCCATCAACGGCCGGGTCAATCTCCTCGATTGGCAAAGCAAGAATTTAACCAAGAGATCTCAGAGATTCAGAGACTCAGAGCGGATGGGTCAGTGAATGAATCATTAAGTAAGACATCCGAACAGACCACGTCATTTGAAGAACGATATGGAATCTCAAATCTCATTCGCCGGGTGGATCGCCAGCGGTACCTCGCGGAATGGCAAGCCCACTCCCCCTCTGGAATTTATATGCCCACCCGGTGAATAAAGCAGGTTCCAGAAAAAGTGAGCCCCGCGATGCCCAACCTGATTTGGATCGCCGTGCCGGCCGCCCTGCTGTTTTCCTCCGGCGCGCAGGCGGAGGAAGTCACCCTCGGCGGGGCGCCGCATCGGCGGCCGGCGGAAATTTGCGAGGCGTTTTCCTGGGATGTTCCGGTCGAACAATCGTTCACGCCGGAATCGGTGTTGCGCTGGCGACAGCACGCCCGTTCTCACGAGCGTTACTCCACGCCAAACCCCGCCGCGCGGGCAACGCATGCGATCCGGTACGTCGGCCCCTGACAGGAAGCCTGACCAAAAGCCCGATTTCCTATGGCTTTCCTATGCCGCCCCCCTCGCGGCGTCCATAGCAATTATATGCCGCCGCGATGAGATTCGGCCCGCCAGGCCATGCGGCCATTCCGGCCCGCTGATCGTCCCAGGCAGGAGTCGTCATCCATGTTCCCATCCACCCAGGCGACCGCCGCGCCCGTTCGCGTGCCCCCCGCCGTCGTCGAGTTCCCTCCTGAACCTGGCGTCCTCCCGCGCGACGCGTTCGGCGCGGTCGAGGACGAAGACCACATAGTTGTGCTCGGCGGCCAGGGCCCCGAGCTGATGTGTGCCCTGCTGCGCGCCGGCGCCACCAATGTCACCCACCTCCGCACGCATGAACGCCCCGAGGCCGGCGGCGCCAGCCTGCTGATCGTGCCGCGCCCGCCCTCCCTCGATTGGCTGGCTGCCGCTTTGCCGTCGATCCGCCGCGCACTGAGCGACGGCGGACGCCTGGCGATTCACACCGGCGCGCCAGGCACCGGGCAAACCCAGGTTCGCCGCATGCTGACCCTGCACGGCTTCCGCGCCATTCGCGCCACCGCCGACGGCAGATGGCTCAGTGGCGACCTGCCGCCCAAACGTTCCGTTTGAAAGGAACTCATGCCATGCGCACACCGATTCTCGGTTCGCTCGCCGCCCTCGCCACGCCGTTCCGCCAGACCCGCGTCGACTGGGACGCTCTGGCCCGCCTGTCCGAGCGGCAGATCGCCCGCGGCACCGCCGCATTGATCGCCTGCGGCAGCACCGGTGAGGCCGCCTCTCTGACCCAGCCCGAATATGCCCGCGCGGTGCACAGCGTCGTCGAGGCCGCCGCCAGCCGTGTGCCGGTCATCGCCGGCTGCACCGCCCTCTCCACCGCCGCCACCGTCGCCCTGGGCGTTGAGGCCGCGACCGCCGGTGCCGACGCGCTGCTCTGCGCCGTGCCACCCTACGTGAAGCCGGCGCAGGAGGGGATCTTCGCCCACATCCGCGCCGTGGCGCACGCCACCGATCTGCCGATCGTGCTGTACGATGTGCCGTCGCGCTCCTGCGTCGGCATCGCCGATGAGACGGTGGCGCGGCTGTTCGAAGCCCAGTACGTCCTCGGCTTCAAGGACGCCACCGCCGACCTGTCGCGGCCGCCCAGATTGCGGGCGTTGTGCGGCGAGGGCCTAATGCAGTGGAGCGGCGATGACGCCACCTCGCCTGGCTACCGGGCGATGGGCGGCCACGGCTGCATCTCGGTCACCGCCAACGTGGCGCCGGCCCTGTGCGCGGCGATGCACGCGGCCTGGGATGACGGCGACCGCGCGCGGTTCGCCGAGTTGCGCGATTTGCTCGCTCCCCTGCATGCCGCGCTGTTCACGGAAAGCAACCCGATCCCGCTGAAAGCTGCCCTGGCGTGTCTGAAGCTCTGCACTAACGAAGTGCGGCTACCATTGACCCGCGCGACGCCAAAGACCGACGAGACGCTGCGGGCGATCGTGGCGCGCGAAGAGGAACTGGCCGCCCGCCGGCCGGCTCTGGCGCTGGCGCTGGCGAGCTAGCGGCGGCTCGCGCTTTCCGCGACTCGCTCAACGTCATGGCCGTGTCGAGCACACGGCTGTCCGGTTAATTTCGTGTTTGGCGACTGGTGTTTTTCCACGTCATGGCCGGGCGCGTCCCGGCCATCCACGACTTTACTGACCGCGCCAAAGACGTGGATGGCCGCCGCGAGGCCGGCCATGACGAGTCCCGGCCGCACAGCTGGCCCAAATATTCCAACCGACGGGAACCGGACAGCCGTGTGCCGGCACACCCCATGACGCGTCAATTGAGGTGTGCCCACTCTGAACCTGGCCTCTATACAGAAAAGTCCCGCGGAGGACGGACCGAGAGGACACCGGCCTTTTCCACCTGGCCGTCCAGCGTCATTGTCACCGCCACGATGAGCGGCCATCGCTGTAATCCACCGCGATGGTCGCTTCTCGCCGGAGGCACACGATGTTCCAGCCGCCAACGCCCCACCCACAGGGTATCCCATGAGCAAGCGAAAAGCCGGTGCCACCCCGCCGGCCACGCGGCGATCCGCTTTGCCGGGGCACAGCCCCAAGTCCATCGAGGACGACGCGACGGCGATCGACGCGGTTCAGGCGATTACCCGCCATGCCAGCTATCGGGAAGCGGACCGGGATCTCGATTTTCTGGCCGGCAACGACACCCGCGGCGTGCGGTTGCAACTGGACTACCTCAAGGCGGAACTGCTGCTGACAAGGCACCGCGCCGCCCACACCGTGGTCGTGTTCGGCGGCACACGGGTGGTGGAACCGCGGGCGGCGAGGCGCCAGGCCGATTCCCATGCCGCGGCGCTCGCCGCCAATCCGAACGATCCGGACGCGCGGCGGCAAAACGCGATCGCCGAGCGGGTCCTGGCCAACAGCCGCTATTACGGCATCGCACGGAAATTCGGCACGCTTGTCAGCGCGGCGTCACCGCACGCGCGCGGCGGGCGCATCATGATCATGACCGGCGGCGGGCCAGGCATCATGGAGGCCGCCAACCGCGGCGCGCACGATATCGGCTGCGAATCGATCGGATTGAACATCGCTCTGCCGCACGAGCAATACCCAAACCCCTACGTCTCGCCAGAGCTGTGTTTAAGCTTTCACTATTTCGCCATCCGGAAATTGCACTTTCTGCTGCGCGCGCGAGCCCTGGTCGTGTTTCCCGGCGGCTATGGCACGTTGGACGAACTGTTCGAGGTCCTGAACCTGGTGCAAACGCGCAAAATCGCGCCGCTGCCGGTCATTCTGGTTGGCGAGGCCTACTGGCGGCGGGTGCTCGACCCTGAGTTTCTGGTCGATGAAGGAATGATCGATCCCGAGGACCGCGAACTGTTCTGGTTCGCCGAAACGGCCGAAGAAACCTGGGCCGGCATCCTGCGCTGGTACGAAGCGGCGGGAGCGCCTTTGTTGAACCCCCGCACCGCCGAAGGATCGCTCGCATGAAATTGTCGTTCCATGGCGCGGCCCAGACCGTTACCGGTTCCTGCCATCTTGTCGAAACGAACGGCAAACGAATCCTGATCGATTGTGGCCTGCTGCAAGGTGGCCGCGAGATCGAACGCGAAAACGCGGAACCGTTCGGCTTCGACCCGCCTGGCATTGACGCGGTGTTGCTGACTCACGCGCATCTCGACCACTGCGGAAGGTTGCCGTTACTGGTGAAACGAGGTTTTCGCGGCAAGATCATCGCGACCGCCGCGACCCGCGATCTCGCCCGTCTGGTGATGCTCGATTCGGCGCATTTGCAGGAGGAGGAAGCACGCCGCCAAACCCGGCACGCGCGCCACGACCGGCATGACAAGGACGCGGCGCCGCTTTATTCTCTGATCGACGCGTTGGACGCGATGGATCGTTTCGAGCCCGGCGTGGGTTACGGGGAGACTGTCACTCTCGCGGACGGCCTGAGCGCGACGTTTCATGATGCCGGCCATATTCTGGGCTCGGCCAGCGTGTTGTTGGAGGCACACGAGGGCGGAGTGGTTCGGAGGATCCTGTTCTCCGGAGATATCGGCGGTGGCGCGAGCCCGCTGATCGGCAAACCCGCTCCGCCACCTGAGGCGGATGCCGTGGTGATGGAAACCACCTATGGCGACCGGTTACATCGTCCCTATCCGGAGACGGTGGAAGAATTCCTCACCGCGATCCAGGACACCTTCAACCGGGGCGGCAATGTCGTCGTGCCGGCCTTCGCGTTGGAGCGAGCCCAGGAAATTCTGTACGTGATCCGGGCCGGCATCGAGAACGACCGGGTGAACCCGTCAGTGCAGGTTTTTCTCGATTCGCCGATGGCGATCTCGGCCACCGAGATTTTTAAGCGGCATCCGGAATGTTACGGACCCGACCTCGCCGCGTTGTTTCGGCGAGGTCAGGACCCGTTCCATGTTCCCGGCCTGCATTTCTTGCGTGAGACGGCGGAGTCGATCGCGATCAACCAGATCGTGGGCGGCGCGATCATCATCGCCGGATCAGGCATGTGCACGGGTGGCCGGGTGCCGCATCATTTGCAGCACAATTTGTGGCGGTCGCAGGCGCGCATCGTGTTCGTCGGCTTCGCGGCGATGGGCACACCGGCGCGCAAGATCATCGAAGGTGCCAGCTCGGTGATGCTGTTCGGCGAGGACATCCCGGTGCGGGCGAAAATCCATACCATCAACGGTTTTTCCGCCCATGCGGATCAGGCCGAACTGCTGGCCTGGCGGCACGCGATCGCCGGAGCCGGCACCACCTTCCTGGTGCACGGCGAGCCGGACACAATGGCGAAATTCGCCGCGCTGTTGCCGGAGGGAAAGGTCGAGATGCCGGCGATGCACCAGAAATTCACGCTGTGATCGGATGGCCGGCCGTGAGCAACGGATCACGTCGGCCTTCCCAATTCGTCATCCCCCGGCTCGTCCGGGGGACCCGCCACCGCCCACTACTTGCAGTGATCCCCGGGTCGAACCCGGGGATGACGAAGACGTGGCGGTCTCTGACAACGTGATCGGAAACCGCGCTAACGCACGACGCTCGAATACGGGTACTCGATGTCGCCGGTTTTCAATGCCGGCGGCCACAGAATCACCTCGGTCTTCGGGTCGCGGAACTGCTCCATGTCGTTGGGTTTGATATTCTGGAACTGCACCGTCAGCACGCGCGGCTCGCTCCACTCGCCATTCGGGCCGAATTTGACGTCGCCCACGATGGTCTTGAACGTTCCGGCGCGCAGCGCGGCGGCATATTTGTCGTCATCCAGCGATTTCGCGGCCTCGATCGCCTGCTGCAGCACCTGCATATAGCCATACGCGAAGGGCGGCAGGTAATAGCCAAGCGCGTCGACGCCCATCGAAGGCGCCGCGTCCTGATATTTCTTCAGGAACGCGAGACTTTCCGGCGAGGCCAACTTGGACCACGGTAGCCAGAAATCGTAATCGACAATGCCGTTCAGCAACGGACCGAGCTGCACCTTGATCGAGGTGCTCTGCAGCCCGACCATGCCGCCGCCGAACAGCTTGGTCTTCAGCCCGACTTCACTGGCGGCGCGGACCATGCCCACGCTATCCGGAGGATAGGAGTCAACCAGGACAATATCCGGATTGGTTGCCTGGATCGCACGCACGATCGGCGAATAATCGCTGGTCGTCGGCGGATAGGTTTTGTCGTAGACGATCTTCAGCCCGAGTTCCTTGGCCACGACCCGGGCGCCATCCATCGCGTTGCGCGGGAATTCCGCGTCGGCGCCAACCAGCGCCATGGTTTGTGGCCTGGGATTTTGTTGCATCGCCAAGGTGAGGAACCCGCGGGCCTGTTCCTCCTTCGGATGCATGCCGCCGATCGGCAGGAACGAAAAATATTTCGGGTAGTTGAATTCCGAATTAACCGCGAGCCCAAACAGCGAGAGGAACGTCCGGTTGTGCCCCATGACAATGGGCAGCGCCGGCGCGATCATGTTGGTGGCGTACCCGCTGACCACGAGATCGACTTTATCGACGTCCAGCAGTTTGGTGTAGATGCCGGGGATCGTCGCCGGATTAGACTGGTCATCGTAGTAAACCAGCTTCACCGGCCGGCCGAGCAGCCCGCCCTTCGCATTGACATCTTTCTCCCACAACTGCATCGCGAACAGCGCCGCTTTGCCGTTGGGCGCCAGCCCTCCGGTCAGTGCCATACCGAAGCCGATCGTGATCGGATCCGCCGCGCGCGCCATGATTGTCCCCGCCAGCAGCAACGCCGCGGCGAACAACGCACCCAAAAGCCGCCGGTAAACCATCCGTTTTCCTCCTCGCGTTTCTTTCTGGGACGCATTGTAGGGGAATTGACGCGGACCTCAAGCAGCCGCCACTTTCCGCGGTGGCACATCGCGCCGGTTCGCGGCATGATGCGGCGACCTTCACGGACAGGCGTTCGATGACCCCTCCCCCCATCCGATTCGGCATCTGGGCTTTGGTGCACGGCAGCCGCGCCGCGCTGCGGGACCCGGACGAGCCCTATGACGCGTCCTGGGACCGCAACCGCGCGCTTATCCTTGAAGCCGAGGCCCTGGGCTTTGACAGCACGCTGGTGGCGCAGCACACGGTCAATCCGCACCACGCGCCACAGGATCAATTGGAGGCGTGGACGGCGTCCGCGGCCCTGGCGGCACTGACCTCGCGCATCGAGATCATCGCCGCGATCAAGCCGTATCTGTATCATCCGGTGGTGCTGGCGAAGATGGCGCTTGGCATCGAGCACATCAGCCGCGGCCGGTTCGCGATCAATCTGGTCAATGCCTGGAACCGGCCGGAGCTGGAAAAAGCCGGGATCGGTTTCGCCGAGCACGATGAACGTTACACCTACGGCCGCGAGTGGCTGTCGGTGGTGGAACCGCTGATGCGTGGCCGCACGCTGAACCATCGCGGCGCCAACTTCAACGTTCAGGATTACACGTTGCGGCCGGCCGATCCGTGGCGGCCGCGGCCGCGAATTTATATCGGTGGCGAATCGGAACCGGCGAGGGCTCTGGCCGCCGAGATGGGCGACGTATGGTTCATCAACGGCCAGCCGATCGAGGACGTCGCCGCGTTGATCGCCGACGTCGCCGCTCGCCCGCGGTCCGGCGCGGCGTTGCGGTTTGGGCTGTCGGCGTTCGTGATCGCTCGCGCGACCGAGGCGGAGGCCCAGGCGCATTTGATGCATTTGTTCGCGCTGGCGTCGAGGGACATGGAAATTCGAATGGTGCAACATGCCAATACCGATCCAAAATCGGTGATGGCGGCGACCATGCGCCGCTCGCCCCGGGTCGGCAGTAACGGAGGCACCGCCGCTGGGCTTGTTGGCAGCTACGATCAGGTGGCGGAACGGATCGTCGCGTTCAACCAGGCGGGAATCGAAACGTTCATGCTGCAGTATCAACCGTTTGAGGCCGAGATGCGCCGCTTCGCGCATGAGGTGATGCCCAGGGTGCGGGCGATGGTTGGCGTGGAGGAACGGGCGGCGGAGTAGACCCGCTCATCTCTTACGTCATGGCCCGGCTCGTCCGGGCCATGACGTAAGAGATGAGCGGCGGATGCCATGACATGAGAGGCACATGGCTGTTATCAAGATGAGCCCAGGCGGCAATGGCGCCTGAACAGGAGGGAAAGATGGCCGAAATTCTGGCACTTGGAATATCGCACTACCCACCTTTGGCCGGGCAGGACGATCGCATGGCGGGGATCCTGAAGCGCATGTTGCGCAACCCGAAATTGCCGGAGCATCTGCGCATGCCCGCTGGCTGGCCGGCGGAGATGCGCGCCGAGTGGGGCGATGATGAAGGCACCACGTCAGCCGGCCGGCATCGCGCCGCTCTGGTCGGTTGGATGGAAAAGACCCGGGCGGCACTGGATGATTTCAATCCGGATTTCGTGCTGATGTGGGGCGACGATCAGTACGAAAACTTCCGCGAAGACATCATTCCGCCATACTGCATCAGCGCTTACGAAAAGTTCGCGTTCTCTCCCCCGGTCGATAATGTATGGGGCGAAAGCGACAAAACCTACGAAGTGCCCGGACACCGCGCGGCGGCGAAAATGTTGGCGACGAAGCTGCTCGAGGCCGGGTTCGACACCGCTTACGCCTACAAGCCGTTGCACCACGAACTTGGCCACGCGTTCACCAACGCGGTGTTTTATCTGGATTACGCGCGCCGCGGGTTTCCTTATCCAATCGTGCCATTCGCGATCAATTGTTACGGTCGTCATGTCATATCGCAGCGCGGCGGAGTGCCGGTGTTCGACCGGCCCGTGGCCGAGCCTGATCCTCCCGCCCCCGCCCCCTGGCGCCTCTTCGATCTGGGCCAGGCGACCGCCCGCATCCTGGCCGAGTCGCCATATCGGGTCGCGCTGCTGGCCTCCTCCGGCTGGTCGCACGCTTTCCTGACGGGCAAGAACCACTTTCTGTGGCCCGACACACCGGCGGACCGGGCGATGTATGAGGACCTGCGCGCGGCCAACTACGCCGCCTGGCGGACGCGCTCGGGACAGGCGGTGGAAGATAGCGGCCAGCAGGAAATCCTGAACTGGATGTGCCTGGCGGGCGCGTTGAGCGCGCTTGACCGCAAGCCGAAGGAGACCGGGTTCGTCGACACCTGGATCTTCAATTCGTCGAAGACGTTTCTGATCGCGCCGCCGTAACGGCCTGGGCCTTCGCCACGCCAGTGCGTATGGCGCATTGCCCTCGTGTCTGGGTTATGTCCGGGAGAACCTGATCGTGCGAGGTGATCGACCCACCATGCGCCGCCGCCAGTTACTCGCGGGCTCGGCCGGAATGCTCGCGGCGCCGAAAATCGCGGCCGCACAGGCGTCACGGGTGCTGAAGTTCATTCCGCAGTCGGATTTGTCGGTACTCGATCCGGTGTGGTCGGCGGCTTACGTCGTGCGCAATCACGCGATGATGGTGTTCGACACGCTGTATGGCATGGACTCGTCATACCAAATCCAGCCGCAGATGGCCGCCGGCCACCGGGTCGAGGACGACGGCAAGACCTGGCTGATCACGCTGCGCGACGGGCTGGCGTGGCATGATGGGGAAAAGGTGCTGGCGCGGGATTGCGTCGCCAGCATCCGGCGCTGGGGCGCGCGCGACAGTTTCGGTCAGACATTGATGGCGGCGACCCAGGACGTGGCGGCGATGGATGACCGCACGATCCGGTTCCGTCTGGCCCGGCCGTTCCCGTTGTTAACCGCCGCGCTTGGCAAAGCCGGGTCGAACGTTTGCGTGATGATGCCGGAACGGTTGGCTTCGACCGACCCGTTCAAACAGGTCAGCGAGATGATCGGCAGCGGACCGTTCCGGTTTGTCGCCTCCGATCGCGTCCCCGGTTCCTTGATCGCATATGAGCGGAACGCGGCTTACGTGCCTCGGGCAGACGGGGTGGCGAGTTTCACCGCCGGACCGAAAATCGTGCATTTGGATCGGGTCGAGTGGCATGTGCTGCCGGATCCGGCCACCGCGGCGGCGGCGATGCGCACCGGCGAGCACGACTGGTGGGAAGCGCCAACCTTCGATCTGCTGCCGATGCTGCGCGCGGTGGCGAGTTTGACGGTGCCGGAGCCGAATCCTCTGGGATTTATCGGCGGACTGCGGTTCAACCATTTGCAACCGCCGTTCAATAATCCGGCGTTACGGCGGGCGGTAATTGGCGCGGTGGCGCAAAAGGATTTCATGATTTCCGCCGCGACCACGGACCGGCGGAACTGGCGAAGCGGCGTTGGTGTGTTTTGCCCAGGATCGCCGATGGCGAGCGCGGCGGGGATGGAGGTATTGACGGGGACCCGGGATCTGGCGGCGGTGAAGCGGGCGGTGGCCGCGTCGGGGTACAAGGGCGAAAAAACGGTCGTTCCGGTGCCGTCGGATTTTCCCAATCTACGTGCCCTGGCCGATATCGGCGTGGACATGATGCAGAAAATCGGGATCAACGTGGAGGCGCGGTATACCGACTGGGGCTCGATGTTGCAGTCGTTGGCGAAGATGGATCCGGTGGAGCAAGGTGGCTGGAGCGCGTTTCACACGTATTGGTCCGGGTTGGATCAGTTCGATCCGGCGGTGCATGTGTGGATCAGGGGAAATGGGAAGGCGGCGGGACGGGGTTGGCCGGACAGTCCGCGGCTGGAGGCGCTGCGGGATGAATGGCTGACGGCGGGGGATGTCACGGAACAGAAGCGGATCGCCGAGGATATTCAGCGGCAGGTATTTGTCGATGTGCCGTATATCCCGCTCGGGCAGATTTTGCCGACGTGGGTGTATCAGAAGACCGTGACGGACGTGCTGACAGGGTACGCGCTGTTCTGGAATGTGCGAAAATTGTGATATTCAGTGGCTCTACCCTGGCCACCCGGTGACCATCGCGGCGAGCGCGTGGGGTTCGGACGGTGCGGTGTCGCCTCGCCAGGCGATGTGCAGGTCCGGGCGCAGCAGGAATACCGAAGCGCCGTAGACACCGCGTACCCTGGGCTCGTTCCGATGCAGCACTTTCAGTGGTGCGCCGATCGCCTGGAACGCGGCCTGCAACGGGCCCGCATCACAGTCCCCGCGCAGATCGAGCAGCGTATAATCGTCGCCCAGAACATCCTGCATCGCATGTCCGTCGTCGAGCCACATATGCGGGATGCGCACGCCGGGCCTCGCGTGCGGTTCATAACGGCTGGTCTCCCATTCGGCGACGTTGCCCGGCTCATCGGCGATCAGCGGAGAGCCGGCGTAGGAATAGGCGGATTCCACCCCAACCATGCCGTGCATGCGGCGGTGATTGACGTCGAAGGAGGCGGCGAGCGCGGCACGCACCGCGTCGCCTTCGGGCGTCGCGTCGTAGACGGCGGGCGTGACCAGGGCTCGCCAGATCGGCACGCCCGACGCGGCCCAACCGGCGGCGGCGACGTTACGGACACCGATCGGCCGGCGTTCCGTTTCATATCCGTCAAGCAGTCCGGGCCCGCCCCAGCCGTTGATAACGCCCGCGAGTTTCCACGACAGGTCGAAGGCGTCGCCAACGCCGGTGTTCATACCGAGGCCTCCGGTGGGGATCACCAGGTGGATGGCGTCGCCGGCGAGAAAGACCCTTCCGTCGCGGTAACGTTCCGCGACCAGCAGGTGATGGCGCCAGGGGATGACGTGGCGGATCTCGAACTCGCAGGGAAAGCCGATCAGGTCGCGGATGATGGGCGCGAAATCGGTGCCAGCTGGCAACGACGAATGCAGCGTGAACTCCTTGCGGTCGCCCTGCGCGATCATGCTGGAACCATTGGTGTCGGCGAACTGATAATGACGGCCTTTGCCGGTGACGATGCGTTCGTACAGATGTTCCGAGTAGAAAATGACCTGGACGAGATCGCGGATGCGGCCGCGGCCTTCGAGGCGAATGCCCAGTTGCTTGCGGACGGTTGAGGTGCCGCCGTCGGTGCCGGCGAGGTAACCGGCGCGGAACGTTTCGGCGGTGCCGTCCGTGGTGCGCGCGTGGACGGTGACGCCGTCCGGCTCCTGGGTGAAATGGGTGAGTTCGAGTCCGTAACGGACGGTGACGTTCGGGGTCGCCTCGGCGACTTCCTTCAGCAGCGGTTCGAGTTTGTTCTGGGAGACAAGCTGATAGGGTTCCAGCAGCCAGGCGCCATTCGGGGATTCGGCGATCTGTTTCCTGCGTTCGGCGACCGAGGGATATTTCAGCACGGCGATGGGTTTGTCGCTGAGCCGGGTGGTGAGGAAAACGTCCATCGGATTGTCGGCCGGGTAGCCGAGGGCGCGGACCCGGTCGACGATGCCGATGCGGCGGTAGAACTCCATGGTCCTCGCGTTGGAGCGGTCCATCTTGGGCCAGGGCAGCGTGGTGGGGTGACGCTCCATGATGAGGCAGCGGACGCCTCGTCGGCCGAGGTCGATGGCGAGGGTAAGGCCGACGGGGCCGGCGCCGGCGATGATGACGGGGTAGGATTGGGTGGGCAACGTTGGGGGTCCTTTCGGGCGGGACATTCCATAGGCGTTCTCCCGTGTGTCCCTACACCGCGAGCATTACAAGGATGACCATCCAAATGGAATGGTGCCGACAGTCCGCTATCGACACAAAGCGGAAACTTAAGTCATGGTAAAAGGTTGTCGTGATGCTTCCGAGGGAGACATACGTGTTTGCCGGACGTTTCTATACCGTCGCCGGTTTCGATGGATGTCCGACGGGGTGGCTTGGCGCCATATGGCGTGGGCCTGGGCATCCACCCGATGCCATATGCCTGGCATCTCTTCGGTACGCCGAGGCCGCTTTGCCACCGGACACTCTTGCCGTCGCGATCGACATCCCGATTGGGTTGTTGGACGCCGCCGCGCCTGGTGGCAGACCCTGTGACCAGGAGGCCAGAAAGCTTTTAGGCCCCCGCTCATCGTCCGTGTTTTCTCCGCCATCACAGACCGCACTTTCGGCAACGAATTACGTAGAGGCATGTAAGTTAAATAGGCAATCAGGCCCGATTGCCGGTGGAATTTCTCAGCAGTCATTTGCATTATTTCCAAAATTGGCCGATGCGGAACAAGCTGTAGCGATCTCGGCCTGGCTCCGAGAGCGTGTAATCGAGGTTCACCCAGAGCTATGTTTCAGGATGATCGCTGGCTCACCTCTGGATAGCAAGAAGAAGCGAGCCGCGGGGAAAGAGGAACGTCGTCGATTGCTCCAAGGAAGCGGATTTGAAAACCTACAAGCTTTCGAACGAGCGGCTCGTCTGCTTGGGGCAGCCACGGACGACGCTCTGGACGCTTGCGTAGCCGCATGGAGCGCCTGGCGACGCGCATGCGGAGCCGCCGAGTGTTTGCCTGCTGCTGCTTGCGGACCGGACTTCTCGATGCGGATTTGGTATTGAGAACTGAATTACACAAGGAACAGGCGATTACCAATGTTGGTCAGACATGGATGACCGCCTTACATCGAGAGTGGTTCTTGATGCCGACGCTGACCCAATGTGGAACTGCCAAACAACTTTGCCGGGACTCCGAAACTTCGCACATCCCGTCAACGTTCGCGTCCGTAGCCCAATTCGCGCTGGCTGCGTATCGACAGGACAAATACTGTATCGATCCTGTTAACGAAACGATAAAGCGCGACATATCCTCGCGAACCCCGACCAATCACCAGTTCCCGCCTGCCTCCCTTGACCGGACGGCCAATAAGCGGACTGTGAGTCAGAAGCTGTATCGCCTGCACGATCTCGCCAATACGCGCCTGCGCGTCCTCGACGTCGAACCGTGCCATGTGCTCGAAAAATCGATCGAAATCGTCAAACACTTCCGGAGCGAGTTCAACGTGAGCCATGCCGCGGTCAGCGCCGAGGCGTGCGAGCCACCGGCTTACGCGGACGTTCCCCGCGAGATCGAGCTTCGAGCCAGGCTTTGGCATCGTCCCACGGGACGGTCTTCCTGGTCGCCAGTATTTTTGCCCAGCGCTCGTCGGCGACGCGGTGGAAATCTTCGTCCAGTTCGGCCTGCTCCACCGTCTGGGCGATGGCTTCGAGGATGAAGGCGTGCGCCGTCTTTCCGGCACGCTCCGCCGCCGCGGCAACCCGCGCTTTCAGGTCGTCTTCGATGCGGATGGTGGTTGTGGTCATGAGCAGCTTTCGAATTATCGCTAGCATGTAGCACTATTGTGCTATGCAAGCAAACAGTATCGCGGCTACATCCCGGCTCGCCGCCGTATCAGACCTGGCTGGTTCGCTCGCGGTAATCCGACGGCTTCGCGCCGCGCACCAGTCCAGCGAGTTCCTCAAGCCTCGGCACCGGCACCAGCAAGACCCCCTCGCGCCTGGGGACGAATACGAAAAGCTGACCGGCGTGCCAATGCCGCGCTGACCGAAGGATTTGCGGGATTGCGATCTGAAATTTGGCCGAGAGCGTGGCCGTGTTTTGGGATGCCATCTCGCTGCCTCTTTCTATCGCGCATCATAAAACGTAACCAGGTGTGGGAACAGACCCGCGTTGACAACCACTTCCGTGACTCCCGGCTTGTCGGTGACGCGTAAAGATGTCCGCCGTTTGAAGCGCATGAGTTGTCCGGCCACGGCCCCGTTCGATCCTCGTTTTCTGGTTCGGCTGGAGCGCCGTTTTCTCGTCCCGGCCTGAACGTCTC
>Ga0182018_10002863_pt1 | contig 16468 bp, 12 predicted proteins | sample 812P2MmetaG_FD_120490 | JGI IMG/M metagenome (GOLD analysis project Ga0182018, IMG submission 120490) | Permafrost microbial communities from Stordalen Mire, Sweden - 812P2M metaG | ecosystem: Environmental > Terrestrial > Soil > Wetlands > Permafrost | place: Sweden: Stordalen | collected... | reverse complement strand
TGGTCCACGTACCAGACGTCCATCGCCAAACGACGATCCCAGTCGACGGTGTTCCTGCCGTTCACCTGAGCCCAACCGGTAATGCCTGGGCGTATCTCGTGGCGTCGCGCCTCGGACGTTGAGTACCGAGACAGGTACTCCACGGGCAAGGGGCGGGGCCCGATGAGACTCATGTCACCACGAACGACGTTCCAGAGCTCGGGGAGCTCGTCGACGCTGGTCGAGCGGAGCCGGCGTCCCGTCCTCGTCAGGCGGTCTTCGTCGGGTTTGAGTGCCCCCGATGCATCTCGCGCATCGGTCATTGTTCTGAATTTCCACAACGTGAAGGGCCGACCATCGCGACCCGTTCGCCTCTGCCCGAACAGAACCGGTCGACCGATCGATCTGCGCACGACCAGCGCAACGAACACCATTAGTGGCGACAGCAAAAGGACCACGAGAATCGCTCCGAGCAGATCGGCCGTCCGCTTCACCAACGGTCATCCTGCCAGAGAAGGCAGGCCGATCACGGGAACCGACGACCCAAGCAAGCCCCGGTGCGCGTGACCGCGCCGATCGTCATCGTAGGCGCGGGTGGATTCGGCCGCGAAGTGCTCGACGTCATCGAGGCAGTGAATGTTCTCGAGCCGACGTGGAATTTTCTTGGGTTCCTAGACGACGGGAGTCCCGACGAAGAGCTCTTGGCTCGGCGGAGGGCCGAGCACCTCGGTCCGAGTGCCGGTCTCGCCGACATCGACGCGCACTATGTCATCGGCGTCGGTTCTGGTGAAGTGCGGGCTCGGATCGACACCCTGGCTGCGGAGGTCGGTCGCCGGCCTGCCACCCTCGTCCACCCCTCCGCGACAATCGGTTCGGACGTCGAGCTCGGCGAGGGGAGCATCGTCTGTGCGCAGGCGAGCATCACCACCCACGTCACGCTTTGCCGCCACGTCCACATCCACGTTGCCTGCACTGTGGGGCACGATGCGATCCTCGAGGACTTCGTCACGCTGCTGCCGGGTGTGTCAATTAGCGGCAATGTCACCGTCAGGCAGCGAGCAACGGTTGGTGCGCGTGCGGTCGTTCTGCCGCGCTTGGAGGTGGGTGCAGGGGCGATGGTCGGTGCAGGTGCCGTTGTCGTCAGATCGGTTCTTGCCGGATCAACGATGGTCGGCGTTCCGGCTCGGCAGGTAGCGAAGGAGCGAACGATGACATAGACCTGCGGAGACGGTTTCCTACCGTTCGGCGGACTTCGAGACCTTGATCTGACAATCCGTGATAGGCAGGCGCTGCTCTGGCAATAACGAAAGTCGGTGGCGTCCTGTTCATCTAGATCCGGTGTGGCAGCAGGCGCCCGAACCCTCTCGTGATCGACTCATTAGGCGGATGCGTATGTGCGGCATATTCGCGAGTACACAACCAGAGATTTGGGAAGACCAGATCGAAAAGGTGCTGGAGTGTCTCTCGCATCGGGGGCCCGACGATAAGTCATGGGAGCTTTGCGACCCATCCGTCCTAATGGCACACACGCGACTTGAGGTGATCGGGCTCGGAGCAGTGGGTCGTCAACCGGCGAAGGCTCCCGACGGTTCGGTCGCGCTCGTTTTCAACGGTGAGATCTACAACTACCGCGCGCTTGGCCTTGAGCGTTCGCTCCAACAGATGAGCTCCGATACCCAGGTGCTCGCGGCCCTGGTTTCCGAGCGAAACCTTGAATCGCTGGCACAGCTGCGCGGGATGTTCGCCTTCGCGGCGTGGGACCGCCGCGAAGGCTCGTTGCTCGCTATGCGTGATCCCTTCGGAATCAAGCCTCTCTATGTCCTCCGCCATGCGACCGGTGGAGTCACCGTGTGCTCCGAGATTGCCCCTCTCTTGCTTTGCACTGAAGCCCGTCAGATCGATCCCATTGGACTGGGCCAATTCCTAGCTTTGGGACACACAAGCAATACGCACACGCTGTTCTCTCGCATCCACAAGCTGGACCCGGGCAGCCTCTATGTCTGGCAACGAGACGTCAGTGGTATGTACAACCTCAGAATCGAGCGACCAGATCTCATTCCGGCTTCTCCGATGAGCCTTGAGGAGGCCCTCGAGGATTCGGTTGCAGCGCACCTCACGGCGGATGTCGAGGTCGGAGCGTTTCTGAGCAGCGGAGTCGACTCGACCCTTCTTTGCCTGCTCGCCTCAAAACACGTTCCGGGTATGCGGGCATACACGCTCAGGCTGCCGGAGTCTTCGCAGATCGACGAGAGCGAGCTGGCGGGACGGAATGCCCGCGCAATGGGCCTGCGCCACGTCGAGGTTGAGGTGCTTCGCCGAGACATGGCATTGGTGGCGGGGGACGTGATCAAAATCCACGGCGAGCCGCTGGGTGATGCTGCCGTACTTCCCCTCTCGGTCCTTGCCCGTCGAGCTGCGCAGGACCTGAAGGTCGTGCTGAGTGGCGAGGGTGGCGACGAGCTCTTTGGGGGCTACGGGCGTTACCGAGTGTCGCGCCACCTCGGCTTAGGGACGCGTGCCATGCGTCCGTTGAGCTCCCACGTGGCCCCCTATTGGGCGAAGATTCGAAGTGATCGACCCCGATCGCGGGCCATCGAGGCCTTGCTCTGGGGAGGTGGATTTCGCAGTCACATCGCGCTATTGGGCGGCGATCTTCCGCTCTTGGCCAAGATTCGGCCGGATGTCCACCGAGACGTCCTGGCAATTCTTGCTGCCGAGTGGCAGCGGGTGGACGACAGCGGCCCCGACTTGTCTCGCGCCATTGCTTACGACCGTCTCTGTTGGCTTCCCAACATGTATCTCGAGAAGACCGATCGGTCGACCATGCTATGGAGCCTCGAGGCACGCGTGCCTTACCTGGATGCCGTTGTCGCCTCTGTTGCAGCGACGAATTCGATGGAATTGCATGCCAAGGAAGAGCCACGCCAACTGTTGTGCTCGATGTTTCCCGACGTTCAACTCCCGACGCGGAAGCTCGGTCTAGCGGTGGACGTCAGAGCCCTGCTCGAACTCCCGGCGCTATCGGAACCCCTGGCGTTCGAACTCCATGATCCAAGCTCGGTTCTCGGTCGGTGGATTGCCGAGCATCACCGCAAGCACGTCGTCGAACGGTGCGGTCGCTCCGCGACCCTGGCTTTTCGACTTGCAATGCTCGGAGTTTGGGAACAGGTGAGCTCGGTAGGTGTCACCGTATGAGTGGACTGGTCGCAGTCACGCCCTATGGAAATGAAGCCGCCAGTACACGGGTGCGAGTCTTCGACTGGTTGTACCGTCTTGCGCCAGACACACCTATCCACGCCTACGCGGGTACGCGTAACAATTCCCCGCTGACGTTGCTTGCCCATCCATTGGCTGTCATTGGTGCCGGGCGAGATCTACGAGCGTTGGCTAGCTCAAGTATTGACCGTTTGCTACTCCATCGGGCGGCGAGCCCGTTTGGAAGCGGTGACTTGGAGGCGAGGCTCCTCGGGGCGGCGCGCTGGAGGGTTTACGACTTCGACGACGCACTGCAGTGGGACCCGGGCCGAAGCGTGACGAGCCTCTTAGGCTCGAACGCCACCAAGTGCATTCGCTGCATCAAAGCGGCCGACAGAGTAGTGGCGGGTAACGACGTTCTGGCTGAGTGGGCCGGCCAATTTGCACGAAACGTCACCGTTGTGCCCAGTTGTGTCGATCCGTTTGGCTACCGGATGAAGCAGACGTACGAGCTGGCGGACCCGCCCCGACTCGTGTGGATAGGTTCCCATAGCGCCGAGAAGTACCTCCGTCTGTTTGCGGAAGCATTCCTTGAGATCCACCGGCGTACGAGTGCTCGTCTGACGATCGTCGGGCAATCACATGGGCGACTTGGGCCACTTGAGATCATGACCGATCGGGTGCCGTGGAAGGATGGGCTGGCTGAGCAAGCGCTGTGCGAATTCGATGTTGGAGTCGGTCCACTAAACGACGATGTCCTCAGCCGGGGAAAGTGCGCTTACAAACTTCTCCAGTATGGGGCGGCTGGATTGCCTTTGGTGGCGTCACCGGTCGGAGCCAACGCGACAGTCGGCACGGCCTTGGGTGGGCGACTTGCCGGTTGCGTCGACGAGTGGGTCGACCAGCTCGCGGAGCTCTTGAGTGCTTCTGCTAGTTATCGCCGAGAAGTCGGGATCCTCGCCCGGAAGTGCGTCGAGGACTCATACTCGTTCAATGCTTGGACTGATCGGTGGTCGGCGGCATTGGAACTGGATGTGAGGGACACCAGTTCCGTCGTCCGTTGATGGTGAGTTCATCTCGAAAGCAGGCGAGCGCTCGTCCCAAGTGGTCTGGTCGGCTCAACAACGGGCTGGTTTGGCTAGTTCTTGTAAACGGCATCAGCTATCTCACCTCGCTTCTTCGCGAGCGCTTTTTGTACCAACACGAATACGGAACACACGCGCTCGACGATGTCGTTGTCTTCTTGGCGGTGACCGCAATCATTGGAAGCGCGCTCGGCGTGGCGCTCGCGTTCTGGTGGTCGGCCGGACGACTCAACCCGCGGGCGCTTCACTTGGGCGCTGCGGCCGCAGTTCTCGTCGCCGGGATCGTTGCGATCGTCTCACCAGTAGTCTCTCTCCTTCTCGTCTATCTCGCTGCCTCCTCCGGATTCATGGTGGCAACTCAGCGAGCTGCTGGAGTGGGCCGCCAGTTTTACGCACTGCTGGCGGCCGTGACGGCGCCTGGCCCAACGATTGCGGTTTGGACTGCCATAGGGGTACGGAGTACCTCAAATATTCTCCTTGGGTACGCCGTCGGCGCGACGTGGCAAGCGAGCGGGGCATGGCTTGCAGGCCGCGGCAGCCTCGTGAGTCGGAGTCCGTCCTCAGCGTCGTTGTTGTGGCCGATGGCCTACATAGCGGCAGTTCAACTGGACGGCGTAGCGGACATATCTGTGATGTTGCTGGCCGGAAAAGGCTGGCCTAGCGCCTGTGCTTTTGCCTACAATGCCTTCAGCGGCACGGCGATCATCTTTATCGCCCCGCTCGGCGCACAAGCCCTGGCAGGGCGGTTTAATCCTGAGAGGCCCGGTCGACTGCTACTGGGGGCCGGAGGGATCGCGGCGGTCTATGTGGCGCTGGTTCCATTTGTCCTCAGGTTTGCTCTTCACGGTGGTGCCGTTGTCGGTGCCGGGTACCACCGAGTACTGATCCTCACGCTTCTGTATGCCCCCGCCCTCCCCTTCGCGATCTTCTGGCAGCTACTGACGCGAGCCGGGCATCGAGACGCCGATCGGTGGAGATCCCTCGCCATCCAAGCTACGTCTCTGTTCTTTGTTCACCTGGTGCTGCTTGCCGTGGTGGTGGGTTTCCGCGCCTGGACACTTGTACCGTTATCGACATGCGGGTCATTCGCAATCCTCAGCCTCGCTCACCTCGCGTCAAGGCATCGAACTGCGCAAGGTCTTCTACCTAGAGATCCGCCCCTTGATGGGAAGTCTGATGCGCAGCAGTGAGGGGGATTCGTGATCGAGCTGCGACCCGTGCCTTGGCGCTTCGCAGACCGGCAAAATAGCAGGGCAGGAACGCCAAATATGGATAGTCGAACACGCGGACCCTGGCTAGCGTTCCAAGATTGCCGAGCACGGGGGCCAACGCGGTGCCAAGAATAAGAAGCGCTATCAAGCCCACCCGTCCCATCTGATGAGCACCCCGCCCTGTCTCTGAGTCGAAGCCTGATTGTCGGATTCGGTAGGTAGTGAAGACACAGCCAATCCAGAATGCTGCGACCTCAAGAGTCACCACCCATGTGAATACCGAATGGGCATCGAACACCGAAGGGCGGAAGAACGTTGCCAGAAGTGAGAAAGGCGTGCGGGCGACTACTCCTGCCACCGAAGATGCAGAACCCAGGCTGATCGCCGAACCTCCCGACGACAAGAGATCGGCCTTCTGGCTGACCTGCTGAAGAAGTGATTGTCCAGCACTGCCACCCAGGAGGTTACGTTCAAGTCGAAACGCAATCCAGGCAATGATGATGAGACCTGAGATCTTCAGTATCTGTCGGCCTAGGGGGACGCGATACCACTGCCGCGTCCTTCCAAAGCCAGCTTGGAATAGAAGCCCAGCGATAAGGGCAAGCGTGATGTAGGGCTTGAGGACCGATATGAGCAGCAGACCACCGAGGATTGCGGTGACCTCCCACGAAATTAGTCGCGAGCCTTTGGAATAGATAGCCAGCGCGCTTGAAAGGACCAAAATCGCACCCAAGTATACCCAGATATCTTTTCCATAGTTTGTAGTCCAGAAGATCATGGATGGAGCCCAGACAAGGACCATTAGCGTAAAGGACCTAGCGCTCGCAGGTACCGCTACACGCGCGTAGCGCCACGCTCGTAGGCTCAACAGGACGAGCGGTATCTGGAGGAGAGTCGTCAAGGCTAAAGGGCCGATATGTAGGACCTGTTGAATCCAGCCGTTGATGACGACGATGTTGGACGTGCCATTCGTAAAAGAAAATGGTATGTGGATCATCCCCTGGTGCATTAGGGACACTTGCTGTTCGTAGAAGGTGGCGTCTATGCCCACACCCGAACTTCCATATTGCCGGTCGACATATGGGACGATTGTGACCAAAGTAAGACAACGGACTGCCAAAAGAGCTGCAAAAGACCAATGGCCTCTGAGGAGCAAAAGAACTCCGGTAGAGACGACTAATGCAATTACTATCGCGCTCATGCAGGCACCCGATTACGGAACCATCGTGCCAGGGGACGTTGGGTGTCTTGGCGCGCGTCGATGGATCGGTACGTGTTGAACGAGATGTTTGTGACCCGACGTCGGTCGAATGCTTGCGAAGCGCGCAACTGAGCTGCGGAGCCCAGTTCAGCAAGGACGCGGGTGTCGGAGCGATTGCCCGAGAGTGCCCGAGAGGCCGCGAGGGCCCGGTAGTTGTAGATCTCTCCGTTGTAGGTGACGCAGATGGAGCCGTCTTCTGAGGTCGCTGGCGGCCGTCGCCATCGCCGGTGGCCGATTATCTCGAGTCGCGTGTGTGCGCGGAGCACGTCCGGTAGCAGATCCGTTACACCAGCTTGATCCGGCCCGCGGTTCCCGAGCGCCGACAGGACATCTTCGATGTGGGGTTTCCAATCGGCTGATCGAGTTGCCGCGAAGATTCCGCACATCAGATTTGCCCGACTCCTTTTCGAACCCTTCCTTCGAAATTAGGAAGGTGGTCTTGCCTATGCAAGAAAATACGACACGTGAGTCATGCCTTGGCTGCGGCTCGGGCGCTAGGTACTTGTCTCCTCCGTTTGGCGGAAAGCACGCTCTGGTAGATCTGCAGCGATTGAGCAGCCACCGTACGCTGGTCAAAAGTGTGAACGGCTCGATGTCTGGCAGTTGAACCCAGCCGCTCACGGAGACTCCTGTCCTGCACCAGCGTTCGGACAGCATCAGCCAAGGAGTCAATATCTCGGGGGCGGACGAACAGGACTTCGGCTTGATCGTTCCCGATCTCTCGACATCCCCGGATATCTGTGAGGACGATGGCCCGTCCGCACGCTGCGGCCTCCATGGCCGACCGCGGAAATCCCTCTCGGTGAGACGGCAGTACAAAGACGTCGAGTGCCGAATACACCGATGGCATGTCTGTACGGTCGCCAATGAATCGGACGCCAGGGATGGTGTCCGCGACTGCGTCTGGCTTTGCCAAGTCTCCCGGACCAACCCAAATGAAGGTTGCCAACTCCCGGAGCCGTTGACCGACGGCAGCGAACTCGAGGACGCCTTTTTCGGCGACTCTTCGTCCGACAGCTCCCACCAGTATTTGGTCGGCACTCACACCCAGCTCTCGTCGGACTCGGTAGCGCCCGGACGAGTCAAACCGAAACGCATCGAGGTCGGTTCCGTTGCCAACCACCCTGGACGATCGGCGGGGGACAATTCGGGCTATGACCTGGCGATCTTCGGGGTTCTGGAACAATTCGACGTCCGAGAACTGAGCCGCCAACCCTTCCAACCCATAGACGACGGTTCGTTTGGCCCAACTGTCCTCTTCGGTGGCCACGAGACCGTGGCAGGTGTTTACGACGACCGGTACACCAGCGAGCCTTCCGACGATCCTGCCGAGAACCCCGGCCTTTGGGGTGTGAGTGTGCAAGACGTCCAGGCTCAGTTCTCTCAGGCATCTCCAAAGTTGACACACCGCGCGGAGGTCCGATAGCGGGGACCAAGAACGCGTGAGGCCAGGAATCGACACGTGTACCACTCCAAGGGCCTCGATCTCCCCGACATGCGGACCGGGAGCGGACATTGCGAAGACCTCGTTGCCCTCCCGGACATCGACGGCAAGTTCGGTACGAAGGAGCTTTGCAAGTGACAGGTCGACCGTCGTCAGATGCGCGATTCGCATTGGGCCGGTCTCGACGGCGGAATCGACAAGGTCACGGAGTTGGGTATTCACCGACCGTTCACCGGATCTCCCGGAAAGTCCCACTAGTCGGCCCGACTCATTGTCGACTGCTCCGCTTCAGACTTGAACCAATCAACCGTCGTGGATAGGCCCTCACGAAGCGAAACCGGACCAACATCTGGGAACAGTTGGGCAAGCTGAGTAAAGTCAGCCTGAGAGTGCAGCACGTCGCCGACTCTTGTCGCGGCGTGTCGAACTGTGACGTTGCACCCGAGAACGGTCTCGAGTTCGGAAACCAGGTCAAGCAGCGAGGTACGCGTTCCAAACGCGAGATTAACCGGTCGGGGACAACTGATCCTGTGACGAAGGGCTTCCACGATCACCGTTTCAACACTTCCGACAAAGGTGAAGTCCCGAGTCTGCAAGCCGTCGCCGTTTATGGTGAGCGGCTCCTCGTCCAGTGCCGCGGCAACGAACGTGGGTATCACTGCGGCGTAGGCGTGACCGGCGCGTTGGAAGGGTCCATAGACGTTGAAGAACCGCAGCGCGAGCACTTCCAGCTCGAAACAGGCGGCATATGCCAAGGCGTACGACTCTGCCGCCAGTTTCGACACCGCGTACGGGCTCATCGGCATCGGAGCCAGGTCTTCGGTCTTGGGAATGGTTTGGTTCGCTCCGTAAACCGACGATGACGAAGCCACGGCGATGTACCGAACCTTCTGCCTTCTAGCGGCCTCTAGAACCTGCAAGGTTCCCGATGCGTTCGCTTCGTGGGTCGCGATCGGATCGGTGACGGACCGAGCGACCGAGGGAAGGGCAGCCAGGTGAACGATGCCATCGGCACCGTGAAGCGCGTGATCGAGGGCCGTAGGATCAAGAATCGAGGCTTCGATCACCTCGGCGCTGCAGGTGAGCAGGTTTTTACGATCTCCGGTCGAAAAATCGTCCAGGACAGCCACCGACATCCCGACGTCGATCAGGCGCCGAGCGAGGTTGCTCCCGATGAATCCGCCACCCCCCGTTACCACGACGCGCATGTTTTGCTCCTGGCTGGAGACCCATTTTGGTCGACGCGGCGGGCCAGAACGAGGATCGTGACCGGACTGGCTTACTTGCCCGATTACACGACCTGGCGGAGCACGGTGCGGGACTATAGATACTCGACGTTCGGAGCAGGTTTCAGGCGGTGGCGTGTGTCAAAGACGCGGTTCGAGCGGCGGGCCACCATGTCCCAGTCAAGGGCATCATGGTCCGTCACGATCACGACCAGATCAGCCCGCTCAAGCTCCTCGGCTGATAGATCGACTCGAGTGACGCAGGCGGGGAAGTCGCTGTCATCGAGGAACGGGTCGACCGCTCGAACGTCGGCACGAAAAGCATCAAGAAGTGCGCACAGAACGGGTCCCGGGGCTTCGCGATCATCGTGCGAGTTGCGTTTGTAGGCGAGGCCGAGGACGAGGATCCTCGCTCCGTTCATGGCGCGGCGTTCGCGATTCAAAGAGACAGTGATCCGGTGGGCGACATAGTTGGGCATGTGATCGTTCACGTCGTTCGCTAGTTCGACGAAGCGGAACGGGCTACCCAGGGCTCGCTTGACCTTCCATGACAGGTATGACGGGTCAACAGGGAGGCAGTGACCCCCGACGCCAGGTCCCGGCTCGAACCGCATAAACCCATACGGCTTGGTTGAAGCGCTGTCAATCGCTTCCCACAGGTCCACACCAAGGTCCGACGCGAACATGGCGAGCTCGTTCATGAGAGCGATGTTGACGTGTCGAAAAGTGTTCTCCAAGAGTTTGGTCAGTTCGGCCTCTTTCACTCCCGAGACCGCCACGGTCCGATCGACCAGGGTGTCGTAGAACCGTTGGACTACAGCCAACGAGGCGGGGGTCAACCCGGAAACCACCTTCGGTGTGTTGACGAAGGTCCATGTTTTGTTTCCGGGATCGATTCGCTCCGGGCTGTAGCCGACATGGAAGTCGATACCAGCCCGCAACCCCGACGACTCGAGCAGTGGCGCCAGCAGCTCACTGGTAGTTCCGGGGTACGTGGTCGATTCGAGGACCACGCAGGTACCCGCTCTCAGATGGGGCGCCAATGTTTGACCCGCCGAAACAATGTACGAAAGGTCGGGGATGCCGTCCGTCAGCGGTGTGGGGACAGTGATCACCGCGACGTCGAATCCAGCGCAGTCGACGCTATTGCTGGTGGGGAGATAGCTTCCGAAGTCAAGTGCCCGAGACACGTCGGATGACGGGACGTCTTCGATGTAGGAGTCGCCCTTGGCGAGTCGTTGCACTCTGTGGATGTCCGTGTCGTAGCCCACGACGCGGTAACCGACGTCGACGGCTCGCATGGCCAACGGCAGGCCCACGTACCCCTGACCCATGACAACAACAGTGCTCGTGGAGTGAGCGTTCAATCTGTCCTCGGGCATTTTGTCCTCACGCAGTGCGGGTGGAGGGTTTAGCCAGCGAGGCCTGCTGAGTTATCAGCGGGTTGCCTCTTGGGCCCGGAGCGCAACAAAGCTCCCTCAAGCCTGTGCATATCGTGGTGGGGTCGGCCGACAGATCGATGCCTGGAATTTGACTCAAGTCCATCGGCGGCACGGGCACATGCGAGATCATCGGGTGCTTGGGCCGGACATCCGGTTCGTCCTGTCCGAACAGGACCTCGTGTAGCTTCTCGCCGGGTCGAAGCCCGGTGAAGACGATTTCGATCGGTTTGTGAGACTCTTCGACAAGGCGGTGGGCGACCTCAGCGATCTTGGCGGGGCTACCCATGTCGAGCACCAGAACCTCCCCGCCACCTCCCAGCGCCCCCGCTTGGATGACGAGCTGCACCGCCTCTTGGACGGTCATGAAGAAGCGGGTCACGTCAGGGTGAGTGACCGTCACGGGCCCCCCAGCATCGATCTGGGCTGTGAACGTGGTCAGGACGGAACCTCTACTACCTAGAACATTGCCGAAACGCACGCTTAGATACGCCGCGGTCGACCACGTTGCCACGGTTGCCGTCAATCGTTCGGCAATTCGCTTCGAGTACCCGAGTACGCTTATCGGGTCAGCTGCCTTGTCGGTAGAGATGTTGACGAGGCGCTCGACCCCAAACTTGTTGGCAGCAGACAAAACGTTCCAGGTACCGAATACGTTGGTCTTCACGGCTTCGGCTGGCCACATTTCGAGCAGTGGTAAGTGCTTCAGCGCAGCGGCATGGAATACCACTTCGGGGCGATGCTCGTCGAAGACCGAGTTGAGGGCCGGAACGTCCTGGATGTTGCACACGACGAGATTGCGCTGATCGAGTAATGCACGATGTTCGATCGAAAGCTGCAGTTCTTGGAGGCCAGATTCATCGCGATCGAGCATGATGAGCCGTGCTGGACCAAACCGAGACACCTGACGACATAGCTCCGACCCGATGGATCCTCCCGCACCGGTAACAAGGATCCGACGGCCGGTGAGGTATCCCGAGATGCTGTCAACGTTGGTCTGAACCACGTGACGGCCCAGAAGGTCCTGCTCAGTGACGTTTCGGATATCTCCGACCCCCACACCTGGACGGGTCAAGAGCTCTGAGGTCTGTGGGAGAACACGAATATCAAGGCCAGCCGTCGTCGCGCGGTCGGACAAATCGCGAATGAGCCCCGAGCTCACACTGGGGATGGCCACAATGAGCGTGTCCGCAGCTACCCGCTGCGCCACGGCCGTGATTTCTTGGCGACCTCCCGACACTCGCAGGTGACGAATCTGAGTATGACGTTTGAAGGGACTGTCGTCGAGGAGGGCCACGGGGAGAAACGGGCTGGACCGGGCACGAAGAGCGTCAATGACCTGCTCACCCCCCTCTCCGGCACCAAAGACGATTGCCCGTCGAACTCGAACGACACCCTCCAACTTGTACTCCCAAATGAGCCGCCACAATCCGCGAAGTCCGGCGCAACCGAGGAACGTATAAGCGGCGGCGGCCACCACGTTTCGGGTGGGTATCGCGTGATGCAGGAAGACGACGTTGCAAAGAAGCACGATCGTCGCGGAATTGGCGACGGTCGCTGCGAGTGCGACCGTCTGCTCGAAGCTCGCGTTCTTCCAGCGGATCCTGTAGAGCGACACGATCCACCCCACGATCACATGGGTCGCGATCGCGATCGCGATTAGCTCGAGGAAGCCCGCCGTGAGGAAGTTCCGGTGGTCGATGTCGTAGCTAAGTGCCTGGACGAAGAGGAGGGACGCGATCCAGACCACTGCGTCGGCAACGGGTTCCACGATCCCCCGGTAGTGCTGAATCAGCTTTTCAAATCCCAGACGCATGTCGCCCCGACCTCTGCCGCATGGGTGGCTAGGAGACGGTCCTTCGCTGGGACCGCTGTTGGTGCGACGCCGGCCGCAAGACGCTTCCGTTCTGTATCAGTTCGGGAACCTGGTTCGTTGTGGAGCGGTACTTGTACCCGTAGCCGTTGGCATACCCGCCCGCGTTTCCCGAGCGCCGAACGATCTTGTTCAGCACGATCCCGGTTGGACGCGCGTTGACCCGCGTGAGCAGCTCCGCGGCCCGGGAGACTTCGGCTTCGGTAGTCTGACCCGCGCTAACGACGATGAGGACCGCGTCGGCGTATGCAGAGAGCACCTGAGCGTCGGCAACGGGGAGCAGCGGCGGGCTGTCGATGAGCACCGTGTCGAATCCGGTTGCAAGGTGGCGGAAGATCTCTGCGGCCTTCTCGGAGCCGAGCAGCTCGGCTGGGTTTGGGGGAATCGGACCAGTGCCGAGGAACGCCAGACCCGGCGTGTTGGCCACAGGCTGCAGCGCCGTCTTCAGCGCCGTTTGGCCCATGAGCACATTGGTGAAACCGGGTGTCTCGCCTCGACTCAGAAATGTCCCGATACGGGGCCGCCGCAGGTCACAGCCGACAACCACGACCCGCTCGCCGGCTTTCGCCAGGACGACCCCCAGGTTGACCACCGTGGATGTCTTGCCCTCGGAGCCCGACGAACTCGTAATGAGGATCGTCTTCAGGGCCCCCCCGTGGCCGGCGAACTGAAGCGAGGTTCGTAGCGCCCGGTAGGCCTCGGTGCCCGGCGAGAACGGATCGATCTCGGTGATCACCACCGGGCGGTTGCTCTTGTTCCAACCCTTCACCTTGGGGATCATGGCCAGGACCGGAACGCCGCCGGTCAGACGCTCGACCTGATCCTTTGTGTACACCTTGTTGTCGAAGTATTCGGCTGCGAATGCCGCCGTGATACCGAGGACGAGCCCGAGGACGAGGGCCAGGATCCCATCGCGGAGAGGCTTGGGCGAACTGGGCGACGTGGGCACTTCGGCCGGGGATACGACCTCGACGCCACCAGGTGTCTCGGCGCCCGTGACCTGGAGCTGGGCCAGCTGCTCCTTGAGAACCGCCTCTTGACTCGTGAGCGCACCAATTGTGGCGCTGGTCTGCGCCGTCGGGTTGGTTTGGCCGCCGAGCGCCTGTACTTGATTGTCAATGGTTTGGATCTGTGACTGCAGTTGCTGCTCGGCCGAGGCCAACGCGTCGATCGCCGTCGTCCGCTGGTAGGACACGAATGTGTTCGCGTAGGTGTTTGCTTCGTGCGCCGCCTGGATGGGAGATGGCGCGGCGACGGTCAGGGCGATCACGTTGGTCTGCCCGACCTCGGTGGCCGTCACGCCAGGGGCGAAGCCGAGCTTCTTCGTGGCGGCCGCCTCAATCGGAGCGCTCGTGACGAGCTCGAGCTCGGTGAGGACATCGGTCGGCGACACGGTCTGTTGGGTCCCGGAGATCGGCACGTTGCCTGAGTCCGGCTGCACGAGGAGCTGCGATGTCGCCGAATACCGCTTGCTCTGCACTGAACTGAACGAGACCGCAACGGCGACGCAGAGGACCGTCACCGCCAGCAGCCAGTGGATCCGACGCCCAAGAACCTGGACGTAACCCCGCAGATTGGCTTCTGTGAATTCGGGTTCGCCCATGTACGAATCTCGCCGCCTCGGGACCGATGCGGCGCCCGCTCGGGCAGGCCGCGACGTCGTTCGTGTCAATCGTACGCCGACCTAGCTGCGAAAACGGGGTATGCAGGCATGGTCAGCACCCGCAAGCTCGAGCGGACTCCAAGGCCTCATTTAGGGTCCTTCACCGCCCGTTGCAGTGCACGACCGCGGGTCCCATGGGGCGAGCGGCTGGACCGCCTGGCTTGGGGGTCCGAAGTTCGGCACCGTGGTGGTGGTTGTGGTGGTCGGCGGCACCGTGGTGGTCGTCGTCGTTGTCGTTGTTGCTGCAGTGGTCGGCACGACCTTCTTTCCCTTGGGTGGGGTCGTGGTCGTGGTCGTCGTGGTGGGTGGCGGGGCCGGGGGGTTCACCATGAAGTCGGTCCCGGTGATCACCGTGATCTGGGCGCTGGACGAGGTCGACGGCGCGCTCGAGGTGGTCGGCTGGGAACCCGACGAGCTGGGTGCGAGCGCCATGATGACCTGGCCCGAGATCGAGCGGGCGACCGCCTGTGCCGCCGCCTCTTCGGCGGGGGTGTCCTGCGCGTATTCGACGACGGTCTCGGCCTGTTCCCCTACCGGAGAGGTGGTCGAGACGCCCACTACGTCGAAGCCGTGGGCCTGGAGAGCGGTCTCGGCGGTCTGGCCGGCCGAGTAGATGCCCGAGCCGTTCTCGATGGACACGGTCACCGAGCTCGGGCTGGGGAGCGGCTCGCCATTGAGGGTGTTCGCCCCCGGGCCGACGCCGAGAAACTGGTCGACGACATCGAAGTCCTGGGGCTCGGTAGGGAACTCGACGTTCCCGTAGGCGCCGCCCTCGTAGATGTACTGGTTGATGTCGCTCTCCATGACCGGCACCGTCAGCTCGGGTGCGTCGAAAGGATTGATCCCGTGGTAGGTGAGGACCAGGTCGGCCATGTTGGTCGTGGAAAACGTGCTGTCGACGGTCAGGTCGGGGGCGACGCTTGAGACAATCTCGGCGTCGGTGATCGGGTTGCCGAGGCCCTGGGCGGCGACGGCGGCGGCCAGCACTCGCAAGAACTCGTGGTCCCGTCGGATCCGCGCGAGGTCGCTCTCGCCCTCCTGGGGCCAGTAGTAGGGGTCCGAGGTGGTGATCCCCGGGGCCTGGTACTGCAGGTGGCGGGCCCGGACGACCTGCAGCGCCCGGATCCCGTCGAGGTGGATGCACCCGGTCGTCGCGACATCGAGGCCCGAGTACGCATCGAACACGGGCTCTGGGAAGTACATGCTCACACCTCCGAGCGCGTTGACCACGTCTGCGAAGGTGTCGAAGTTGAGCTCGACGTAGTGCTGGATCGGGATGCCGAAGTCCTCCTCGATCGCGGCGACGAGCTGGCTCGGCCCTTCGTAGAGCGCCGCGTCGATCTTGTTGGCGCCCGTCGCGCGAGCGTTTGGGATGAAGAGGTCGCGCGGGATCGAGAGCACGCTCACGGTCCGCTCCGCCGGGTTGAGGTGCAGGATCATGATCACGTCGCTGTTCACCCCGGTCACGCCCTCCGAGCACAGCCCGTAGGCGGGGTTCTCGACGGTGAGCGCGCACCTCGACGTGGACCCGACCATCAAGATGTTCTCCGTCCCCACGTCGGCCCCCTTCTTCGGGGCCGGTTTGAAGTGCGTGACGGTGATCCGGTGAACCCGGCCGTTCAGGTAATAGGCGTAGCCACCCACGGCGGCGACCAAGAGCACCAGCACGAGCCCGACGGTGAACAGCACTCGGCGGAGCCACGGGTGTTTCCGAGCCCGTGCCCGGGCCCGCCGCCGGGAGCGTCGTGTGCTCGCGTGCTTGGGGCCGCGACCGGGCCGCCCGGTTGCGGTGGGGGCGGCGGCCGATTGCGGCGGGGGATCCGAACCCGTGGTGTCGGGATCGTCCGGGGTGCTCACGACCGGCCGCTCGAGTCGGCCGATCGACGGCCGGGGCCGTTCAAGCGTCTAGCGGGCCGGCGTCGTCGAATCCCTGTCGGATGCCCTGGCCGGCCCGGTCGGCGAGCTGTTGGGGCTCGTAGAGCATCCAGTAGGCGTTGCGGGCGTGCTTGCGGGCCCGGTCGATGCAGACCTTGGCGAGGACCGACGGGTCATCGCTCTCGTCCTCATGGACGAACACCTCGAGGATGGCGGT
>Ga0182018_10002861_pt1 | contig 16488 bp, 14 predicted proteins | sample 812P2MmetaG_FD_120490 | JGI IMG/M metagenome (GOLD analysis project Ga0182018, IMG submission 120490) | Permafrost microbial communities from Stordalen Mire, Sweden - 812P2M metaG | ecosystem: Environmental > Terrestrial > Soil > Wetlands > Permafrost | place: Sweden: Stordalen | collected... | reverse complement strand
TCCTTCGTCACTGGAGGTCTGTCCATCGCCATCCCCCACGGCCCCGGCGTCCCCTATCTCCACAACAGCAACTTCGCCCCAACCCTCGGCGTTCGTTTCGTCTTCTGATCGCGGCTTGGCTAGATCATTCTCGCCTACAGCGTCGACAGATACGCGCGTAAGGCGTTTAATTCTTCGGGCGCGAGCGCCTCGTCATGAGTCCAGGCTACAAAGGTTGCTTGGATTAGGTCGGGTGCGCCGCCGTACCCTGTGGCGCGTGCAACACCATTCAATACCTGTTTGCCTTCACAAGCTTTCCATAAACTATCCTCTTGTCGTTTGCGAGCGTATGAATTTGCGCTGATTTCTAGAATATTTTGCAGTTTGTTTTGATCCTCAGCGTTGTAACCGGATACATTGAGGATGTTCTTGAATTCAGCTTTCCGATCCGTGTCGATCCCTGCCCACGTTTGACTCTTTGCGCACTCCTTTGCCTGCTTCGAAATTGGAGGGAGCGATTTTGCATTTGATGTGGCCATTGCATTCTGGAATATCCAGCTTCCAGCGCGAGTATCTGCCGCCTCGCGGATCAGCTCGACCGGCGTACTCTGTGTCCGTCCATTCTGTTGAAGAAGCCTTGACAGGGTCGCGGGATGAAGGAAAAAATTCTCTTTCTCGTGCACAGGCAAGACGAAAACGCCATGTTCGTTCCCGACACTGTTTGCGCTGGCATCGCTGCGAAAGTCGCGGTCAACAATGCCGCCGATACGAATTACGGCGTTGGATTCGCTGGCGAGTGATTTGATAGTCGCTACGCGGCGTATTACATCATTACAACATCCACCCTCCATGAAGCGTACGTTCTGCGGCAGCCCTGCAAGCTTGTTGTATTGTTCACGCTCCCCTATACCTTCCTCGCCTTCAATGAATACAAATAGCAATTTAGAAATCGAAAATGCAGGTGCGCCAACCGCCCGGGATAGCGCAGACAGAACTGGACGAGTGTCTAGCCGCGCCACGCTGTCGACCTTTCGAGTGTCTTCGTTTCTTTCCAAAACGAAAGTCGCGTGGGGACCTGCGGATTCAGCCGCCTCTAGGGAGTGAGTCGCCAGCCAGATTTGCCCCGTTTCGATGGTGCCGGTGAGATAGCTGATCCACGCTCTTATCAGGTCGGCATTGAGATGAAGTTCAGGCTCGTCGAGAAGAAAAAGGCCCTGGCGTAAGCCAAACCGATCAATCTGCCCAACTAAAAATGCAATCTCGCGTTCACCCCCACTGAGCTGATTGAAAGTCAATTGCAGTCCTGTGGTATCAAAGGTAATGGTGTTCTTCTTCGACTCAACTCCGGTAAAAACGACATGAGGCAGAACTTTTTGTAGTGACGCTGAAAACCCTTTAAAGTGATCATCGAAAACCGGGTCTTTTGTGGCCGTCTTCCTGGCGCGACGCGTGTCCTGCATCAGTCGAGTGCCTGCTTGATTCTCCTGCGCAAGAAGATATTTTATCCACTCGTCATAGAGCGTCGCTGTCATCTTGAACGATCGACCGCGCGTGTATTCGGCACCTTCCCAATCTGTTTGATATGCTTGGGCGACTTCGTGAATGTGTATGTCTTTCTTCGGATACGAACGGTCTGCATCAAGCGAAACAAGGTGCACACTTTTTGATTGTCTCAACTGTCCTACAATTTGTTCACCAAAATGAACTCGCCGATCGGCACCAATACCTCCACCTTCAACGGTTGTTGAGGTAGTGCCAGCGAGTCTCGTGCTTTGGATGGTCAACGTCCGATCCCATTCTGTGAAGCCGCGGTCCGCAACAAAGTTTTCTACGGCGTCGCTCAGACCCTCTGAGAGAAAGAATGTCAGGGAAAATTCGTGTTGATCGGAGAATGGATCGCCGCGCGGAGTCTCGACGCCCGGTGAGAGTCCGAGGCGGTGGGCGCACGCAGCGATCAACTCAAGCAGGTGGCTCTTACCGGTACCGTTGGCACCGACAATACAAACAAGGCCTGTATCGGCATCTAGCTGAAGGTCAATGTTTTCAAAGTTACGCCATTGTTTGATATGGATACTTCTTATCCGCAGATAGATTCTCCTCTAGTGCAAAGCTGATGCCCCTCATTGCGTTCTCACTGACAGCTTTGGCACGGAACCTGGGGAAGGTCTGAATCGTACCCCAAGAAAAAGACCATGCGCAATGAAGCTCATTGGCGGGTGGATCATTCAAGCCTGCCTTTGCTTAAGTGAACTCCCATCCCGTCCTCACCCAATCGTCCCTCGATTCATCACACCCGCGCTGTGACCACCATCACAGACGCCCTCCGGATGCCATGCGAAAATCATTCCCAGATCGCGGCAGCGAAGCGTGTGTCCGCCTACACAGGCGGCCTAAAACGCTCTTTGACATCTCCGATTCTCCGAGCAGGGCTTGACAAACTGAGCGGGATAAAACCGGGGTCCAACAACAAAAAACAGATCGAAAATTCATAAGTCCTGATTCCAGAATACTTTGATATAAGTCCTTATGTTTCAAAGACCAAGTCAAAAAATTCCCGCTAACTCAATGATTCCCGATACCGAGGGAGAGGGGGGTACCGGTACCAATCAGTTAACTCGAGCCATTTCCGGAGCGCACGGCCCCACAACGACGAGCAAGAAAAAATTTATTTTGCTCTCTCTGCAGACACCTACCGAGAACTGAGAACTGAGAACCGGGAACTGGCCTCACGCTTCCGGATAGACTCCCAGCACCTTCACCAGTTCCGTCACTTCGCCGAGGTGGTGGAGAGCGTTGCGAACGTCTTTATCGTCGCCGCGCAGCAGATCGACAAAGAACACATACTCCCACGGACGACCGCGCATCGGCCGTGATTCGATCTTGCTCAAGCTGATATCGCGCAGCGCAAACACGCTGAGCGCCTTGAACAGCGCTCCAGGAATGTTCTTCACAATGAAGGCGAGCGAAGTCTTATCGGCGGCGCGAGTGCCACGCGGCTTTCCACGCTTAATCAGAAAGAAGCGCGTGAAGTTCTTCTTGTCGTCCTCGACCCCGGACTTCAGGATTTTTCCCTTGTACACTTCGGCGGCGCGCCGGCTGGCAATCCCCGCCGCATCGCGCAACCCTTCAGCCACAACATGCTTCACGCTGCCCGCCGTATCGTAAAAGGGAATCGACTCTAGCTTTTGATGTTTAGAAAAAAGCAGACGGCACTGGTCGAGCGCCACCGGATGTGAGAACACGCGCCGAATATCGCCAAACCTACTGCCCGGAAGTGCGATCAGGTTATGCACGATGCGTAAGCGAAATTCGCGCTCAATGTGGACCTCGCGGCCAAGCATCAGGTCAAGATGTTCGGCGACCGAGCCGGCCAGCGAGTTCTCGATCGGAATCACCGCGCCTTCCACCGTCCCTCGCTTCACCCGCTCAAAGACCTCGAGCGACCGCGCGCACGGGACGATCGTCGCACGCGGCAGCATGGCTTCCGCTGCTTCGTGACTGAAAGAACCAAGCTCACCCTGAATGGCGATCTTCATTGATCTTCAACTCTACGACTTTCGCTCTTCTCCGATACCTTCTCTGTCAACTCTTTCGTCATCACCAGAGCATCCAGTTGCCCCGAATAGTAGCCCGCGACGGTTCTCTCCACGAAATATCCCTGCTGCTTATAGAACCGGATCGCAGCCTCATTATTTACCGGCGTTTCAAGCGCCACGGCTTTTGCGCCGTTCTGCTGCAATTGCGACTCTGCGACATCCAGCAACGCCGATCCCACGCCCGTTCGCCGCGCCTCGGCGACCACGTCAATGGTGATGATGTGTCCGGTCTTGCGGCGAGTCTCGGCCACAACGAAGCCCAGAATCCCCGCATCTCCCTCCGCCACCAGCGTAAACGACCCCTCACGCCGCATATAAAACGCCAGTTCCGGGCGCGAGTACGCCAGTTGCGCATCAAAGCAGGCCTGGTCGATCCGCCACAGCGTGTCGAAATCAGCCTTTTCGAATTGCCGGATACGAAAGCGCACCGCCGCCATTGTAGCGGGGTTGAGGCGGGATTGAGACGAGAATGAGCCGCAACACGCGGCGACCAGCCCGCGGCCCCGTAGTGCGACTAGGCCTCGAACCTCGTTTGTGCAACTAATTTCGCCTTTCTAAACTCCGCCAGCTGACTCCTCATTTTTTTGTCTACCTCCCCTTGCGCAGTCGCATCTATTAGAAGTACGATTTCTGTGCAGAGGCATCCGCACCGTGGTCCGCTTCCTTCTCACCGATCTCATTGCCGTGCTCGCGCTTTGCCTCGTCTGGTATGCCTGGTTTGTGCGTTACAACCGCCGCCGCGCCGCAAACGTGCTGCAATGGGTGCAAGGCGCCTGCCTGGGAAAAGGCCGTGTCGAAGATTTGAAATGGCAAGCCAGCAGTTCGCGGCTCAAAGCGACCCTCCATTTTTCCTCGCGCTGGTTTGACGACGCCCGTCTTACCATTCGCCTGCTGCCGCGTCCGCTCCCGGTGCAATGGGCGCTGAGCCGCTGGCGCCAGCAGCAGGAAACGCTCACCTTTGAAGCCGATATGGGATTTCCTCCCGGCTTTCACCTCGATGTCATCCGCCATCGCTGGGCGGGGCAATCGGGAAAGAAAACTCTGGGAGCAAAAAACGCAACCGGCACTCGCGCCTGGACCATCAGCCGTCCCGGTCCCGTGATTCTCACCACCAAAGAAGATTGGCCCGTCGAGCTCAGCCCCGTGGTGAATGCGCTCGCCTCCTGGCGCGACAAGGATTTCGTCGGCGTCCGCTTCAACTCCAAGTCGCCGCACTTTACCGCAACCGTGGCGCTCGAAAATCTCAGCGATCAGAAATCTGCATCAGCCTTACTGGGACTTTTCCGCGAACTGGCCGCCAGTTCGTCCGCCAAGCAGCACTAAGGCTCTGCAAAACAACGCCCTTCCGCTGCTGATGCAAACGGAAGGGCGTGCCGTTAAACACCGATTCTTGGATACCGATTGCGCCGATGCCTTTACTGTTTGTCGTAATAGGTGGTAGAGCTCATCTTTTTGCCCATCGCATCGGTTCCGCTCACGGTGAGCGTGCGGCTCTTGCCGTCCGCCGACACCACGACTCGACCGCTCAGCGTGACCTTTCCACCTTTCTTGTTGGCTAGCTCGGTGGTGTGCGCATCGACTATTTTGTACGAGCGCGTGTCCGACATAGGATCGCCGGTAAGAGGATAATCTTTCCCGTCAAACTTTCCCGTCCATTCGTTGTGCGTCGGCTTGCCGTTGCCGTCGACGCCATCTACGGTGACTTTCACGTTGTCGCCCGCAGCTTCATACACCACCATGGTGTTCTTCGCCGTGCCAGCCGGAACCTTCGATTTCGCCTCATTCAGCTTCCAGGTGCCCATCATGGGGCTCGCAAAGGCCAATGCTCCCGCCACCAGGCACAGCGCCAGATTTAATCCAAACGTTCGTGTTCTCATTTTGTCCCCCTCCGAATTTGAACCGCAACTATCTTTTGACTGATTAGCGGGAGCCATCATAGCGATGAGCGTAGCTTTCGGCAAGCGAGGGGGATCGACGGTAGTGGGCTACGATGCGCGCGGCTGCGACGGCGCTCAACTATTTTGCCTACAATTTCATTAAAATTCATCGTACACTTCGCGTGTCTCCGGCTATGGCCGCTGGTGTTTCGGATCGACTGTGGAGTGTAGAGGATTTGGTTGCCCCCTGAGAAGCCTATGAGCGGCGGAGGGCGGAAAGAGCGGCGTGAACGCTAGAATCGTGATTTAAGTGGCGCGTGAACTCCTCATACTCTTTTTTTGCGCGACGATCGCCTTCCTCCTTGGAAACGGTTATTACAAATCCTTTCGCACTGGTGTCCTTACTACAATCAAATCCCGCGGCACCTCTCGCCGGGACAAGGAACCGATCAGCTACTGGATTGGCATGGCTGTGGGGATTTTCGCATTTCTCGTCATGGTGTCCGCGACTGCACTTATGGCGTTCCTTGTATACGTGGGTTTATCCGGGACTTCAAAATAGCCCACTACCAGATCGAAGAACGAAGACCGCAAAGCAAAGCGCCGCGCTCATTCCGCCGTGTGGTTCAGCGAGATGCCGCGCCGCTCAGCCCTTCGGCGCCGAGTGGAAGCCGTCGGGCCCGGAATCATCGGCTGCATCTTCCGGACTCGGAATGTCAAGATTGACGACGATCGGTTCCTGTCCGCTGCGCACGATGACCGCTTCCACCGGCTCGTCTTTGCGCGCATTCATCTCCTGATGCGGAACATAAGGCGGAACATAAACAAAATCTCCTGGCCCCGCTTCATCCACGAACTCCAGCTCATTTCCCCAGCGAAACCGCGCGCGCCCCCGCACGACATAGATCACCGTCTCCAGTTCTCCATGATGATGAGGACCGGTCTTGGCGTTGGGCTTAACCACCACCGTTCCCGCCCACAGCTTTTGCGCCCCCACGCGAGCGTATGAGATGGCTTCAGCCCGCGTCATCCCCGGCGTCTGCGGCGTGTTCGTGTCCAGTTCGCCGCTGCGAATAATCCGCAAGCCGTGGTGCTTCCAGTCGGGTTCTTCGTTATTTCGAACCCCGTCGCCTCGAACCCCACCTGAGCCCGAATCGTTCATGCTCTGCCTTTCATGCTCTACCTCTCATGATCCGCCACACAGTCCAACTTATATCGCCCGCGTGGCAAGTTCAAGATCGTTGAGTTCAAAATCGCTGGGTCCAAGATCAGTGGGATCAAGAATTGACGCGATCCGTCCGTACGACCTTTCGTGATCATGATTCCGCCGCGAAGTCCGATGACCTCTGTTGAGGAGAACCTGCGAATTCTGCTCGCGCCATCCAGCCGCGGTCCTGTCGCCAGGTCATCCGTCGAAAGTCGATGCCACTTGCGAAGAGTTCGGGAGTTGGATCGGAAGTTGACCGGTAGTGGGATCGGGAATTGGATCGGAAGTTGGATCGGAAGGGATTGAAACATGCTTTATTACCGGACGGCAATCCTGCTCTTGCTCGTCACTACCCTGAGCCACGCTCAAAATGCTGCTCCGACTGAACACGAACTGGTTCAGCAACTCGCTCAACAGGTAATGGCGCTTCAAGAGAAGGTTGCGGCGCTCGAGGCCCGGCTGCCACCCGTCGCTCCCTCCTCCAATGCCGATCTAACCCCCCAGTCGGTAACTACGCCCGCTCCGCAAGTCGTGGAGAACGATTCGCCACCTGTTTCCCTCTCACAAGAACTTCACGAATTGCGCGGCTTTCAATGGCAGGGTTTCGGAGAAGCCGACTACAAAGTGCTGAATCAGAAAATCCCCGAACTGGGAACTTACGGTTTTGACTCCGGATCAGCCGGGAACTTCTACACCGGCGACTTCGACTTATTGCTTACGGCTCGAATCAGCGACAAGGCCAATGTGCTCTCGGAGATTGCGATTGAAGAAGGGGATGCCCAGTCCTACAGCGTCGACCTGAAGCGCGTGCTGTTTAACTACGATTACAACGATCATCTGCGAATGTCTTTCGGCCGATATCAAACCGCGATTGGTTACTACAACTCAGCCTTCCATAGCGCTGGCTGGTTCCAGACAACCGCAGACCGGCCCCTGATTATGGAGTTCGCCTCTGACGGCGGTCTGTTGCCTACGCAAGCGGTGGGCATGTCCTTTACCGGCTCCATTCCCTCAGGAAGATTGGGTCTGAATTACGTTGCCGAATACGGATCGAGCGACACCATTCGTCCCTCCCTCAACGGCCAAACCCTGATCGACGAGAATAACGGAAACCACATCAACATTGGCCTCTTCGTCCGCCCCGATTTCATCCCGGGTTTGCAGATTGGAGGCTCCATTTATCACGACAAGATTAGCGACTTCTCCAAGGGCCCAGACGTCCGCCTCGGACAGATGATCGTCAACGCGCATGTCGTCTACATCCGGCACGGCGTCGAGTTCCTGAGCGAAGGCTTTTTTATCCGGCACGCCTACGAGAACAGTTCGCTCGTCTACAACACGCCCGCCTTCTACTCGCAGATATCGAAACAGTTTCACCGCGTTCGCCCCTACTTCCGCTATCAGTACATCAACGCGGACGTAGGCGGCGTCCTCGATGACCTTGACCTTCGTTACGGCCCTTCGTTCGGCGTGCGCTACGATTTCACTGATTCCATAGCTTTCAAAACCCAATTCGATCACACCGTGAGAAAAGACGAGCCCGACCTTGACGGCCTGCATACCCAATTGGTGTTCAAGTTTTGAGCAGGATCTTATGCCAGCCAAACTGATCGTTCGAATTCAGCTACTGATCGTTCGAATTCAGCTACTGATCGTTCGAATTCAGCCACTGATCGTTCGAATTGACGACCGGATCGCAATTTGGCTCGCCATCACGTTCATCGCCATGGCCAGCCTCTCTTCCGTCGTTGCTCAGACCGGTGTCGTTGCTCACCCCGGCACCATGGTGGTCGCGGTGGTGGTCAACAACACGAACCCCGTCACCAACATAACGACGCCGGACCTTCGCAAACTGTTTACCGGAGATAAGCGCTCCTGGGCGGGCGGCGTGGCGGTCAGGTTATTCGTGCGCGCCCCCGGCGCCTACGAACGAGTCGTCCTCTTGAAATTGCTGGGCATGTCGGAGAGTGAATACAAAGCCTATTGGACGGCTCGAGTCTTTCGAGGAGAGGCTCAGGCCGAGCCGGTTGCGCTGTTCTCCAATGCCATGCAGAAAGAAGCTCTGACCATCTTCCCCGGAGCCATCGCTTTAATCGATTTCCAGGATGTCAAACCCGGCATGAGAGTCGTGAAGGTGGACGGACATTCCCCCGGAGAAGCCGGCTATCCGCTCAACTGAAATATCATTCTAAATAGAAACGCGCCGCACACGCCGTCGCCGCTACTCCGGCTCCGCCACAAAGCGATATCCCACCCCGCGCACCGTCAGCAAATGTTTGGGACGCGCCGGATCCTCTTCAATGTACCTTCGCAGCCGCACCACAAAATTATCGATGGCCCGCGTATCGGTGTCTTCACGCAATCCCCACACATCCTCAAGAATCGCTTTGCGCGAAACCACGCGTCCCGCGCTCTCCACCAGATAACGCAGAAATTCCGCCTCCATCACCGTCAGATGGATCGTGTTTCCCAGCGAGCGCAGTTCCAGTTCCGCAAAATCGATCGACTTGCCGGCAAACGTGAAGGCATCGCGCGCGGGTTCGCCTTCGCCCATCCCCGCCTGATGCTTCTCGTCTTGGCTGGCTTCAATCCCGTCTTCCGCATCGGACGCGTCGCCATTTTTCTTCCCCGTGTTCTTCATCCACACACTGCGCCGCAGCAAGCTCTCCAGTCGCGCGATCAGAATGGCGAGCTCGAACGGCTTGGGCAGATAATCGTCAGCCCCAGAGGCGAATCCCTGCAACACGTCTTCCGGACGCCCGCGCGCCGTCAGCATCAGGATCGGCACATAATTCTTCTTCGCGCGCAGCACCGACGCCACGTCAAACCCGCTCTTACCCGGGAGCATCACGTCCAGCACCACCGCGTCAAAGCGTTCTTTCTTTTCCAGCAACTGTTCCAGCGCCGCCTCGCCATCGGAGGCAACTTCCACAGCGTGCCCTTCGGCTTGCAGGTTGAAACGTAATCCTTGCGCCAGATGCGCCTCGTCTTCCACCACCAGCACGCGGCTCATGCCGTCCTCCTCGGCAAATCGCGCGGTAATTCCAGGGTCACGGTCGTCCCTTTGCCGGCGCCATCGCTTTGCGCGAAAACGCGCCCCCCGTGCTTGCGCGCGATCGACCGCACAATGAACAGTCCCAGCCCCGTGCCTTTCACCTGCGCCAGTGAGCGCTGCGTCACCCGGTAAAACCTCTTGAAGATGCGCTTCAACTCATCATGCGGAATCCCCACCCCGCGGTCCCTTACCCGCAGCATCAGCCACTCTTCATCCGGCGCCGACAGCTCCACCGAAATGTGCACGCCATACGGAGAATATTTCACCGCGTTATCCAGCAGGTTCGAAACCGCTGTTCGCAGCTCCTCGGGATCACCCAGAACCACCGCCGGATTCCCCCGTCCGTTATTTGCCGACGCCAGCGACTCGCCCAAAGTCTCGCGGTATTCGAGCGCCGACTCCTCCAGATGATGCCGCGTCCGCGCCAGCTCCATGCATCCGCGCACCAGTGCGTCGAAATCGAGCGGCGAGCGCTGTGCCAGACTCTTCTTCTGCGCCGCCACTCCCGCCTTCAAAACCTGTTCCACCGTATGCAGCAGCCGATCGGTATCGAGCAGCATCAACTCGTAGAACTGCCGCCGCTGCGCTTCGTCCACTTCGCGTCGTTGCAAAGTTTGCAGGTAAAGACGAATCGACGCAATCGGCGTCTTCAGTTCATGTGTGACCGCATTGATGAAGCTGTCATGCTGCTCGTTGCGCCGAATTTCGCGGACCAGAAAAATCGTATTCAGAACCAGTCCCGCCACGATCGCGCCAAAAAAAATAATGCCCAGAAAAACCCTGACGCCCTCCCGCCAGTTAAGGATGATCCATCCACTCCCCACCGCAAACGCCACCGCCGCTAGGCAGACTCCCAGCGTGAGGAAAAAATAGATGGCCTTCTGTCGGCTGATGATGCGCACAGGAAGATTGTAGCGGGGCAGGTGTCAGGTGTCAGGAGTCAAGTTTTACCGTGTTGCTAGCGTAAGGCGGCATGCGCTAGTTGGTGTAATGAGCCTTCACGCAATGAAGGCTCCCGAAGCCAACCATTGCGGCCGCTCCGAGAGCCTTTCCTGACACCTGCCACCTGACACCTGCTTCTCACGGCGTCAGCGTAAACAGCACTCCTTCTCCATAAGAGCCTTTCGGCGCTTGCCCGTACAGTGAGCTAACGCCCCATAGCGTTCCCCCGGTGGCAGAGAAGAGTTCAACCGGTAACCCGCCGTCCGGCCCTGTCGATGAAAATGGCGTCAGTGTCCGAATCAAGCTTCCGTCAGTCGGCGAGAGCGTTACGATGTCGCCGGAACCGCCGCTGCCATAAAATTCGGCCATCCAGAAGTTGCCGTCACTGGCGAGTACCAATCCATCAGGACTGCTAAACGCGGCGGTCGTGTAGACCGGATAAAGTTGGAGATTGCTGCCGTCGAGTTGAACCTCGAACAGCCCGATACCACCCACGAACGCTCCGGTATAGGTGCCGTAGAGGTTTCCGTCGGGGCCGATGGCAGTGACGCTTCCCCCGGTAAACTCACCACCAACGATCGGGAAGGGCAGCGCAGTCGTCTGCAGCTCTCCCGTTGCCTCGATGTAATGGAAAAGGATCGAACCGTTATTCGTGCTGCCATAAAAAGTCCCGTCAGGGCCCACTACCAGATTAGTGGGATTCGCTCCGCTAGTGGCGACAGCGAAGTTGACCACAACTTGATAGGCTCCAGTGGCCGTGTTGACTTGAAAGAGCGTCCCGCAATTGAAGTAGGCGCAACTGCTGCTTCCACCAAACATGGTCGTGCCGTAAACGTTGCCATCGTTGCCTGCAACCAAAGAGGTTGGCGTCGATCCGTTCAGGGCAAAACCGTTAGCCGAGTAGTTCTGCAGGACCTGGAAGTGCTTCCCCGTTCTGTCAACTCGGAACAAAACTCCGTTGCCGATCGAGCCACCCACGCCGGTATCGCCGTAAAGCTTGCCGTCCGGTCCCTCGATAAGCCGGTTCGGGTCGGCCCCGTTGGGGTAGGTTTTCGTTTTTCCGGCGGCAAACTTATACAGCGTCGTAAATGTGCCCGAAGGTGTCAGTGAATACACCAGGCCGCCGGCCGGAGCATTGACTCCTTTCCTGGTTCTCTCAGCCGTGCCATAGAAATTTCCATCCGACCCCTGGATCAGAGCCGTAGCCCCACCGCCCTCAGGGCAGGGTCCTATATCTTGCGGGTTTTTGCAGACAAAAGTATGGACGGCCGTCAGCTGTTGTCCAGCAGCATAAGCGCAGCAAGCCAGCAGCGCGGCGAAAACTACTATCTGCATTTTGCCTGTCATGGGATTACCCTTCGTGAGCCGCGTCATATATATGACGCCCCGATGACCTTGTTGTCATGAAAATGTAAAGAATATGTAAAACATCGCGCCTCAGAGAATCCGCAATTAAACCGGTGCGGACTTTTGTATCGAATTGCCCATCGATTCTCGGACTGGTTTTATTTTGCTTCACGCACGAGGTATGAACTCAACGACTGTCGTAACCGGGCGATTACGCTAGAAAGGCCCCCAACCCCGACCTCCATGGCCGGCTTCGAGAGCCTTTCCTGACACCTGACACCTGAGACCTGCTCTAGTCGTTCCCCGCAGCCGCCGCCAACACCGACGCTTGCACATCCCGCGTCAGCGCGGGCTTTGGAGGAAGTTTATCGAGCTCGACTTTGTACACATGCCGCGCCAATCCCAGTTTCTTCAGCGCCCAGATGCCGTACCAGTTCATGTCAATCTCATACCACTTCAACCCATGACGCGCCGACACCGGATGCGCATGATGATTGTTGTGCCAGCCTTCGCCGAAGGTGACCACCGCCACCAGAAGGTTATTGGTCGAGAGATCTTTGGTCGCGAAGCGTCTTGATCCCCACAGATGTGTAACCGAGTTCACCATCCAGGTTGCATGCAGTCCGACTACCACGCGCGCGAATACTCCCCAGAGCAGCCACGGCAGCCCGCCGATGGCATAAAGAATCACCCCAACAACCACGTTCGACGTCCAGTGATACTTCGTCAGCCAAACCTGCACTTTATCTTTCGTCAGGTCGGGAACATAGCGGGCCAGCGTCGTGGTGTCGTGGTGCATCGACTTGCCCATCAGGATCCATCCCATGTGCGCCCACCACTTGCCATCGATCGGCGAATGCGGATCGCCTTCGTCATCCGAGAACTGATGATGAATGCGGTGCGTCGCCACCCAGAAAATCGGTCCGCCCTCCAGCGCCAGCGTCGCGCACCAGGTCAGAAAATATTCCACCCACTTCGGAGTCCTGTATCCACGATGCGTCAGCAGCCGGTGATAAGCCATCCCAATGCCCAGGCTGCCCGAAACCCACCACAGGAAAATGGCGACGAACAGTGCTTTCCAGGTAAAGAAAAATAATGCCGCGATGGCGCCGATATGAAAAATTCCCATGGCGATCGCCGTCCCCCAGTTGAAGCCGTCTCGGCTAGCGCGATCCTTGCGATTGCTGCCTTCTCCGGCAGCGCGCATCGCATCGTCGTTCATTTCGTTGTCCGTTTCAACGCTCATTTCGCCGATTGTGTCCTGCATGGTCTCGCTCATTGTTTCCCCCACACCTATTGGATGGATGTCCGACTAGGACAATACCAAGAGTGGAGGAAATTGTTTGTAATACTTGTGTAATCCCCGCTCGGTAAAGGGGTTACGAGCGTAACGAAAGAAGGGTGCTCGCGTCTGGATCCCAGCCGCTGGCTGAAGCCTTATGACTGCATGCTGAGAACTGAGAACTGAAAATCACTGAGAACTGAAAATCTATGACCTAAGACCTAAGACCTGACACCTGACACCTGCGACCTGAACCACCCAGGTAGCGCCTCTGCCACTTTTCAGAAGCCTCTTTCTCCCCGACACTCCTAAGCGTGACCCACGCAAAATTGGTTTCCATGGCCGTCCGCTGGCTGCGCCGCTATCGCTGCGGAGTCGTGCTTAGCGAACAGGCCTGCGTCAGCGGAGAAATGCCCGACGCTGTCGGATGGAAGAAGGCCTGCCATTCGGTGCTGGTTGAATGCAAACTGTCGCGCGCGGATTTCCTCGCCGACCGCGACAAACACTTCCGCCAGAAACCTGATACCGGCGTCGGCTGCGAGCGTTATTACCTTGTACCCAGGGGCCTGATCCAGACCGGCGAACTTCCCACCGGCTGGGGATTGCTGGAAGTGTGCGCCCGTGAGATCGAGCGTGTGAAACCGTCGGCCAAAAACCTGCGCTCCGCGACCGGCTTCCAGAACGAGATGAATCTTCTGCTCGCAAGTCTACGTCGCGTCGAAATCCGCATCGAACCCGTAAGCATCACCGACTTCCTCAAGTGGAAAAACCGCATGGCCGAATACAACCGCGGCACCCTGCCCGAAGGATTGGTCGCCGAGCATGAAGAAGGAAACGGATTCCTGCTGGAAACGACCGGCGATTGAAAACCGTGTCTCAGTCGCCAGGGAGATATTGCCCAGCCGTTTGAACCCTAAGACCTGAGACCTAAGACCTGACACCTGACCTTAACCCCTGAACTAAAAAAGTGAAACCGGGCGGTTGGGCCCGGTTTCAGAAGCGCCGCTTGAATGCGTTTACATTCCAGTCGGCGCTGGCTGGCTCAGAGTCGCAGACGTTATTCACGTCCGCTTATGTGGTCTCGCGCCAGCAAAGCGTTCAAACGGAGCGAGGACACTACCAGTCAGTGCAACTATGAGGCCAGGATGAGACTCCAGGTCATGATTCCGCCGCCAATTGCAAGCCAAACATACGACAGGGATTTATATCCTGCGTTTTGGCGCCGGTCTCTGCCATCTCCGGCCGGCTGCTTGCCGATGCTTCAAAGTGTTGCATACTCACTTCAGGAAGCTTGCTTCAGGAAGCTACTTCACGAGGGTTACTTCATAAGGTTCGCCCCTGTGCGACAGCCCGAGAAAAGGCTTTCAGTGCGAGCTTGCCCGACTGTATAATCCCGCCAATCAACAATTCCAGTCGCACGGACAAGTCTGTTTTGTAGAGGAAAACCGTTAATGGCGAATGGAAACCCGGGATCTGAAGAGAAGCGACTGCTCAACAAAGAACAAACCAAGAAGACCTATAGCAAGCCTGCCTTCCAATTCGAGCGTGTCTTTGAGACGCAGGCTCTGAGTTGCGGAAAAGTTGGCAGCCAAAGTAGCCAATGCCATCTTAGGTCCAAGACTTCCTAGCCCCACAAATTTCGGGCCAGCCTGTGGCACTCGCACATCAGGCTCCCGTTCCAACTCCAATGCACCGCCATCCAACGCATCCGCCGCACCCTACTGCAGCGCGCTCTGCGTCAGCTTGACCGCGCAATAGTCGGCGCCCCCGCAACCGGTCGAGAGGGCGACAGCCATCACACACACATCCCGGTTGGCCGGTAAAATGAGGTTCTTGACTGTCTTGTTGGCGTTGATGGCGAACTGGTAGCCGTAAACGTACGTCGCATGCACGCGCTCGCCTCCGTTGTAGGTATTTTCATACGTCATGGTCGAGGCGATTGACTCTACCGCATACGGTACCGGTCCCGTGTACCAATCGCTGACGTCCTGGGTAAACGTTGTCGTAGAGTTGTCCGAGTAGGTGACCGTGAACACCTGCCCGGTCTGATTGCCATTCACCCCCGAGGCAAGAATCTGTAACGTGCTGTACGAAGCCGCAGGCAGCTTGATGGTGGTGTTCGACCAGACGTCTACCGCGTTCGCTGGCCCGATGTTGAAGGTGTTGCCGTTCCAGGTGATCGTGCTGCCGATCTCAGTTTCCGAATACGCATTGCCATCGTTGTCCAGACCGGCAGTCTGCGCGAAAGTCGTACCGTTGGTGTAGATGCCGGTCACGTTATAGGCAGTTGTCCCAGCACCAGTTGCCGCAACATTCGTCGCAGCTGTGCCCACTTCCTCGGTCGAGAAGTAGATGTTCTCAGCTTGCGCCGTCCCGCTGGCATTATTGTCTGCGGCCATGCTGCTCGTGCCGCCCTCGTAGCCAGTGGCTTCGGCAGTATAGGTGGGCAATGTGCCGCCGGGTCCGCTGGTGTTCGTCAGTTGGTTATTGATGTTCCACATCGTGACCACATTCGACCCCGTGGTCGCGCCCGCCTCTCCGACGCCGACGAAGAGCCGGTCGTTGGTGCCATCGTAAAATTCCGTGAGCGGCGAGCACAGTCCGGCGTTCCCGCCCGGGTTCACATGCGTGTTGTACGACATCGCCGGAGTGCTGTTCACCACTCCCGTGGAGGCATTGAAACTGATCGAGAATAGGTCTTGCGCAGTTTTCGTCGTCGAGTCGGTGCCGCAGCTGTATAAAGTGGAGAGCGCGCTCTCCGGCCCATAGGTGAAATAGTTGTTATCGAACGTGCCGTAGAACAACAGCGGATTGACATTCGTGCTTTTCGGCCCCAGCTCCACTGGAGCCGCCGTTGCCAGGCTCGTCGGCAACTGCGTCACCGACGTTTCGCCGGCCGCGTCGTAGGTGGAAAACACGTACACATAGCCGTTAAACACGTCTACCACCGGCCCCGGACCCGTCTGGTAGTTGTAATTACTCCCGCTGTTTCCGTACGTGTACGAAGCCGCGAGCGTGAAGCCGGCTGGCGCAGCCGTAATTACGTTATAGGCATAGATCTTTTCCGAATCGGTAATGTACACCTCGTTGTTCACACTGTCATAGACCGGCCCGCTCATGGCCGAACTCGGCGTAGTCTCGAAGCTGGTGTTCACCGGGACGCAGAAATCGATGCTGGGCGTGATCGTCGTACTGAAGATGTT
>Ga0182018_10002860_pt1 | contig 16488 bp, 16 predicted proteins | sample 812P2MmetaG_FD_120490 | JGI IMG/M metagenome (GOLD analysis project Ga0182018, IMG submission 120490) | Permafrost microbial communities from Stordalen Mire, Sweden - 812P2M metaG | ecosystem: Environmental > Terrestrial > Soil > Wetlands > Permafrost | place: Sweden: Stordalen | collected... | reverse complement strand
GGTCGCGGCGTGGGACAAAGTGATCGATGTCAATCTCAAGGGTGTTTTTTACTGCAATCGAGCCGTCGTGCCGTTCATGCGAGCACAAAACAGTGGACGCATCGTTAACATCGCCTCGATCGCCGGTAAGGATGGCAATCCGAACGCCTCCGCCTATTCCGCTTCCAAGGCCGGCGTCATCGGGTTGACCAAGTCGTTGGGCAAGGAGCTCGCGGATACGGGCGTGCGGGTAAACTGCGTCACGCCCGCGGCGGTCAAAACCCCTTTGTTCTCTCAGATGACGCAGCAGCAGATCGACTGGATGCTGTCGAAAATCCCCATCGGACGTTTTGGTGAAATCGATGAGGTCGCCTCGCTCGTGCTTTGGCTGGCGAGCGATGAATGTTCATTCTCCACCGGTGGTGTGTTCGACATTTCCGGCGGCCGGGCGACTTACTGACGGAGCGTTCCCATGGAATCTGAAACGATCGGCTTCATGCCCGCGACCGAATGGGCAGAAAAAATCCGCACCAAACAAATGTCGCCGGTGGAGGCGACGATCGCGCTGCTGGACCGCATCGCCGCGTGGGACCCGAAAATCAACGCTTTCGTTTATCTCGCGGCCGATCAGGCGTTGGACCAGGCGCAGGCCGCCGAAAAAGCTGTCATGAGCGGCGATCGGCTCGGCCGGCTGCATGGTGTGCCAGTTTCGATCAAGGATCTTTGCTGGACGAAGGATATGCCGACACAGAACGGCAGTCTGACATCGAAGGGGTTCCAACCCGTTGAGGACACGCCGGTCGTTCCGCGCCTGAAATCGGAAGGCGCGATCGTCATGGGCAAAACGACCACCTCGGAGTTCGGCTGGAAAGGCGTGTCGGAAAGCCCGCTGACCGGTATCACGCATAATCCGTGGAAGCGTGGAATGAACGCCGGCGCGTCATCGGCGGGAGCGGGTGCCGCGGCGGCGGCGGGATTTGGCCCATTGCACCAGGGTAGTGACGGTGCCGGATCGATCCGGATGCCGTCGCATTTCTGCGGCGTGTTCGGCATCAAGCCGAGTTTTGGCCGCGTGCCCTATTATCCCGTCGGCACGGGAGATCTGACCTCTCACATGGGGCCGATGACTCGCACGGTCGCGGATGCCGCGCTGATGCTGGAGGTGATGGCGGGTCCGCATCATCTCGACTTCACAACGTTGGAGGCGCCGCCCGCGCCGTACAGCGCCCGGTTGTCCGAAGGGATCAAAGGCAAGAAGATCGCTTACTCGCCCGATCTCGGCGTCGCGCGCGTCGATCCCGATGTCGCCGCGCTGGTCCGGGCGGCCGTCGCGCGGTTTTCCGAACTGGGCGCGCATGTTGAGGAAGTCTCGATCCCCTGGAGCAAACCTGGCCCGGAACTGATCCGGTTTTTCTGGTCCGCCCATGTCACGATCCGCAAACCGTTGCTGGAGAAGTGGGAAAGCCAAATGGACCCGGGTCTGGTCGCCTGCATCCGGGAATCGGAAAATGTGCGGATCGACGAATACCAGGCCGCGCGAGAGCGCAAGATGCGCTACGTCACCGACATCCATCGCTGGTTCGAGAACTGGGATTTCTTGCTGACCCCGTCTGTGTCCGTCGCGGCGTTCCCGGCGGAAAAACTGATGCCCGATCACTGGCCCTCGCATCCCTGGGACTGGATTTCCTGGGCGGAGTTTTCCTATCCGTTCAACATGTCCTGGAACCCGGCGGCAAATGTGCCGTGCGGCTTCACGGGGGAGGGTTTGCCGGTCGGACTGCAAATCGTCGGCAAGCGGTTTGACGATCTGGGTGTATTGCAGGCATCGGCGGCTTTTGAGGCGGCGCAGCCATGGGCGGGGAAGCGGCCGGTTCTGTAAAGTAAATGCTGCCTCGCCGCACCAGTCCAGCCGTGCGACGCGTCGTTACCTCTCTCATTCGTCATGGCCCGGCGTGTCCAGGCCACCTGTACTCGTACCCAGAATCGTTGAAGCGCGACACACTATATCGTCATGGGCCGGCCTGACCGGCCCATCGGCATCAACACGATGGAGAGAGCGATGGCCCGGTTAAACCGGGCCATGACGACGTCGCGATATGGCGACTCGCGCTTCACTGATCGTGGGTACCAGCGTGGTGCGACGAGAGGTGGCCTGGACAATCCCCCGAACAGCTCGGGGGAGGGCCATGACGACCGGAGGACGGTGCCCGAAAGTGCACCGATACGCGAGTTCCCGCAGCAGACGGCCAGGAAGACGAAATCAGTTGATATTGTACAGCGCCGCCACGTTATCGTGCACGATCTTGCGCCGCGTGCTCTCGGAGAAGTTCGCCAGATTTTCCGCCAGGACCTTGTGCGAGTCCGGCCACACGCAGTCGGGATGCGGATAATCCGAGCCCCACATGATCCGGTCCTCGCCAATCAGCGGCACGATCGGCTCCAGATATTTGTCTTGCTGATACGTCACATACCCCTGACGCCGGAAATAATCCGACGGCTTCATCTTCAGGCCGATCGATTTGCCGCGATCCTCGTATTCGGTGTCGAGCCGGTCGAACACGTAAGGCAGCCAGGTCACGCCCGATTCGCCCAGTACGAAGTTGAAATCGGGGAACCGCTCGCACGCGCCGGAAGCCAGCACTGAAACCAGCACTTCCATCGTGTCGAGCTGGAACAAAGCCGAGCGCACCAGCCGCCATTCGGTAAAATACTCTTTCTCCATCTCGGGATTTTGCGGTGCCTTCACCGCCTTGAAGCCCGTCGAGTGGAACGAGATCGGAAATTTGCATTCGGCGGAGGCCTGCCACAGCGCGTCCCAGTCATGATGCCACAGCGGTAGCTCCATCCCTTTGAACGCGAGATCGCCGCCACGCAGCCCCATCTTCGCGCAACGCCGGACCTCGGCGGCCGCCGCCTTGGGGGTGGAATTCGGCACCAGGATCAGCGGAAACACCCTGTTGGGATCGGACTTCTTCGCGAAATCCGCGGCCCAGTCGTTGTAGGTGGAGCAGCAGAACTCGCGGATCGCGAAATCGCCGATGATCTCATTGAGGCGCAGGCAACCATAGATCACCTCGGCGTGAACGCCGTCCTGGTCGAGGTCCTTGATCCGCCAGGCGGGATCGGTCGGCCGCGCCACCGCGCCCGGCCGATAGTCCCACTCGAAGCCGAGGTCCTTCATCTCGTCGATGTGTTTGAACGAGCCTTTCTGATACTTCGTGAAGCCCGGCCCGACGCCGTTCCACATGCCCTGATCGGCGCCATCGACGATCCAATGCAGTCCGTCGTCCTTTTCCTCGGTGCGTGGCACCTGCGTCTTCCAGTTATGTGGTGCCGCTCCGGACCACAGATCGGCCGGACAATAGGTCATGTCGATGTGGTTGTCGGCGGAGATCAAGCGTTCGGCCATGGTATCCTCCTGCGATCCTCGTTCGTTGCCGGAACGCTAGTCCCGGCGTTTCCATCCGGCAAGCGCGAGGGGGTATGCCCTGGCCTGGGTGGCGCCGATCGGCTAATGTCCGGTCGCCAACTCAGGCAGCAGGAGCACAACTCATGGCCTTTTCAATGTACGACGCGTCAGTGCCGATTTGCGCGCAACAGCTCGGCGCGTTGCTGACCATCCTCGACAAGGGCGCCGCGTACTGCGCGGCCAACAAAATCGAGGAATCGGTGTTGCTGAATGACCGCCTGTTTCCCGACATGTACTGCTTCGCCCGGCAGATCCGCCAGGCGACGGATTTCGGCCGCATGACCGTTGGCCGCCTGGCCGGCGTCGCGGGTCCGGATTTCGCCGCGGTCGACGACACCAGCTTCGCGGCGGCGCGGAAGCGGGTCGAGGACTCGCTCGCGTTCGTCAACACGATCACGCGCGCGCAGATCGATGGGACCGAGGAAAAGATCATTACCTGGGGTTCGGCGGCCACGCCGCGGAAGATGACCGGCGCCGACTATCTGCGTCAGTTCGCGCTGCCGAACTTCTTCTTCTTCGTGACGACCGCTTACAACATTCTGCGGCATCGTTCCGTGCCGCTGGCCAAGCCGGACTTCATGGGCCCGGTGAACTGGCTCTGACACCCTGAACAACCGTCATGGCCCGGCTTGTCCGGGCCACCCGTTCCCGCCGGTGTCGCATCGGGTGGCCCGGGCAAGCCGGGCCATGACGGAAGCGAGCGTTACGCCGCCTCACTGAGCGTCGATCCAACATCCAACGTCGTCGCGCGGCGCAGATCGCGCGCCTTCGTTTCCTCGTGCGGCCGGCCGCGATGCATCGTGCACCGGTTGTCCCAGATCACCAGATCGCCAACCCGCCACTTGTGACTGTAAACGAACTGAGGCCGCGTCGCGTGCGTGCTGAGATCGAGCAGCAACAGCCGCCCATCCGCCACTGGCCACCCAACGATGTGCGAACCGTGCGCCGACAAATACAGCGTCTTTCGCTTCGAGCCGGGATGCGTGCGCACCAGCCGTTGCGGCGAGGGCGGGTACTTATCCCGCTCCGACTGAGGAAACTCCGTGAAGCCAATCATCGCGCGCGACCAGAAGATGTCGTGCTCGACAACCAGATCGGCGATCGCGGTTTTCGTGGACTCCGGCAACGCATCGTAGGCGGCGCGCATGTCGGCGAATTCCGTTTCACCATTGCCGAACGGGGAGGGGGGCGGCAGAGCCTTCGCGTGCAACATGCCCAGTACCACGGGAACCGGCATGTATGACGCATCGGTGTGCCAAAGCCGGTTGCCCAGTGAGTCGAGCCGGCGGCGGTCGAACAGGTCGCGGACTCGGTGATCCTCATCGAGGTTTGAAATATCGCCGATCTGCGGAATCGTCAGCCGCCGCCGGCCAGGTTGCAGAGCACCGCGGCCAACCTCCAGCGGGCCGAACCTCGCGGCGAAGTCGTGCAGTTGTTGGTCGGTCAGCGTTTGGTCGCGAAACACCAGCACCGCGTAGTCGTCGTTGGCGCGCCAGATCGCGGCGACATCCGCGTCCGCGAGAGGACGGCTCAGATCGATACCGGCGATCTCGGCGGCGAACCGGTCTCCGATCGGGCGAACGGCGATGGGCATGGACATTCCTCCTGATTTGTCAGGTTGCCGCAGTCTGGCCTAATGTCCGGTGAAACAACAGAGCGGCGCGAGAGTGCCGCCAACAGGGGCAAGGCGATGGCAAGCATCCAAAAGCGAATCGCACTCGGTTTCGTCGCCGCGGTCATTTCGGTCCTGATCTTTCATCAGGGTATGTGGGAGCTTTTGCACGCCCTCGCTCTGCCCGGGCTTGGCATGCCTCCGCCATTTCCGATGGACGGCGTGCCACCATTCGGCGTGCCGCGGATCGTCAGCCTGTGCTTCTGGGGCGGCGTCTGGGGCGCGGTGTTTGGCGCGGTCTGGACCGGGCCGCGCGCTTCGAACTGGTGGGCCGGCATCATATTAGGCCTGGCCGCCGCGCTCACCGGTTTGTTCATCGTGGCGGCGATCAAAGGCCTGCCCATTGGTGGTGGGTGGGTACTGGGCAACTGGATCAAATCGCTGCTGATCAACGGCACCTGGGGTCTTGGCGTCGGATTGTTGCTCATGGCGATGCCGTACCAAACCGCCTCACGTGCCGACCACGCTTATCGTTGAAGCCGCCCTCGGTTGACGGACCTCTCGGACGATGTCGAAATCAGCGGCGTTGCCAGGAGAGGTTCAGCCATGGAATTCGGCGTTTTTCATGAATTTCCCGCTTTGATGGGGCGTCCCGACTCTGACGCGTTCGAGGAGGCCTTCGATATCGTCGATGGCGCCGAACGCTGGGGGCTCGACGTCATGTGGCTCGCCGAGTTGCATTTCGACGCGCCGCGCTCGGTGCTGTCGTCGCCGATGTGCATCGCCAGCGCGATCGCCACGCGGACGAAACGGATGAAAATCGGCGTGGCGGTGCAGGTGCTGCCTCTTGGCAACCCGCTGCGCATCGCCGAGGAGGCCGCGACGGTCGATCACCTCAGTCACGGCCGCCTGATCTTCGGCGCCGGCCGCAGCGGGGTAGCGAAGACGTACGAGGCGTATAACATTCCGTACTCGGAAAGTAAGGAGCGGTTCAACGAAACGCTGGATATCGTGCGGCGCGCCTGGACCGAGACGAATTTTTCCCATAGCGGCAAGTACTTCAACTTCGAGGACGTGACGGTCACGCCGCGGCCGTTCCAGTCGCCGATGCCGCCGATCCGCGTCGCCGCCACCAGTCCCGATACCTTCGTTTCGATCGGCGAACTGGGCATGCCGATCTTCGTGGCGATCCGGCATGAGGACGCGCGCCGCTTCGCGCCTCAGATCGCGGCGTATCGCACTGCCTGGAAGGGCGCGGGCCATCCCGGCGAAGGGCAGGTGTTTCTGCGCGCGCCAGGTTTCCTCGCGGCGACCGCGGCAGAGGCGAAGGCACGGTACGAGGTCAGTCTGCTGGATTACTTTCGCGCCCAGAGCCGTCTCACCGCGGACTCGGCCCGTCGACTGGGCCTTGAACCAACCAATTCGCGGTTCAAGACGGCGCAAGGTCTGGCGACAATGACCTATGACGAGGCGGCGGAAGGGTCGGTGATGGTCGGCTCTCCGGACGACGTCACGCGCAAGATCGAGGCACTGCGTGACGACATGGGGCTCGATGGCGTTCTGGTGGAACTCAATTGCGGCGGCAAGGTTCGGCATGCGCACGAAATGGAAGCGTTGCGGTTACTGTGCCAGGAGGTGCAGCCGCGGTTTCATTGAAGAAGCCGGCGCGCGTCGGAGAGTCTTCGCGCGTTCATCGGACGAGGCCTCTGATTTCAATCGCCTCGGGACGGCGGCGGGCCATTTGGATCGCCAGTTCAGCGATGCGTTCTCTCAATTTCCTGTCTGCCGATGCGATGATGCCGTGGTCTGGCGTGTCAAGGCGCGGCAACCATTCCAACGATTCCGGAACCCACGCGAGAACGCGCAGGTCGAGGTGGAATGGGACCTGGTTCAGCGCCCGCGCGGCATCGTGGTCAAACTGAATGACGCCAAACGGAAGCCCACGGTCCGAAGGTCTCCATCGCCCGGAGCTGGTATATGCCAGCATGAGCAGTGGGCCGCGATCACTGTTCTGGAAACCGAGACAGTAAGTGATATGGGGTGACGGCCCAGGAACGTTAGGCCGATTGGGGGGACCGAAAGGGAAGTTGGTCAGCACGAAGGCGCCTTCCCCGATGATCGGCGCCACGTGGCTCAGGGGCCGCCAAAAAGGATCCGCAATGCCTCGGCGCGGGCCGCGTAGCGCTCATCGCTCTCGCCTTCTTCGCGTTCGACTGGGCCGAATGGTACCCCTTCCAGCTCGGGCGCGACGAACACGTGGATGACCCGTTCGGCCTCATCGCGGGCGCGGAGGTCTCGCTCGATCAGCATTTCGACGTAGGCGGCGACAGATCGGTGCTCGTGAGCGGCTATGCGCTGGATGCGGTCTCGGACGTCCGGGTCAAGTCGCACGGTGATACCGGGACGTGTGAGGTTGACGGTGTCGGGCATGGCGGTCTTTGGTGCATCATTATGATGCAGGCGTCAAGGATAAGCTGGTGTCGGCCGTGTGCGCCGCGCGCGGGTCAGAGGGCCGCAGCAGACTGTAATGGCCGACGATTCGCGAAACCTGCTTTTTCGTGTCAAAGATCATGACACCGTGATAGCGTAGCGCCGATGGGTCCTTCTCGGTCACGAGGGCGACTATGCCGGGCTAGACTATATCCGCTTCCCGCGGAACGATTCTCTCCTGGAGTCCTTCACAAACCGACCATTGGTGTCCACTTGGTGGAGTGGGCTCCCAACAAAAATGTTCAGAGGCGTACGTGCGGCTGATATAAGAGGTGGTGTAATTCACTATGATTTGAGCGCGCATCGAAACCAGGTCGCCGTTAAGTTGGAGTTTCGACCAATTACGCATCTGCATAATAGCGATACAATCAACCTTAGCAGACTTGCCGAGGCCGATTTCTCCGTGAGGTTGGGGATGGTCGGTGCTGATACCTGACAGCGCGGGATCATTGTTTACGCTCCATATCAGCCGGTCAAATACGCAGGTTGTGGTCACATTTTGAAGTGCCAGAAGTGGACTGTGATTTGCAATGACGAAATGGGTGGCCAGAGGCTGCATGTCGCCAGAGGCGTTCGGCGGGACAATCGTTGGAATTGTCCCGCTCCATATCAAAGCATACCCAAAATAAACAGCGATGGCGCTCGGCACCTCGACAAAGAGGGCCTTGGGCCGCAGCAATGACATCCACCACTGGCGGTCAGTTTTGCGTGGGGGTGGTGGAGACAATGCCGTTTTTGATTTCCGCCGCACTGGGTGTATTTTAATGCGATTCTTTCTCACTGAACGAGCCAAGGCCTTCTGGCGGGAACTGCGAGAGACCGCTGGCTCCCCTCTTGTAGATGGGTAGAGACGCCGGCCCGGAAGTGTACTTGGCAAGAACGAGACGGGTACTTCATGGCACCATCGCCCCCCGCCCATTCACATACAACGCGTAAACCGACGTGCTCGCGCACATGAACAGCCGGTCTTTCTTCACGCCGCCAAAGCATAAATTCGCGCAGCCCTCCGGCAGATGAATTTTCCCAATCAACGCTCCATCCGGCGCGTAACACCGCACGCCATCCTCCACCGGATCGCCCCAGCCCATCGAGCACCAGACGTTGCCATCGACATCGCAGCGCAGTCCATCGGTCATGCCGGGAGCGAAATCGTCAGCGAACACCCGTCCCCCACGCAACCGTTCCCCATCGACATCGAAAACCCGGATATGCGCCGGGCCGCCATGTGAAATCCCACTATCGACGATGTAAAGCAACCGCTCATCCGGCGAGAACCCGATCCCGTTCGGACGCACGAAATCGTCCGCCACGACATGCGCGCGTCCCGTCGCGGGATCGAGGCGCCAAACGTTCCGAGGCAACTCCGCCTCGGCCTGATGCCCCTCGTACGGCCCGTCGATGCCATAACCCGGATCGGTGAACCACACGCCCCCGTCGCGCGCCACCACGACATCGTTTGGCGCGTTCAGCCGCTTGCCCTCAAACCCGTCCATCAGCACGGTGATGGTGCCGTCCAGTTCCGTACGAGTGACCCGGCGCGTGTCGTGTTCGCAGGAAATCAGCCGCCCCTCGCGATCGCGCGTATTGCCGTTGGTGTAGTGCGACGGCGCGCGGAACACCGAAAGGTGACCGTCCTCCTCAAGCCAGCGCAGCATGCGGTTGTTCGGGATGTCGCTGAAAATCAGATACCCGCCGTCGCGGAAATACACCGGCCCCTCGGCCCAGCGGAAACCGGTCGCGATACGTTCGATCGCGGCGTTGCCTTGCTTGTAGCGGAAGCGTTTGTCCAGGACCTCGATCCTGGGGTCGGGGTAGCGAGTGTCCGGCAACAGTCCCAACGGCAGCGACATGACCCCTCCAATCCCCACGACGGTAGACTGTTTTCGTCCCTTTCGCACAAGCCCGCGGGAAATCTGTTGCATCGCAACATGGCCCATGCCACGCTTCAGGCACAGCCAGGCGGGCGCCGAGAAATGACCCGCGTGGCTCGTGGAAATCGTCCAGAAGGCGGGGTCTGATCGCGACAACCCGGCCGTGGACGAGCACAGCATCGGTCAACGGCCCAAACGAGGACGGAATGACCATGCTGGAAAAACCGCTTGTCAGCGAATTCTCCCACGTGAAGCCTGGCGAAACACCGTGGCGGAGCGACGGTCTGCGCGATTTCTTTCTTTACCGCGACCTCGGCGTCGCCGGCGCGACCGGAGGGCGGGTCATCGCCCAGTTGGTGAAGGCGAATGAGGCGCCGGAAAAAGGTACGGGTTGGCATCGCCATGAAGCCGAATTCCACGTGGTTTTCATGACCAAGGGTTGGGCGAAGTTCATGTATGAAAACGAGGAACATCTCGTGTCAGCCGGCGACTGCGTGCACCAGAGACCGGGGATCCAACACTATCTGTTCGATTACTCCCCGGACATGGAATACCTGGAAGTCGTCGGCCCGGCGGATTTCGGTACGGTGGATCTGGAGACCGGACCCGCTTCGGTTCCGGCGCCCACGCCCTGGGAGAAAGTGTAGCGATCTGCAAATGGGGTATGCGGGATCTGCTTCGCTGGTCATCACGGTGCACGCCTCGTTCGTCATCCCCGGGCTTGTCTCACCGCGGTCCGGTTGAATATCGGGTTGACGACCGGTGCTGTTCGCACGTCAAGGCCCGGCCATGACGTGCGCCTTTACTGACCGCGCCAAAGACGTGGATGGCCGCCACAATCCCCGGGCCAGTCCCGGGGACATAGGGCGGCCGTGACGATATAACGCGTCAGAACTCGATGTCGAGTTCCTCGATCTGCTCCGGTTCGCGCTGAGCCGCGGCCCACCATTCCCGCATGTCCGGCCAACCCAGTACGTGCTCGCAATACGCCTCACATTTCGCGTCGAGCTTCACGTCATAAGTGCGGAACCTTGTCGCGACCGGCGCGTACATCGCGTCCGCGATCGTTGCCCGTCGTCCATAGAGCCAGGGACCGTGCCAGGTATCCAGGCACTCCCGCCAGATATCGGTGATCCGCGAAATATCCGCCCGCACCGCCGACCACAACGTGAAATCCGGCCGGAACAGCTTCAAATTCATCGGCAGCGAACCGCGTAGCGCCGCGAACCCGGAATGCATCTCGCCCGAGACCGAGCGGCAATGCGCCCCCGCCTTCGGGTCATCCGGCAGCATATGCGCCTTGGGGAACGTCTCGTTCAGGTATTCCGCCATCGCCAGCGTGTCCCACACCACCACGTCGCCGTGCACGAGGTAGGGAATGCGAATCGACGAAGTTTGCAACAACAACTCAGCCCGCCTCGTCGGGTCGTCCGGGGAGACGACCTGTTCCTCGAAGTCCAGCCCGGACAACCGGGTCAGCAGGAAACCGCGCAATGACCAGGACGAGTAATTTTTGCTGCTGATGAATAAAGTCGCACCTTTCATCGTGACAAGGCCTTCCCCAAGTGGCATGCTGCGGTGCAATATAAACACCACCGGACATCAAAAGCGAGGGCTCATGTCGATCCGGCCGCCAATTTCAGTACTGGGCGATTTGAGACCCGTCGAATTCAGCTGGAGGCGTCTGCTCCGCCGGTCATGAAATATCAGATCTACCAGGCGAAAAATGACCTTCTGCACCCGCTGCGGGAGGCGGCGCGGTATAACGCCGCCTGGGTGCGCGCCTGGGATCTGGGCGGCCTGACACCACCTCTGTTCCGCGCCATGGGGGCCGCCAGCGCGATCTTCGCCGAGGCCCATCTGACCCATCACCGGCCGCCCTATGGCATCGCGACGGTGCCGGTCGGCAATCGGACGGTCCAGGTGATTGAGGAGGCGGCGGACGACACGCCGTTCGGGACCCTGCTGCATTTCCGCAAGGACATCGCGGCCGAGCAACCCCGCGTGCTGCTGGCCGCCCCGATGTCCGGCCATTTCGCCACGCTGCTGCGGCAGACCGTGCGGACCATGTTGCCGGATCACGACCTCTACATCACCGACTGGAAGAACGCCCGCGACATCCCGCCCGAGGCTGGCACGTTTGGTTTCGATTCCTATGTGGAACATCTGATCCGGTTCCAGCAGGTGCTCGGGCCGGGCGCGCACATGGTGGCGGTATGCCAACCAACAGTCGCCGCTCTGGCCGCCACCGCGGTGATGGCGGAGGCGCGTGATCCAGCCCAACCGCGCAGCCTGACCTTGATGGCGGGACCGATGGATACGCGGGTCAACCCGACAAAGGTCAACATGCTGGCGCGCTCGAAGCCGATCGAATGGTTCGAAGAGGAATTGATCGCGACAGTGCCATGGCGCTTCCCGGGCGCGGGACGGCGCGTCTATCCGGGGTTCGTGCAACTGACCGCGTTCATGACGATGAATCTCGAACGCCATATCAATGCCCATATCGCGCAGTTCCGCGCGCTGTCCGGTGGCGACACCGAAGCGGCGGAGGCGCATCGCCGATTCTACGAAGAATACTGCGCGGTCATGGATCTGCCGGCCGAGTTCTTCCTGGAAACCGTGCAGCGGATCTTTCAGGAGGATCATCTGCCGCTTGGCAAACTGACATTCAACGGCGATCCGGTGTCACCCGCCGCGATCCGCCGCACCGCGTTGCTGACGGTGGAGGGCGAGCGCGACGACATCTGCGCGATCGGCCAGACGATGGCCGCGCTCGACATGTGCACCGGCGTGCGGGTCGATATGAAATCGCACCATTTGCAAAGCGGCGTCGGTCATTATGGCGTGTTCAGCGGCCGCCGCTGGGAGCGTGAGGTCTATCCGAAAGTGCGTCAGGTCATTCAGACAAGAAGTTAGGCGATCGGTCACCGCCGCGGCTCGTCATATCGGTGATTCGTTCGTGGCATTCGCGAGCGGCACCACCTCGGGGCAACAGCAAGCGCCAGGATTGGCCGGCGCGTCGACTGTGGCTCGGCACATGCAGGAAGACGTGATTGGGACGTCGGCCTTGGCTAACGCGTCATCGAGTTTCTTGCTGAGCCTGGCGTGTTCTTCTCGCTCTCCTCGACGCCGCAGACACTCGACAATCCCGTGCAGTGCCCAGACGTTGTCCGGATGCTGGGTGCAGCGCTGGATCCGGCCGCTCAGGCCCAGGTCGTCCCGGTAAACTTCTTCGGCTTCGGCGTAGTGGCCCTGCTCCGCCAATAACGCCGCGAGCGCGTGCCGTGGCGGATGCATCCAGGCCCACGGCTCGGTGTAGCCAAGATTGTCGTCGCGTCTCACGCTCTCGCGCAAAGCCGCGAAGGCCGCTTCGTAATTCCCCTTGTGATATTCCAGTTCCCCCTCCAGCATCTTCTCACCGACACCCAGGATCGTATGAGCATCGTTGCTGAGAAATCGACGATTCGCCGGAATTCGCCGGACACTTTCAGCGAACCGCGCCTTCTCGATCTCAGCCGCCGCGATATCCTTCAGCGTCGCGTATGCGACGCCGCGCGCGTAGTGCTGCATCGCGGTCGTGACGAAAAAAAGTTCCGGCTCCTCCGGCATGGGTTCATCGATGATCGCTTGCCACTGACCGAACCTGACCAGCACGTGCATCTTCATCGAATAATAGGCCTCGGTCATGTAGGCGAGCTTCGGGCGACCCTGAATGGCCAGAATTTCCCTCGGTAAAATACGCCGAATTGCGTTCGCGGCCTTTAGCGCGCCCTGGTATTGTCCAAGGAACATACAGGTGAAGATCATGAGATGAAGATCATGACACCGCGCCGTGATGTAAAAGTTGAATGACCCCGCATAGCCCGCGTACGCGTTGTCGGCTGTGATCGCCTTCTCGCTCGCCAGCACGGCCTTCTCGTACTCGCCGCACAACACATAGATGTGGCCCGGCATGTGATTCATATGTCCGGCGTCCGGGCACAACGTCCCGAGGATGTCGGCCGACCGCATGGCGTCTTCGGGATGATTGGACATTTCAAGCGCGTGTATGTGCATGTGAACGATCGCCGGGTGTTGGGGCCGGCCGGCGGCGTCCGATTGTGCGATCGAGCGTTCGATTACGCGCACGGTCTCGAGCACGTCCGAATTATGTGCCGGTAAGCCGGTCCTGACGTCCCAGAGCCGGCGAGGCGTGCGTGTGATGAGCGCTTCAGCGAAAAGCGCCATCACGTCATGGTCATCCGGGAACTCGTAATAAACGCGGCGCATCTCGGCCGCGTAATCGTCGTCCCACCTGTCAAACTCCTCGGGCGGCACGGCGTGCGGTTTCTGATAACGGCGAGACAGCGCCTCGACCAGACGCCGCTCGACCGGCGTCGCCAGGCCGAAGCACTCGCGGGCGAGGCCAATATGTGTGAAGGCGAGCGCGGTTACGGCCTCCGCCTCGGCGCCGCCAAGATCGCGCCACGGCAGGTTGTAGAAAGGCCCGGTCGCGTACGCGATACCCCAATGGGCCATCAGGCAATCCGGATCCGACTCAAGCGCCTTCCGGAAGCACTTCACACCCTCCTCCTGATTGAAGCCGTAGCACCAGTTAAGGCCGAGGTTGAACCACTTTTGTGTGTCGGGTGAGGCGGTGGAGATAAGTCTTGTGTGAGCGCCGAGGTCGAAACGATCCATTTTCAATTCTCCGTTGCCGCGGCCGGGGCCGTCCAGGCCCGACTTCATCGCACGTCATGGCCCCGGTCGGGCCGGACCATGACGCATGGACCGAGAGTCAATCAACTCTTTTACCACACGCAAATCGCGCACGAACGCCGCGTATTCCCGTGCGCGCGACGCTTCGTCAGGTTGGCGTAACAAATACGACGGATGCACAGTCAGGAACGCGGTACCGCCATCCGGCAAAGCGAACGGGCGGCCCCGCTCCCGCGTAACGGTCACCGGCCGGCCCAGTACGGCTCGGCCCGCGCTGCCGCCAAGCAACACGATCAGCGCTGGATTGACCGCGGTCCGTTCCGCGTCCAGCCAGAACCGGCAGATCTCGATTTCCTCAGGCGACGGCGACTGATGGATGCGCCGCCGCCCTCGCGGCGTGAATTTGAAATGCTTCACCGCGTTGGTGATATAGATCAGCCGCCGGTCAATACCCGCCTCTTCCAGGGCCGCATCCAGCAATTGTCCGGCCGGCCCAACGAACGGCCGGCCGATGACATCTTCCTGATCGCCCGGCTGTTCGCCCACGAACATCACCCGTGCACCGCGCGGCCCTTCGCCGAACACGGTTTGCGCCGCCGGCCCATGCAGTTCGCAGCGCTCGCAGCCGCGGGCCTCACGGACCAGATCGCCGGTCGCGCTGGTCTCGCTCGCGGCGAGCACGACCGAACCGAGCAGCGGGCGATCCGGCGGGCGAGCAGCCTCGTCGAGTTCCTCCGCCTCCGGCAGGCCGCCACCTTGGTTCGATGCCGCCAGGATCGCGTCCTGATGCGCGTCCCACCACGCAACCAGCGTGTCGTCGTCGCCGGGATTTTTCAGCCCGGTACCGAACCGAAGTTCGTTCCGGTCCCAGTGCGCGACGCCGTCCGGCGTGACGATGGCGAACCCGGTTTCCGGATCGCGGCGCGCCAGCAGCCGGGCGTTTGCTTCCAGCACGAAATGATCCGGCTCATACCAGCCAAGGAACCGCTTCTCCCCGGGACCGGACATCAGGAGAAATCGCAAATGAGCGCGCATCCGATGCGCATCGGCCCGTACCGCCAGCGCCCAACGCCGGGCGATTCGCAGATCGAGGTCGCCGGCGCCGGTCAGGTCGATCCCGCCGTGATGCGCCCGCCAAACGAGCGTGTAGAGCAACCCGAATCGCTCCGGCTCACGGGCCTGAAATGCCTGTGCCGCCAGCGCGACCAGCGCGCGAGACAGCGTGAATCCACCTGCGATTTCCGGTGGCGCGTCGCCATTGCCACCTGTGATCCAGGTCAGGTCCGCCGGTTCAACCCCCGCGAGCACACAGGCTCGCGCGGCGCGCCGCCAACCGGTCCAGTCCGTGTCATGTGTCAGACTACAAATCGGCATTTTCGCCGAAAATCCCGACATTCGTTCGCTGGGCGCGCGCTGCCATGTCTATGCTCATGTGAACCGAAAACAACTGTAATCGCATGGCCATTGGCTCACCCAGATCCGGTCCCGGCGGATTTCTCGCTGTAACCGGCCGAGGCAAATCTGTCGAGCCTCCCCCGTCGTTTTTTATGCAAGCAGCGGTTGCACCCGATACTGGCAAGCTCGGATGTCGCCGCCGAACCGGGATCGGCACACCCCGTCAATACCGCGGTTTTCGCTTCTTATGAACGATCCTGTCACGAATTTTTTCGCCACGCCGCACCTCGGCGAGCCTATCATGCGGGCTCATCAGAACATTGTTGGGAAGGCCGAGCCATGGACCAGATATCGCGTCCGGTCGTTCTGGATGACAGCGTCATGGATCGGCCACCGCCGGCGCGGCGTTCTCCACCGGCACCTGGGCGGGCGGTCGAAGATGCGCGGTCTCCGGAGCGCGAAAGTCCGTTCGCGCCGCGGCGGATATGGGACTCTCCCTGGACGCTGCTCATCCTCGGCAACCTGTTATGGGCAAGTAACATTATCGTGGGGCGCGTCATCCTGGGACAAATCCCTCCCGTCGCACTCTCTTTCTGGCGCTGGGCCGGCGCGTTCGCCGTGGCGTTCTGGTTCGCGTGGCCGCACCTGAAGAAAGACTGGCCCGTATTGCTGGCGCACTGGAAAATCATGCTGGCTCTGGCCGCCACCGGCATCGCGGCTTTCAATACCGCCGCCTATATCGGCCTCGCCGGCACCACCGCGCTGAACGTGCTGTTGTTGCAATCGAGTCTGCCACTGATCGTGGCCGTCTGGGCGTTCGCCTTGTTCAACGAGAAACCGTCCGCCTGGCAACTAACCCAACTTCGCCGATTCGACCCCGGTTTCCAGAATCTTCGTGGCAAACTCGTAGTCCCTGACACGAGCCGCCTCCGGAATCCGCTGTAGTGAAGACCTACCCTGTTCCCAGAGGGTGT
>Ga0182018_10002858_pt1 | contig 16493 bp, 15 predicted proteins | sample 812P2MmetaG_FD_120490 | JGI IMG/M metagenome (GOLD analysis project Ga0182018, IMG submission 120490) | Permafrost microbial communities from Stordalen Mire, Sweden - 812P2M metaG | ecosystem: Environmental > Terrestrial > Soil > Wetlands > Permafrost | place: Sweden: Stordalen | collected... | reverse complement strand
GACGTCCGCCGAACTGGCTGCAAAAGGCACTGAACTCTTGGCTTCGCTCACGATGTTTCTCCTTGCCGCCCTGCTCTGTAATTATGGCCGCGGTAAGTGTCTCATCGATATTGGCACGGAGGGCTTCCGGCATCCGTGACCTCCATGGTGGGAGAAGGATGAGAGAGGCGGATGATTTCAACGTCAGAGATCACCACCAAGCCGTCCTGCAACATTCCTCCGACGATCTCCACGGCCTGCCTAATTTTCGCCGCAGAGTCGATGATCGAAATCATGACTGGACTGTCATGACCAGGGTGAAAGAAGCTTTGTTCTTTGTGAGTCTGCCCTTTCGCACCGTACCCCAGAATTCCCTTGTATACGGTTGCTCCGGCAAAGTCCTTCATCCGGAGTGTTTTGACAATGGCGTTATAGAGTGGCTCCCCGTGCCATTCGTCCGCTTCTCCTAAAAACACGCGCATCATACGACCGGGGCCAGTCGTCTGGACGTGCGGAGCCTTAATCTCGAGATTCTTTTCTTTCTGGGCAATCTTGACAACGGTGGTGTCTTGAACGTCGATCATCCCGTCGGTGACCAGATCGTACAGCGTCGGAAGTAATTCCTCCACTTTCTCCAGCGTGTCGACGAGTTCGATGCGAACAGGAAGATGTTCCATGGTCGCTTCCATGTCGGGCGAGTGAACCCGATGATGGCTTCCGAAGCCCATGGAGGGTCGCGTGACGGTTGCCCCGGCGGCTTGTTTGTGAATCAGAAGGTCGAAGACGGCGCGCCAGAGCGGTTCGGTTCCATGGCGAGTGTCCTCGTTCACAAAGATCGTCACTCTTTTTGCCGGACCCTTAACAAGCATTTGAGGACTCCTTCTGTAAGACTAGAAATTCTCGATCCAATGCTTTTCGGGGAATACTGCAGGAGGTTATTGAGCCCGACGCCTAAAGTAGACCACCGTAGGAGTTATTGGCCGTTGCCGGCGGTTAAAGCGAACTCCACCGCTAATGTGAGAATACCGCCTTCCCAATCTTCCTTGCAAGGGATTATGATGTTGGTGGAGAGATCGTCAGCGGTGGAGTCCGCTTAACGTTGCGATTGCGAGTCGCGATTGCAACCAATGACTCCTGCGGTTGAAAACAACTGTGGGAGCTTGAACGAGTTCCCATTAACGGATGGGAGTTCGATGTGAGACGAAACCTTGCGAACGGCAGCGAGCTAATCCCCCGAGCACCTTCTCCGCCTGACTACCTTCCCCGAACCGTGATTGAGCTGGTTTCAGAATTGGCCGCGCGATATCAGCTCGCCTCAATTCGGCCTCTGCTTGAAGTCTGTAAGGAATCTGGCGAGCGAAAGGACCTGAGCATCGCGGTACTCGGACGGTTTAAGGCCGGGAAGAGCAGTTTCTTAAATCATCTGATTGGCCAGGACGTGCTTCCCGTGGGGGGCATACCAGTCACATCCGTCGTAACGGACGTTGGATTCGGTGCCGAAGATAGGGCTGTCGTTCGTTTTGTTGGCGGGCACAAGGTCCAAATCCAGGTGGGGGATATAAGGCTGTATGTTGCGGAAGCCGAGAATCCGTTGAATCAGAAGCATGTCGAGGCTGTTTCCGTGCGTCTCGCCGGGCTCTCGCGCTGGCCCGGTCTCCGGTTTATCGACACCCCAGGACTTGAGAGCGCATTTGCTCATAACACCGAAGCATCCATCGGTTGGGCGCCCAACGTCGATGTCGCTGTGATCGCCATTGGCGTCGACCCGGCTTTGTCTGCGCACGATGTTGAGCTGATCGAGATGCTCTTCCGGTATACGCCGCGCGTTGCCATATTGCTGACGAAAGTCGACGTGCTGGAAGAAAAGCAACTGGAGGAAGTGATTGACTATGTGCGCCGGCGACTCGGTGGCCGATTTGAGCAAAATATCCCAATCTATCCCTACTCGACGCGCCCAGGGTTTGAAAGATTGAAGTGGGACGTCGAAGACAAGCTCCTCAAGCAGGTTGCAATGGATGTCGCATCCCAGCGGCGCGCGATATCAAACCGCAAGATCACCACGCTTCTCGACGACTGCGAGCAATACATTCGGCTGACGCTGAAATCCGCCGAGATGCTCGACACCGAACGGATTAGCCTTCAGAAACTGCTTTTGGTCGAACAACAATTTCTCGCCGATACGCGCCTGGAAGTGAAGTTGATTGCGCGGCACGCCGCTGCCGGCACCCGCTCCGCCATCGAGCGAAGCCTTGCGCCTTGCGAGGGTCGGATTCACCAAACATTGCTGGCAGCGTTTGATGAACACGCGCACCAGTTGCCACACAGCTTCGCCAAGCTTCTCGACGCTTTCAGCGATTGGCTGTATACGGCCTTGTCTAGCGAACTCTTGGCAATCTCAGGGGCAAAACGATCTGAATTTATCCAGCCGCTTGCCGATGTGCAGCGGCAATACCAGCGGGTCATCCAGAACTTTCGAGACCGGCTGTCCGATCGAACGCTCGCGCTGTATGGAGTGCCGCTGAAGACCACGGAGCCGGACGTCGTGCCTAAAGCACCGAAGATGCCTGACGTGAATATCGGTCGACCGTTCGATCACAATTGGGAACTGCTTTCCCCCGTGCTGCCCATGTCGGTGCTGCGGGGGGCGGTAATCAAGCGATTCCGCAACAGGATCGGCGATGAAGTCTTCAAGAACCTTTCCCGACTCACAGGCCAGTGGCAAGAAATCGTAACCGCAGCGATTTTCGAACTTCAGCGGGAGGCTGAAAAGCGAATGGGGGAGCTCCTGCCGACTGTTGAGGAACTGGTTTCCGCGAGCAGTGACAGTGCGCCGCAAATTCGGGCCGACCTTGATAGGCTGCAAGCTGTGGCTGCGGACGTTACTTCAGAGGACGACCGAACCGAGCACAAAAGCTTATGAGAATCGCCGTTATCTCGGACATTCATGGAAACATGGAATCGCTGTCCGTATTAAAGGAGCCATACGACGAACTATGGGTACTCGGGGACCTCGTGAACTACGGGCCCGATCCTGGCGCAGTGTTAGACTTCGTGCGTTCTCACGCCACTGTTGTCGTGCGGGGCAATCATGACCACGCGGTAGGATTTAATGAAGATCCCCACTGCTCACCGCCTTACCGTGAAATGGCAAAAGAGACGATGGAGTTCACTTGTTCTGTTCTGTCCCGCGAGCAGATTGAGTACCTGGCCGGCCTCCCGCTTGTAGCGGAACGAATCGTCGAAGACACCAAATTTGTTCTCTGCCACGCGGCTCCTTCAGATCCGCTCTACAAGTACGTGCCTGCGAATTCGCCGCAGTGGGAGCAAGAAATGGAACTGGTTTCCGCCGATTTTCTGCTGGTGGGCCATACGCACACGCCATTTGTGCAGTCCGTCGGTGTGTCGCTGGTCGTTAACCCTGGCAGTCTCGGTCAGCCTAAGACCGGCGCCACAAAGGCATGCTATGCAATCTGGGAGAATGGGATTGTTCTCGAATCATCCGACTACGACATCGTGCGTACGTTGGGCAAGATTGACCATATGCCCGTGTCAGTGGGGGTGAGGGAGAGCTTGAAAACTGTCCTGCTTAGTGGGGGCCAACTCCAAACCGGGGAGAATAACTTATGACCTCATCGTTCAAGGATGCAAGCGATAAAGTCGGTGCACCCATCCCCCGACGATTACGATCTGACCGAGCCAGGGTTCGAGTGCGGCAACAAGTCGCGTGAAAGGATCGGGACCTTGAACGCTGTTCATCGTTGTTTCAGAAACAGCGGCTTAAGGACACGCCGCCAAATTTCGTCCGCTTGTTCTCGTCCTCGCGCCGCATGCGCGGACGCATCGAGCCAGACCTGTAGAACGTCCGATACAGGCAGACCTTCGTGTATCACTGCGGCGCGAAAGACGGCCTCCTTGTTCGATGGGACTCGTACAAAGACCTCAGCACGGCGGTCGGCGTCTTTAACTGATAGCCCAAGCTTCTGCAGTACATCGAGATCTAAGCGCTCTAAGTAGACGTGCGGCGGCACACCGCGGACGAATCCGACGCCGAGTGCGTCGGCGGCGGCAAAGACTCCGATACAGCAACGGGCCGGGGCTTTCGTAACTCGGACGCTCCGGGCTTTGGACCTCAACGCGGAGTCCGCCTTAGATTCGGCGGCGTACTTCGCGACGCTTGCGAACAACTCCTTCTCAGACTTTTTGATGATCCAGCGAACAGGGATATCCCGCGCTATCTAGCGGTTCGCGGATATCCATCGTTCCAGGAGTTCGACAGCCCGAACGATTTGAAGGTAATCTCCCTCCTTGGCGAGGAATCCCTCGTTTGCCAGCTGGTTCACGAACCGCGATGCGCTCATCACTGACACGCGCGCGATCGAGGAGCGTAATGTGAACCCCACAGACACAGAGACGTACGTCGATCGTGACCGTAATTTAGAGATCCGCTACTGCCACCGGGACTCAAAGACGAAGTCTTTCGCTGTTGTGACGGCCGATGGCCAAAGCTTTCGAGTTGGACTCTGGTGGAAACGCAAAAGCAGCCGAACTGGTCCGCAAAACCGGCAAAAAGTCAGGATATGAAGTCGCCGTAACTGGCGGGATGAACAAACACACAATCCACGTGGAATCGATTTCATTGGCGAAATAAACTTCGTCGTGCGCGACTCTGATCTGGGAGGGCTGCGGGAACCGTGGGCTACGGGGCGGGCCGGTCGCGTGCCTTTTGGCGCGCCGCCATCTCTTCATCGGTCAGGCGAGCGTCATAGATGGAGCGTGGTTCGATGGTCCTCGCCACGATCGTGGCTGTTGCGACAACCAGCAATAGCGGCAGGATAAACGATCTGTCGCGGCCAGTCAGTTCCATCATCAATACAACAGTCGAGATCGGGCCTTGTGTGGTGGCCGCGAGAACCGCTGCCGCTCCGAGCACGGCGAAGAGCCCAGGAGGCACACCGGGCCAGAACCAGGACCATGCGTGCCCTAGAACGGCGCCCAGCATTGCGCCGACGGTCAGGGTAGGCGTGAACAAGCCGCCGGGAGCGCCGCTGCGCATGCACAGCACGGTAGCGAGTGGCTTCAGCGCAAGCAGCGCCAGAAGCAAAACCGGCGCAGCCTGGTTCGTGAATGCAAGTTGCGAGATATCCTTGCCGTTGCCAAGCAACTGCGGGAACCAGATCGAAACTGCGCCCAGCGCGCCCAATACGATTACGGGCGCTATCAACCGTTGCCAGCCGCGCGGTTTAGTGCGATCGGCCCAGGTGATCGCTCGCACATAGCCGACCGAAACCACACCGGCAATCGGCCCTGCCAATAGCGCCCACACTATGCACGAAGCGGAGCTGGAATAGGCCGGGATGAGGTAGGTGGGCGCATCGGGTAGCGCCAACCACGAGACCGCTGTTGCAACCATCGAAGCGATAAGAGCCGGCAGCACATACCGGAGCGCCAGCATCCCGCGCATCACTTCCAGCGAGAAGAGGGCGCCGCCCAGGGGAACGCCATAGGCCGCGCCCATTCCGGCACCAGCGCCGCAGGCCACCAACAGCCGCCGTTGTTCGTCGGATAATTTCCCTAAGTCTGAAAAGAAGTTCGCGGCCACCGCGCCGGCTTGTTTCGGGGCGCCCTCGCGGCCTAGCGACGCGCCCATGCCTACGATGATCACGGAAAGTACTGCGCTGCCTAAGGTGCGCCAAGCCGGCATTCGTCCGGCGTGGAACCAAATAGCCGCAGTGGTATCGATTCCGTTGCCGCTGGACAGGTGCTTGAGGATGATCTGGCCTGCGCCCGTCAACAGGCCAGCGCCCAGTAGTACGAGAATGTGCCGCCACGCGCCGGCATGTTGGGCGGCATCCAGGATGTCGGTGCCGTTCCCGCCCCACATGAGACGCTGGACCAGCTCGAGCAACCGGGTCAGCGCCGCCGCCCCTATGCCAGTGCCAATACCTGTAAGCACCACCGCCAACCAGAAGCGCATAGCGCCCGAACTGGTAAGGGCCGATGGGATTTGATCCGCTCTGGGTGGTTGCGGCGCTGTCGTTTTGATGTCTACGCTGCTCACTAGGGCCTTGGCACCGCGGAGTGGCCTTTGGACACGGTCTTCTCAATTTCAGAATTAGCCTCGCCGCCGACGAGAATGGCAGCTCCCGTGAAGTACAGCCAAAGCAGAAGCGTAACCACCGGCTTGAGCCCTCCATAAATTCTCTGGGAAGAACCGAAGTGCTCCTGATAGATTCGAAGGAGCAGCGTGGAAGCAATCCACAACGCGGTTGCCACAACGGCGCCCGGCGTACTCCAGCGCCATCGCTGACCTTTCAAATTTGGCCCGAAGCGATAGAGCGAAGCGATGGAGACGAAAAGCAGTGCCACAATAATCGGCCACTGTATAAAGCCCAACAGAAAGGACGATGGCGTGGGGCCGCCTAGCTGCTGGCCGGCAGCGGCCCCGGCTCGGCTTCCGTAAAAAATTACGCCAAGCGCAATCAAGCCCATGGTTCCCAGCGAGGCGGTGAGTCCGAAAGCGATCATGATGACCCGCCACCACTGGCGATCTTCTTTGACCTCGTAGGCCTTGTTCAGGCCCACCATCATAGCCCACGTACCGTTCAGGATGGTCCAAGCCGCACCCAATCCAGCTCCCAGCGCACCCGCGCCAATGTCTGCTCTCGAGTCCAGTTCGCCAGCAGTTTTCGTTATCAGCGCCGAGGCGTCTGGAGGAGAGATTCGCCGAAAACAATCGAGGAGCGTGTCCCGTAACCCGGACCCGCCGAACATGTCCAGCAGAAGAAGCAGCAACAGAATGGCCGGAAATGTGCCGAGGAAATAATAGAACGCCAAGCGGCCAGCCTGTCCAAAGACGTCATCGGCCCAACAGCTGCGGCATGTTCGCAGCAGCAACTGCGGCCAGGAAAGTCCCCGGAGACTCCAGAACTCAGCCATCGTGCTCCGCGTTTAGCGCCCCGGTTGGGCCCACTCGATGACTTCCTTGATTGCATCCGGTTGATGCTGATCCTTCAGTCCCGCAAACTGATCCGGCGAATACCGATTCGTGATTAAGCCCGCGATGTGAGGGCCCCAACGCAGATGGGCCTGCGCAAGATCGTCTGCGCCCATTTGAAAATGTCCGCGCGCGGCATTGACACTACCGAGCATGACTTGATTATCCAGCACCAACTGCCGGATCAATTCGGCTCCCGGAATTTGGAGCGGGCGGTCGCCGCCTGGGATGCCGGTCAGCACATACATCCCGTTCAGAGCCAGCGCGTCGAGAAGATTGAACTCCAGAGGTGCGATCCCGCTGGCGTCCAGGATAAAGTCCATGCCGCCGATCTTCTTCTCCACCTGATCCGCCTGCACCTGACGGCCATCGATATAGCACCCGCCGATACCGTCCAACCATTTCGGGCGGGCTGTGTTTGCATCCACCACGTCGAGCCCATAGACTTGGCCACCTCGCAAGCGCAATACCATGGCAGCCAGCAGACCCACCGGCCCTAGTCCCGCAACCAGGCAGCGGCGCCCATGCAACCAGTCGGGAGTCACCGCGGCTTCCGGGCAGCGCACAATTTGCACCTGCAGAGCCTCGTCGATAGCTTTCTCGACGACGGAGAGCGGCTCCATCAAGACTCCGAGTGCCTCTAGTTGGGCCGGCACCTGCACGATGTACTGCTCGTGATCGACCACAAATTCCGTTTGGTATCCGTCCAGTCCACGGATGCCTCGCTCGCGGTACTTGCCTGTCTGACACATATCGGCGCGATTCATGAGACACGAGGCGCATTCACCGCATCCCCGCCGTACGGTGAATACAGCGAAGTCGCCAGTCTTCACACCAGTAACAGACGAGCCCACGTCCACCACCTGGCCGAACATCTCATGCCCGATGACGAGCTCCTTCTGACCATCCGGAGCATCGGCGCGGCCTCCCGATACTTCTTCGCGGTCGGTGCCACAGATGCCCACTCGGATGATCCGTATTTTGATTTCATCTTGAGCGGTGATCGAAGGCTCAGCCCGTTCCACAAGGCGCGAGCCGGCTGTGCCCGGCACGATAGCGATTGCTTTCACAGTCCCAGCCTTTCCAGTAGATGATCGCCAACCCGCAATGCGTTCGCGATGATGGTGAGGCTAGGGTTCACGGCGGCAATTGATATAAAGAAGCTGGCATCCACAACGTAAAGATTGTCCAAATCGTGCGCCTTGCAGTTCACATCCAGAACAGATGTCTTCGGATCGCGGCCGAACCGAACGGTCCCGGCCTGATGCGCCGTGCCTCCTATCGGAATATCCTTGCCCAGATAAAGCTCACGGTGAATCAACTGATCGTGTAAGCCGATTTCGCCGAGCATCCCTTCGAGTTTTGCCTTCAGGCGTTTGTGTCCTTCCAGGTTGGTCTCGTGGATGCTCAGCACGATCTGACCCTCCGGGTTGATCGTCACGCGGTTGTCGGGATGGGGCAAATCTTCCGACTGCAGCCAAAAGTCGATGGAGTGCTCTGCTAAATAGTCGAGCGCGAACTCTGGCTTCCAAACCGCCCAGCCAGGCGCTTCGCCCCTGAGCATTTCTCCGTCCGACTTGCCAAGCATCTGGATCTCGCCAAGTGGATATTCCCAATCGTCGGAGCGAAAATAGAAATCGTTCAAAGCTAGAGTCTTCTGGAAGACGGTAGGATTGGGATCCTTTGAGATTGCCATGAATGCCGAGCAGTTGTGGCGCATGTAATGGCGGCCGACCACATCGGAGCTGTTTGCCAGGCCAGCGGGATGTTTCTCGTTCGCGGAACGCAATAGCAACGCGGCCGAATTGACCGCTCCGCAGGAAACTACCACGATATCGGCTGAGTACTCTTCCAGTGCTCCGTGACGCGTGACGATGACTTTGCTGACCATGCGTCCAGACGCGTCTGTTTCCAGCCGCTCCACATAGGCGCCTGTAAGAAGCTCGACGTTGGAGTGCTCCAGCGCGGGATCAACGCAAATCACCTGCGCGTCGGCCTTGCCGTTGACCAGACACGGGAATCCATCGAACGCGGCGCATCGCACGCACGCGCTGGTGTGCACGGCTTTTCCATCAGCTTCGTCCAGCAGAATGCCGAGCGGGAGAGGGAACGGGTGATAGCCAAGCCGCTGAAAATCGTTGAATAATTCCTGAATGCGCGCCGCATGGCTCACGGGCGGATAAAGGTAGGGCGCGCTGGCAGGCCCTTCCGTCGGATCGACGCCGTGCTCCCCGTGGACGTGATAAAGGTGCTCCGCCTGTGTGTAGTACGGTTCGAAGTCCGCATAACGCAGCGGCCATGCGGGGGAAATGCCGCCGTGGTGCGCCACGTCTCCGAAATCTTCGAAACGGAACCGCAGCAAGGCCGCGCCATAAACTTTCGTATTGCCGCCGACGTAATACTGAATGCCGGGAAGAAATGCCTTGCCGTCTTTGTCATACCAGGTCTCTTTGGCTCTGTACTTGGATTCGACGAAGACGGCCTTGGCGTCCCAGTTGTCTTTCTCGCGAGGCAGGTATCCGCCGCGCTCAAGCAACAGAATTCGTTTCCCTGAAGGCGCCAGATGGTAAGCAAGCGTGCCTCCGCCGGCTCCCGTGCCGATAATGATGACGTCGTAATGATTGTTTGCGGACATACTGAACGTTATTAGCTGAAAACTGGCGCTAACGATATTGAGACCAGACCCACAACAAAGAGTGCGAACATCAGCGCGAGCAAGCGCTTCACCTCGCTGCTAGCGCCATGAAATTCCTTCCACACGAAAACGCCCCAGATCGCGGAAATCATCGTATTACCCTCGCTGAGTGAAAACGATGTCGCCGGCCCTACCATGGGCGTGTAGGCTACGACAAAGCTGCAGATGGTCCCGGTTCCCCAGATGAGGCCGCCCAGAACTCCCCAAACGTGCGCCGAGGAACTGCCTTTAAGATAATCCCGGATCGACAGCGGTGGTCCGCTGACCGGACGGCGCATAAAAGCATAGTTCAGAGGGAAGTTGGATACCAGGGCGCCCAGCGCAAAAACGAAGTACACGGTGTACGGCCCAAGAAGTTTCTCGCCGGTCAAGGCTTTTGCCACGAAGGGATAGAACAGGCCAATCACCACGCCACACAGTAGACTCAGCAGAATCCCTTTTGTTCCCGACTTTCCGGCTTTCTGCAATCCGCGGTAGGCCATGGCATTAGCGGCAATCGCAGCGCATACCAGCAGAATCCCGCCAAACAGGAGCAACGGATTGCCCTTTGGCGAAACGACATAGTTGAGAACCGCTCCGATCACCAGGGCGAGACCGGCGCCCAGCGGAAATGCCACCGCCATGCCTGCAATGGAAATGGCGGCCACCAAGAGCAAGTTTCCAAGATTGAAAATCATTCCGCCCGCGAACGCCTCCACCACGGATCGAACGCTGGCGGAATCGAGATTGTGAAAGAAACTGACCGGAGCCGGATTCGTCCGACCCAATGTTAGGCCGAACAGAAGAGCACACACCACCAGGCCCCAAATGTAATCCCAGTAGTAAAGCTCGAAGCGCCAGTTCTTATCGATCTTCTGAGTATTCGCCCAACTACCCCAGCACAGCATGCTCAATAACATCATTGCGAGAGCCACTGGGTAGGTGTGGGGCGTGTACATGAGAGTCAGACGATGGACACCATAAAATCGCGCCCTTCCCAGTGGTTGCTTTCCGTCCAGAAGAAAGTAAACCGAATGGGCGCTTGCCGCGCCGCAGCACCTTTTACTTCTTCGATTGGAATGTCAACGAAATCAACTCCCAGCGTGGTGGCAGAAGAGGGCGTGTCTATCACGTTCTGCCATTCGTCACTCGACCAGTGCAACCGGAAAGCAGCCTGCGCTTGAATGCGCAGCACATGGCCTTTTTTGACGCTACGCGCTTGCCGGGCGAACTTCCATACCTCGAAGAATTGGCGATCTTTTCGCCCGCCGAGATACCGTTTCGCTACCTCGGATATCAAGTCGCATACCTTTCCGTTATGAACGGAGCGAAGGAGCTTGATGTACTCGGCGTGCGCCCACATCAGCGGCATGGCCGAACCGGTCGGCCGTCCCAGAAACATATGCACTTGGGGCTGATCCTGACCAGACCATACCTGCTCGGTCAGCAGGCCAGTGTCCGACGCCAGGCTTTCCATAGCCCGAATGAACGGCTTGGCGTCGCGGCCAGCGGCCAGTTCATAGTGACCTCGTTCGCCCGTGAGCAGCGGCCACGCGCCTCCCTTTCCCCAGCCGACAAAAGGGCCGCCATCTTCGCGCTGCCCGTAACCATCGTGGTTATAGCGGAGCCAGCTTGGGCCAAAGGGAGTCTCCACTTTCAGCACAGCATCCACCACCTTCAGGGAGTCCACGACGATCGGATCGTCGGGCTTACGGATGCCATAGCGCACCAACTCCAGAAAACCTGCGTCCACAACGTCTTTGGCCGGGTACGCCGCCCGCGCGCCGGGCTGGCGGTTCGCGATAACAAGGTCCCCTTGATTTGGGTCTTCATTAGGGTCTGGATTGTCGGGCCGCTCGGGAAGAATCCGGATGTAATATCGAGGCACTCCCGGTAGCAGCGTCCCTTGTGTTGTGACAGTCCAGGTCTCGACGTGGCATTCCAAGAAATCGGCGTATTCTTCCAGGAATTTCGCCGTCGCCTCGTCGCTTTTTTCCCGAGCGAAGCCGGCGGCGCAGATGAGCGCGGCGATGGTGGCAGCCAGCGTGGAGGGCGAATAACCGCCGACCTCTTCCCAGCGCTCCTCTGGAGTTACAGGGCCATGGCGGACCAGGTAAGCGGCCGCCCGCAATACCATGGGGTACGGATCGAAGTCTTGCAATGCGTTTTCGAGTTTGAGTCTCCAGGCGAGGATAATCGGAAAGGCCACTTCGTCCAGTTGGATGCCATTCCAGTAGGGTTCGCCATTGATCCAGAAGTTCTGAGAGAAACCTCCGTTCTCCTTTTGGGAAACATCTAGATAGATCAGGGCCCGCAAGGGTGATGCATGATCTCCGGCGGCCAGCATCGCAGTAGCGCTGTTGACCATGTCGCGCGTCCAAACCAAGTGGTACCCGCCCTGGTCTTCGTCGCCGACGGCTTCTCCCCACGGAATCGCCAGCGAGGCGATAAAAGCGCCAGGATAGGACTTGTCTTCGTGAGCGCGGAGCAAGCTAAAGCTCGCGCGGTAGAGGTTACCTCCATCGGCTGAGGCGCTCTCGAGCGGCAGAAGGCAGCTGCTGGAGCGTTTCCATTGTTCGGCATATCGCTTTAGGTGCTCGCCGAACGGGGTACTCAGCGATTGCAAGAGTGTCGACACGGCGTGGTGCCGGCTATTGCCGAACGCCAGCCCCAAGGTAAATTCGCGAGTGGCGCTTAAGTCCAATTCCCCTGTGAGTGCGATGTTCCCATCCGGGGCATGATCGAACTCCCAGTCCATGTGAAAGTTATCGTGGAGATCCGTCCAGCCGTCGCTTCTGCCGACGTACCCGCACGATACGCGGGAAAATGGGATTGTAGCCGCCAACGCCAGCCAGGTGCCCTTGCGTTCGGCAATCAGGATGGTTCGTCCCGCTACCCGCGCTACCGAACCGTTATTACCCCAGCCTGCCACCTCAATATGCGGGGCGCACAGAGCGTAGAGCTTGAGGTTCGACAGGAACGATTCGTCACCGGTTAGCTTGGTGTGCTGGAGAACGCAGGGCAAGTGCGGATCGGTAACGATCTCTTTGACAATCGCATATCGACCTTCCGGATCTGAGTTCGTACAACGGTATCCCAGACAGTGGTCCGCCAGCTGCTCCAGCTTGGACTTAAGATTGCGCTTCTCGTCGTGGAAAAAGGTCTTACCGTCGGTAATCAGGTACTGAAGATCCCGGATTTGTGGCCGGTCCACGGTCGGGTAATAGACTTCCGTGACAATGCCATCCCAAAAGGTAAACCAAATCCGGCTGGAAGCTGCATAGGCGGTACCCAACCCATCCTTTCCTCCATGCGTCCATCTGGGTTCGTTGCCCGGGCTTCCAAAAGCAACACTCCGTGCAGGGTCGTTGGTGATTTTCATTTTCCTACTTTGATTGTATGGACCGATCGACCCACATGAAATGCTGGCTCGGATCGACAGGTTTGTCGAGCTTCTACGCGCGGCTCACGCCGGCGTGGTCGAGCTCAGAGGAGTCACCTCTTCGGCGGCACCGTGAGCCATCAGCAGGAAATGGTCCGACTTGAGCGCCGTCTCGTATTTCATGACGCTGTCCTTGCGAATGCCAATGTGCACAGGCCCGCGCCCCGCGCGCTCAATCCGTCCACCACCAGCGCGCCTTCCAGCGCGCCAACGATCCAGGCGGCCATGGACCGGCGACGAGCATCGGGCCGATGCCGGGAATAACAAAGAAGGCCGCTCCGAACAGCAATCCCCAAATGCCACCCCAGAAGGCTCCCGTCTTGCCCCAATACTTCATACGAACGCCGGCATTATAGTACCCGACTACATGCTCGTCGGTGTGATAGTCCTTGCCGACAATAGACATTTTCTTAATGTCAAACCCAGATTTCTGCAGTTCTTTGACAGCTTCCTCTGCTTGGGAGTGGGTTTCATAAATAACTACCACCGAGTTCATTTCAGACATGCGTTCTATTTCCTTTTTCTATGCACGCGGCTTATTCAGGACGTCCTTGACTTTTTGGAGTAGCTCCCTCGGGCTGTATGGCTTGGGAAAAACGTCAAATCCTTCCAGCGATTCCCTGTATTTCAGGCGTTGGTCGTCGAGAAGCCCCCCGACCATCAAAACCCGTAGTCCATTCGATTTGGTGCGTAGGTGCGTCGCCGCATCATGCCCGCTCATGCCTTCCACGTATGTACGGGTTATCAACAGATCGGGCGTAACCTCTGTTAAGCGATCCACCGCGGTTCCCAGGTCCCCGGCCGTTACAACGGTATACCCTTCGTGTTCCAACGTGTCCTGGAGCACGGACCGAACCAGCGGATCGGAGACCAGAAGCAGAATCGTCGTCGTCAATAAAGAGTGGTCCGGCACCGTCGCTCCTTGTGCCGATCGATTTGTTATGCCTATGGGCATGGAACGACTCCGTTTCGTCAACAAATGCAAACTATCGGGTCCGCTGATCCGAATCCCGGTTCAGCGCGTGTTCAAACTTTGCTGCCACTGCCGGAGTTTTGACGTCGCCTCATCCGGTCGAAGAGTTGCTTCTTCGACCGAGATAGCGGCGAACAGGCCGCGCGAACGGGAATACGAGAGCATTTCAGCGTGCATCATCGCGCCCGTCTGAGCACTCGCGTCGCGGCCATTCGGCCCCGCAGCAGCCGTCGCGTCGCCGCCGAATCGGACAGCGGCGATGAAGAGGGGCCACAAATCCATATAACCGAGCAAGCTGACCTGGCATGTTGCTTACTTCCTCATTTCGAAGGCTGAGTAGCGTAGGCCTATGAGAATGGCGTTTGTTTCAACACTCATCTGCGCTTCGCACCAGCGGTCCAGATACTGGACCGGCCGTCGCTGCCGGCTTCGTGCTTCACAAGTTGACCGGCTTCAGTAAGAATGAAACTGCTCGTTAGCCTCAGTACGACCATCCGGCGCTGCCGAGAGTGAATAAGACGATAGAGCCAATCAAGCATCATCTGCCACCTCGAGTCTCGGTTAGATGCAACCAAGATCAAAACTCTGGCGAGGACAGCGAGTCGGTCACTTTTCGCAGAGTGAAAAGTTGGAATGCTTCGTTCCAGTCCGCTGCCCTCTGAGGTAAATCTAAGGGATCTGTTCCTTCGATAACATCGCGCGACCATGGTATATTTTGGCAACCAGCTTAGGTAGTTACGACCTTCCCGGTCGCTGGGCGCCCGCCGAAAACGCCCCTGTTCAACGATCAAGTTCAAAGGCGAGGTACTGGAACCGGCCATCTCGCTCGATTTGAAGCACTACTGGGTCGCCCGGCTTCATCTCGCTGAGAGTAGATCGAAGCGTATCCAACAACGCCACGGGTGAATTATTCACAGCGTCGATAATATCGCCAGGTTGAAGATCGATGGATTGGGATTGGCCTCCGGCCGTTTTGGCCGCAACAATCAACCCGTAATCGCGCCTCAGGCCCGGAATCATTCCAGCCACTTCCTTATCAATCTCGACGCATAGGATACCCAAGCGAGCGACGAGATTCTTTTCCGGGTGAATCAAACGTTCGAGAAGACTGGCTTTATCCTGACGCTCACGGACAACGGGACCCACCATCAACTCATCTTGCCCGCGCAGAACTCGCAGTTCTAACTTGTCACCGGCAGCACGGCGATAGATGTGGCTCCTCACTTGCCCGGCGGAGCTTAATTTTTGGCCATCCAAAGTTAGGATTATGTCTCGGCGCTTCAGGCCAGCGCGATCGGCCGGACCGTCCGGCACCACATCGGATACGACTACCCCGCGCTCGCGCGCCAACGACAGTCCCTTCGCCATGACGAAAGTAATGTCTTGTGCATAAATTCCAATCTCTCCACGGCTCACGTGCCCATTTTTGCGAAGTTGGCTGTACACGTCTCGGACCGCATTGGCTGGGATAGCGAACCCCAAACCCTCATTCCCACCCGACTGGGAGACGATAAACGCGTTGAGCCCCGCCAATAGTCCATTCATGGTCACTAAAGCGCCGCCACTGTTGCCGGGATTGATCGAGGCATCGGTTTGAATATAGACCATGGGATTGTCGTCGCCCACCGAGCGATTAGGTGAACTCACAACACCAAAGGAGACTGAATTCCGCAAGCCCATGGGAGCGCCGACTGCGAGAACCAAGTCTCCCTGCCTCAGACGATCCGAGTTCATGAATTGAAGGGTAGGCAAGCCCTTTTCATCGATCTTTAGCAGCGCGAGATCGGATTCTTGGTCGATGCCGATAATCTTGGCGTCCACGGTCCGGAGGTTGTTGGGATCATCGGAAGCCTCATCCGGGACGGATGCTTGCGCGACCACCACCCTTATCGTTACTGCGCCTTTGATCACATGCGCGTTGGTGACAATATAGCCGTCCGGATCGACGATCACTCCCGATCCAATAGATTTCTCACGTCCCAATAAGCTCACCTGATGTCCGGACTCCGAATCGATCAGTCCGTAGCCGCTAACCAGGACTTGCACGACGGCCGGCGCCACCTGCTGGGACAGGGAACGCATTTGGCCACTCATTTCAAGCAGAGATTCGGGCCCGCGCGGAACCGAAGGAACCTCATCGCCGAACAGGCTTCCAGCTGTTACAGCTACTATGAGCAGGATCTGTTGGGCGATTATCGCGATGACACGTGACTGCGCGCACCTCGGCCTTGGCGCTCTTTGGTGGGAGAGTTTGTGCACGAATGCACCTCAGTTTCCCGGAGCGGTAGGGAGACCGGTAGTGGTCGGAGGGGCCAGTTCCCGGCGGGGTACCGCTCCGTCTCCTGAAAGATACCGCGGTTCGCCTCACGGTCCCATACTCTGAGGCTGGTATATCAGGGCGCTTTGCTTTGGTATTCATCCTTTTAGTTCT
>Ga0182018_10002857_pt1 | contig 16494 bp, 14 predicted proteins | sample 812P2MmetaG_FD_120490 | JGI IMG/M metagenome (GOLD analysis project Ga0182018, IMG submission 120490) | Permafrost microbial communities from Stordalen Mire, Sweden - 812P2M metaG | ecosystem: Environmental > Terrestrial > Soil > Wetlands > Permafrost | place: Sweden: Stordalen | collected... | reverse complement strand
GCCTTCAAAACCTGAAAGCGCTGGCCGCGAAGCGGATGGAACGGATGGCGAATCTCCGCCCATCCCAAATGCGAATTGCGCTCTGGTGCAGTTCGCGCTGACCGTCGGGATGCCAAGCTTGCGACTGCTGAGCATGCCCAGCACACAACGAAGCCGCTGCGCGGCGGCTTCATGCGGTCGGCATTGTCAGCGAGCGTTGCGAGAAGGATGGGCGTAATGTGGGTCTGAAAAGGAGACCCCATGACCACCTCTCTTGGCCGCGTTGCAAAACCCTGTTTCAGAAGCTCGGGTATATTTCACGGCTCTCGCGGTTCCGATTCAAACGAATCCACTTGGCTGGGTAGTCCGACTCGTTGAACTGCCTGGCCCTCGGCAGACTCCTCGGATACGGCCCACTGGGAGATCACCCCGGCAAAGTCGCTACCGTACCCCGCCCTTCCGCCGCCCAATCCGCGACCCTCACGGCAGATGAATAATCCCCCGCTGGATCGCCGCCGTCGCCGCTTGCGTCCGATCTTGCACGCCCAGCTTACTCAGGATACTCTTCACGTGATTCTTCACCGTATGTTCCGCGATACTCAGCGCATAGGCGATCTGCTTATTCGCCATGCCGCGCACAATCAGCTCCAGCACCTGTACTTCGCGCGCGCTCAGGTCGGGCCGCGGCATCTGCGCGGCCAGCGCCGCCGCCACCGCCGCAGGCAGATAGGTCTGCCCGGCATGTACCGCGCGGATCGCCTTCAGCAGTTCGTCGTGCAGCACATCCTTGGTGAGGTACGCCTGCACGCCCGCCGCCAGCGCGCGGCGAATATCCTCGTCGCCGCCATAAGTAGTGAGCGCAATCATATGCGCTTGCGGGAATTCCGCGCGGATGGCAATGGCCGCTTCCACGCCCCCCATTCCCGGCATGCGCAGGTCCAGCAGCGTCACATCGGGCTGATGCTGGCGATACATCTCCACCGCCTGCTGTCCGTTGGCGGCTTCCGCCACCACCGTCATGTCGGGCTGCATGTTCACGATGGCGGTCACGCCGACGCGCGCCACCAGATGGTCTTCGGCAACTAGAATTCGAATCGGATCGCTCATGGTAACGGTACCGTCACTTCCACTTCCGTCCCTTCTCCCGGATTGCTGGCCAGCCGCAGTTCGCCGCCCAAACGCTCGGCCCGCTCGCGCATTCCAATCAGTCCGAAGTGTCCTCCCCGCGACGAAAACACGTCCGGCGTCTCGAATCCCCGCCCGTTGTCCTTGATGCGCAGGTATAGCTTGCGCGCCTCGGTGTGCAGCTTGATGCCGATGCGGTTTGCTCCGGCGTGCTTCACCACGTTGGTCACTGCTTCCTGGGCGATGCGCAACAGGTGCTGCTCCATTTCCTGCGGCAGCACGGTTTCCGGACCGCTCACATCCACCTTCACATCCACGCCCGCGCCCGCGGTCCACATCCGCATCCCCGATTCCAGGGCGGCCGCCAGGTCCTGCCCCTCCAGCACCGACGCGCGCAAGTCCATCACCGAGCGGCGCGCTTCCGTCAGGCTGTGCCGCGCCATCCGCCGCGCCATATCCAGGTACTTGCGCGCCGGCGATTGCTCTTCGGGCATGCACATGGCCACGGCGTCCAACTGCGACGAGATTCCCACGAAGCCCTGCGCCAGCGTGTCGTGGATCTCGCGCGCCAGCCGCGCCCGCTCTTCCAGCACCAGCGAGAAGCGCGAGCGGATCTGCCGCAGACGCATTTGGTAGACGGCCCAGGCGAAGGCCAGCAGCGCCGCCGCGCCCAGCAGGCGGAACCAGGCCGTCTCATAATAGTGCGGCAGCACGTCGAATCCGTAGGATGCTTCGGTAGCCTGCCCGTCGGGAAGCTGGGCCTTCACCGTGAACTTGTAACTGCCGTGCTTCAGACTGTTGTAGTTGATCTCGCGCTGCGCTCCCGCCGATACCCACTTGGAATCCAGCCCCTGAAGCTGCCGGGAATACTCCACCCGTTCCGGCGCGCTCAAGTGAATGGCGGTGTAGCGGATGTGCACCCGCTCCACGTCCGGCGCCAGGCGGACCCGCTGCGACAGGTCCACCGCCCGTGCGTCGATGGTCATCTCCAAAAGCTGCACGATGGGCGGCAGGGGAGCGGGGCGCCTCGCATGCGGATCGAAGACCGCCAGACCGCGGCTGGTGGTGAACCACAGGCGTCCGTCCGACGTGCGGTGCCCGCCGCCCGTGGGATAGCCCGGATAGCATTGGGCGCTCCGCAGCCCGTCCTCGGTTCCGTAATTCATCGGCCGCAGCAGCGTTCTTTTCCCCCCAGCCAGTTCCCACAACTGCTGTTTGGCGATGCGGCAAACCCCGTGCGTGGTGCTCAGCCAGAGCGATTCGCCGTCATCGGAGATGTTCGCGATGTTATCGCTCAACAGCCCGTCCTTCTGCATGAACCGGTAGAATTTCCCGTCGCGTAGCGCGTCCAGCCCGCCTCCCAGCGTCCCGATCCACAAGGTGCCGTCGGAGTCCTCGTAGATTTTTCGAATATTTTCGCTCGATAGTCCGTCGGCCAGCCCCAGTTGGCGCAGGTCGCCGCCCTGGATGCGCCACAGGCCTTTGCCGTAACTTCCCGCCCACAGCACGCCGTCGCGCCCTTCGCACAACGTCGGCACTCCGTTTACCACCGGACCGCCGCCCGCGACCGTGCGAGGGCCCTTCGCGGTCACCTCCACCAGACCCCCGGGAGTGCCCATCCAGACCCGTCCGGCGGAATCCTCCAGCGCGTCCCAGACCAAGCGGCGTAACTGTGGGTCCGGCGGTGCGGAAATGGTGAACGTCGCGCCATGCATGCGCACCAATCCGGCGCGCGTACCCATCAGCAAATCGCCGCCGGGAGTCTCGCGGATGGAAAAAATCTCGGTCTCCGGCATCCCATCCCGGTGTGTGAAGAGTCGCGGACTGCTTTTCGAAAACAACATCAGGCCGGCGTCGTGAAATCCCACCCATAGTTGCCCAAGGTGGTCTTGAAACATGGTGTTGGGTTCATCGCTGGGCATTCCCTCGGTCTTGCCGTAAGCGGTAAAGGAATCATCGCGTAACCGGGTCAAACCGTCGTTGCCGCCCACCCACAGGTCTCCCTCCCGATCTTCGAACAAGGTGCGCACCACGTTGCTCTCCGTACCGGTGGCCGGCACCACGAACCGGTCACCTTCGAGGCGCGCGATACCGCCGTTCGTGCCGGCCCAGATGTTGCCGTCGCGGTCCTCCACCACCGAGTGGACTAGATCTTCGGGTAAGCCGGAGTGCGAGTCGAACCGCCGTGTCTGGCCGCCGGCGGAGCGCTCGATCAAACCCAGCGTGCTGGCGATCCACAGATTGTCATGACTGTCGGCCAGCAGCCCCAGCACGATGTCCCCGCCGAATTGGACTTCGTCCATCAGGGTAGTGACCTTTCCTCCCGACAGTTTCACCACGCGGAGGGAAATGCGCGCAGGCGGGGCAGGAAGGCTATAGCCGGCCACCAGCAGATCGTGCCGCTGGTCCTCGTGCACGGCATAAACCGAGGTTACCGGGAGATCGGCGCCCGGCGCGAAATTCGTAAACTTGCCGTTCTCGAACCGGCACAAGTTCCCGCCGGCCACGATCCACAGGGTTCCGAGGTGGTCGGAATAGAGGCCGTTGGTGTTGATATTATTGTCCGGCAGGCCGTCCTTGGCCGTATACGTGTGGAACTGCTTGCCACGGTACCGGGACAAACCATTCGACGTTCCAATCCACAGCGTTCCGTCCGGCGAAGCCGCCAACGCGGTAATCGAGTCGGCGGGCAGGTCGCCCTTGGACTTGCGGAAGACCGTGAAATCAAACCCATCGAAGCGCGCCAGCCCCTCGTCGGTGCCCAGCCACAGGTAGCCGTCCAAGGTTTGGGCTATGGATTTGACGGTGTCCTGGGGGAGCCCGTCCTGCTGTCCCCACACATGGCGCGAGTATTGCGTCAGAGTTTTGTGAGGGTCGAGAGCCCACGCCCCCCGGGTCAGACACGCGGCGCTCAGACACGCGGCCACCGCCCAAACCGCCAACCTGCCATAGTGCGCCACTGGTGTCGTCACGGCATCAACCAGTATAAGTCCGTGCCGTTCGCGTCGCGAGTTATGCTGTACTCATGTGGCTCATTCGGATCGCGTGGTGCGTTCTGCTAGCGGTAGCGAGTCCCGTTGCCTGTTTGCCGGCGGCGCAGGACTGGGGACCCGCCCAGTTCCTGATCGGGCCTTGGATCGGCGAAGGCTCCGGACAGCCGGGCGCTGGCGCAGGCGCCTTTTCGTTCACTCCCGACCTGCAGGGCAAAGTTCTGATGCGGAGAAGCTTCGCCGAATACCCGGCGGCCAGCGGCAGACCCGCGTCCCGCCATGACGATCTGATGGTGGTGTATCGCGACGAAGCCAGCGGCGATCTGCGCGCCATTTATTTCGACAATGAGGGCCACGTCATCCGATACACCGGCAAGGCTTCCGCCGGCGGGGTGGTATTTGTGAGCGAGGGGAGTCCCGGCGAACTGCGCTACCGGCTGACTTACACCGCTACCGGGAAAGACACTTTGAAGCTGCAGTTCGAGGTGGCGGCTCCGGGGAAGGATTTCGTCGGCTATCTGGAGGCCTCCGCCCGGCGCGGCCAGTAGGCGCGGCCTGCCGAATGCCGGCAGTGCGACTATTGGTGCCGGAGGTCGTGGCCAGGGCCGGCGCGGCGGCGAGAAGCTGTACCTGATCGGCATGATCGACGATGCCACCGGCCGATTGTTCGCGCGGTTCGTTAGGCAAGACTCGACCCAGGAGAACATGAAGCTGGTGTGGAGTTACCTGGAAAAGTACGGCCGGCCGCTGACGTTCTATACCGACAAGGCGAGTCTGTTTCAGACGGCAGGGAAGCGCAAGCGGGATGTGTCGATGGAAGTGATCAGCGGCGTCGCACTGGGTGGAGAAAGCAGACGTATGCGATGGTTCAACAGGTCGGCGAAATAAATGTTTCCGAGCGAATCCGCCGCCATTCCCTCCGCATCCGCGAATCTGGCGGAGAGTGCCGCGCCGCCGTCTCCCGCGAAGCCTCCAATGTTTCCTCCGGCGATGGTCGCGACGATGCCCGTTGCGGCGTCCACCCGGCGAATCCTGCCGCCTTCGGAGAAGAACACATTCCCGGCGGAATCCGCGGCCACTCCGACAAAGACCGAGATGGACGCCGCAGTCGCGAGTCCTCCATCGCCGGCCGATGCGTACTGCCCGTTGCCCGCGATGGTTTGGATCGGATTGCCGGAAGCCGGGATGCGCCGAATGCGGGCATTTCCCCCGTCCACCACGTAAACATTCCCCGCGCCATCGACGGCGATTTGTCCCGGTGACGAGAACTGAGCATTGGCGGCGGCGTTCCTCGATCGGGTTGCTCGCCACCATTGCCCGTCTCCGCTTCACCGGCATGCGCAGATTAACATGCACTCCGCCCAGGCCCAGGCAAAAGGCGACATTTCTACTTTGCCAGGGAGGCGACATTTGTACTTTGCCGCGACATGCGACAGAATCCTCTTGACAGCGGCGTCCATCGGAAGGTAAGATACTGCACGCCGCCAGAGTGCGCTGAACGGAGATTCCAAAATGCCGGATTACATGACCCAACCGATGTCTTCGGGTAAATGCATCCCGATTACCTATTACAAAAAGCAATCGCAGGAACACGTAAGTCACACGGAGTCGGGAGCATTTACGACCGCCGCTAAGGCAAATTATGCCGCCTTCAACCATCTCACCGTCGCCAACGTGGTTGCGGGCGCGTATAAGAGCGGACAAGGCGTGCCGACCGGCGGTAAAACCTTTCTGCTCAAATGAAATGGTGAGGCCGGGCACGGAGCCCTGGAGGAGCCACGCCGGGTAGCTATGCGTGCGGCCGCCTGATCGGCCTGGCGTCTTGCCCTCAGTGTCCCAACACCACGCGCCCCGGAGCCGGTTCCGGCGCTTCCGTAGTGCTCACGCGCGCCACTACCGCCAGGGCCGCCAGATAAAACAGCCCGCCTATCACCAGCGTCTGAACCAGCCCCAGATAGATGGCGCACACTAGCGCCCCCACCGAGCCCAACACACTCGACGCCGCGTTCAACGACCATGCCCACCGCACCGACGGCGCATGCATCCGCTCCAGCCGCCGCAGCGCCGTGGGGAACGGCATGCCCATCGCGAAGCCCAGCGGCGCCAGCAGCGCCACCGTCATGGCCATCTTCAACGGCAGCGGCAGCCACACCAAAGCCGATAGCAGTCCCGAGACCAGAAACGCCAATAGCGCCGCCAGCAGCGCCACGCAGCCCAGAACTTTGATCAACCGGCCTTCATCGTTCCCCAACAGCCGGCGGCTGGCGAAGCTTCCCAGTCCGCTCGACGTCAGTAGCGAGAAAATCACCACTGTCAGCGCGTACGTCGGATGTCCCAGGAACAGCACGAATTTCTGGATCAGCCCCACTTCGATCAAAATGTAGCCCGTGCCGATAAACAAAAAGTACAACAGAAAGCGGATCACGCCCGGATGCCGCGGCAGCCGCGTACCCAGCACCAGCGGTGGCAGCACCAGGATCAACGCCGTGGCCACCAGACTCACGGCCATCAGGCCGAACAGCAGGGGCAATGCCTTGTTGACCGCTTTATAATCTTCGCTCACGCGCGACGCCGTTTTGACGTAATTCCACAAGTCGCGCGGCTGCACGGTGTAAAAGAAGAACGGTCGGTTGTCGCTTACCGGCGTGATGTCGAAGGTGTAGTCGCGCTGGTATTCGGCCGGGTTCGCGCTCAGCAGCAGATCGCGGAACTGATTGTGGACGTCCGCTCCCGGCAGGTACACGGTCTCCATGCCGGCCGCCCTAAAAAGGCCGCGCGCCCGGTCGATGTCCGCCTGTCCCAGCGGCTTGCGCGCGATCAGCACGGTGTCCTTCGCCCCAAAGCCTTTCACCGAGCCGTCACGGCCCACAATCACGTGGCGCCAGGGCTGCGTCTCGCCCAGTTGGTTGAGCGCCGCCATGGCCAGCGAGACCAGCCGCAGAGATTCGCGCGGCGGATCGAAGCCCCAACGGGTGAACGTGACCGCGCCGTCGTCGGTGAGATGCGAAAGGTAATCGCGGAAGGCGTCGGTGGTGTAAAGGTTGTTCTCGGAGAGCGCAAACGCGCCCGCGGCGGTAGACGCCCAGGTATCCACCAGGGTCGCCTGGATCACCTGGAACTTGCCGGTGCTGCGGCGCACGAAGCTGCGCCCGTCTTCCACGTACACATGCACGTCGGGCCGCAGGTACAGACCGCGGCTCAGGTAGGCGAACTTCTTGCGCATCACCGTGGTGGCGATGATGTCGTTGATCTCCACCGCCGTGATGTCGTGACTGCCCGAAGCCAGCGCCCGCGCAACATCCCAGCCGCCGCCCGGCCCGATGATCAGCGCCTTCGCGCCGGGGCGGACCACATACGGCAGCGCCATGCCCTGCTCCAGCAGATCGCGATGCTCTTGCGGCGTCAGGTGGTCGAAATCGAAATTGGCGATGCCGGTGGACGCATCGGCATCGATGAAAATCATGTTGCTCCCGTCCGGCTGGCGCGAGACCGCGATGCGCGAAATCGAATTCCACTTGGACCAGATCTCGTTCTGCAGCTTGTGGCCCTTGGCGTAGCGGATATCGAGGATGGGATGAAGCTTCTGGTTATACGTGAGGAAAGCCACCAGCGCCAGCGCCAGCGCCACGCTGCCGGCGCGGCCCGTGACGGATCCGGCGATGCTGTGCCAGATGGCCGCCGCCACGGCGAAGCAAATGGCGGCCGAGATCACCGTACTCGGACCGCCGAATTGATTGAGCAGCGGGATTAGCAACAGACAGCCGCCGGCCGCGCCCAGCAGGTCGAAAAAGTAGACCCGGTCGATGCGCTCCATGGTTTCCGAAACAGCCAGCGAGACAATCGTGCCCGAAACGAAAAACGGCAGCGCCGTAGTGAAATAAATCAGCGCCAGGTTCCAATTGGTGAGCGCGTCCTTCTGCGCCAGAATCACCATCAGTGCCACCAGAACCAGAATGCTGTTGCAGCCGCTGAGCCGTCCCAGCTTGGTATAAAGCGGCGACTTCCAACTAGCGGCCACATAGGAGAAGACTCCCCCCGCGCCCAGTCCGAACATCGCGATGGAGATGGCCAGGAAGGCCATGTGGTAATAGAAGACCACCGAGAAGATACGCGTCAGCGACAGCTCCAGGAGCAGCGTCGCCATGGTAGTCAGAGCTACGCACAGGTAGATCTGAGGCCATTGAGTAGAAGATGGTTTCACGGCGTGCGGGAGCGTCTGCGGGCGGTTGTCCTCAGACCCATTCCAACGCGCCCTTCTTATAAGCCCAGATGTAACCGACTACCAGGATTGCCAGGAAGACGGCCACTTCGGCCACGCCGAACCATCCCAGCGACCGGTAGCGCACGGCCCATGGAAAGAGGAAGACGGTTTCCACGTCGAAGATCACGAAGAGAATGGCGATGATATAGAAGCGGACGGTGTAGCGGCCGCGCGAATCGGATGCCGCTTTGATGCCGCATTCGTAGGCTTCCAGCTTAGTGACCGACGGCGCCGAGGGGCGAATCAGTTTGGCCGCCAGAATCGCCACCACCGGGAACGAAATGGCGACAACCAGAAAAATGAAGATGGGAATGTACCCGCTCGGCATGGCAACAATATAACACGCCGCCTGAAACCGGAGCCTTCCACAGTGCGCGGCCATCCCCCGCTGGAACCGCTGGCGCCTTTAACATTCATCCGAAAAACGGCGGTTGACCCTCAGCACGATCGGCAAGTCTGCGACCTGTCTGGAGTTTCAACTGCTGCGCAGTTCACCCATTGGGTGACAACTGGCTTTGCTGCAAACACTTGCGACTGAAGGAGAAGACTATTCTGGCGGCGCCTCAACCGCCGTTTTTAGGTTCATTGACTTTTGGCTTCGCTCCCCGGGGTCGCTTCCGCGGTCGTCGGCAGGCAGGCAATTGCGCTATCGCGGGTCGGCGCCCACCCCGCTAGAACCCGAAGAGATTCGCCTGCAATTTCCTATAGCCTTGCTCGCTCGCCCACAAGTCCAGCGCGGGCGCGGCGAGCTCGTCCACCTCCGGCACCGCCAGCCCGTTCTTCGTCAAATCGATCGCCTTCAGGTACATCTGGCAGGTATCGCATGCCTCGATGCGCACATGCGGAAACTCCTCCGCGGTGAAAACGGGCAGCTTGTCTTGGTCTTCTTCCCCGCAATTGGGGCAGAGCAAACGGCGGTACTCCCACTCGGTGAAGCATTGCGAGCAGAGTAGGAATCGCTTGCCGCCATCGCCTTCCGGACGCAGCACCGCGGCCACCGGCTTCTCGCCGCAGAACGGACACCGCGGCTCGACGCCCGCTGGGATGGTGACGGAATGCGCCCGCTCTTCCGCGTCCGCCTGCAAGAGCACACGCTCGCAAAATGCCTGTACCGGGCCGTCCGGATCGAGCATCGGCGCGGGCGCGGTGCGGCGGACCAGCTCCATCAGAGTTTCCATCCGGCGCGGCGGCGCGCTTTGAAACCGCGCGATCCCGATGTAGAAATGCAGCAAATCCGGGTGCACCAAAGAGGTCCGCGCCAGTTCTTCCGCGCGCTCGATCCGGCGCTGCCAGCGATTCATTTGCCCGTGACCCGGTGGTACCACAGCCGGTGATGCATCTTGGCCCATTCCGGCGACACCTCGCCGCGGATGATCGATGTGAAGCCGCCCCTCACCACCGCCGTCCCCATGTACACGTGAATGATGAATGCGCCCACCGTGATCAGCGCGGCCGACACGTGCAGCAGGATCGTCACCGGACGCAGCGCCAGAGGCAGGCTCGCCGGGAACCACATCGCCAAGCCGGTTACCAGCAATACCATCCCCGCCAACAGCATCGCCCAGAAGAAATATTTCTGCCCCAAATTGAACCGGTCGATGGGCGGCAGGTCTTGGTCTTCGTTGCGGATGTAACGGCCGGTTTCGCGGCCCCAGGCGCGGTCGGCGGCCGTAATGCGCGCACCTACAACTTTACGTACGCGTACAACGAGCCCGGGTGGCGAGCGGACTACGCCGCGCTCTACATCTTCAATCGCATGACTTCAGCCACGGTGACTCCCAGCGGCGATCGTTCCGTTGGCACGGTAGGACACGACTACGCGGACCAACGATACTATTCCGGCAACACCGGGAGGTTCTGGAATCCAGAGATACTACGGCTCGGCGACGGGGAGGTTCTGGACGGTGGACCCCGGAGGGATTAAGACGGCGAACCCGGGGAACCCGACGAGTTGGAACCGCTATGCGCATGTGAACGCCGACCCTATCAACTTCGGCGACCCCAAAGGTCTGGACCCGAACTGCGGCCCGAACACGGTTTGGGTCGGCGAGGGCCGCACGAACGGCGCGGGTTCACCCCTTCCCGACGCGTCCTTCACTGTCTTCACTGCCGATCGCACTGGACGCGTATTTCGCGTGGGAGCGTCTTACGGCGTTCCAAAGCCTAGGCCCGCTCGCCCGCTACCCGCCTTTGGTCATCGACCGCAGCTTACGGGCCGGCCACGTCAGCGCTTTTCCCAGGCGGAGCGACGGCGAACGGTGGATGGCTTGCAGATATTCCTTGCCGGCGGCGATCTCTTTCAGCAGATCCTCTTCGCGCGCCTGCAGATCGCCGATGCGCCAGTCCCGTCCGGCCAGTTGTTGGGAAAAATCCTGCTCCCTCTCGTACAGAAACTTCATGTACGTGTCGCGCCGGGTGAGCAGAATCCGCAGCTCCAAAACGTCTTCCGGCAGCAACGTGTAACCCGGCTGTATGCGGTCCGGCAGCGGACGCTGATAGTAGATGGTGGCGTGTGACGGCGCGGTCTCCTGCGGGGGACGCTGCTTGGTGTAGAAGTAGACCGCCAGCGAGCGCCGCGAAATCCGCTTGCCTTTCGGCAGCGCGATGCGCCGGAAACCGTGCCAGGAGACCTCGCTGGTCTCGAAGATCACGGCCCGATTGGCCAGCGGGACCACGGTTTTGACATCGTCCCCGGTAGCGAATGGCTCCTTCAACAGCTCCAGATTCCCGCCCCAGGATTCCTCCCACTCCGGGTTCAGGAAGAGGATCAGATTCAGCCGCCGGTGCAGCTCGGTCGTCGGGTGGTAGTTGAAGTCCACGTGGACGTCCAGTTCCTGTCCGTCCTGGTTGTCATGCGTGCCGCCGCCGATGTATTCCGGGTCGTACAGCAGGTCGGGAATGCCCGTGATGCGGCCGGCGAACTCCAGGAATTGCGGATCTTTCATCAGGTTGTCAAAACGCTGGTAGGCCGGCCCCAGGCTGGCGATATTGGGGACCACGGCCTTGCCTCCCACCTCGCCGTACTCGTTATGGGCTGCGTGTTCGGCAAAAGGCGGGAAGGCGTCCATGAGTTCCTGGCAGAATGCCGGATCGAGAAAGCGGTCGATGACCACGTGGCGGAACGGCTGCGCAGCGGCGAACTGCCGCTGCAAACCGGCGGCCGGGTCGAGCACGGCTGTGTCGAGCGTGGAAAGCACCTATCCAGTTTAGGCGGGTGAGCGGCGGGTTGCAAAAGGAAGTCCCCGGGCTTTTTCCCACCCGCTCAACTCGACGCCGCCAACCAAACAAGGAGGTCGACCCATGCTCCCAACGTCGATCCAAAAGTCGGAACGCTCAGCCGGCTCTTTTCGGCCACCCAGACTCGCCCACGCCCCGAAAGAGCCGCCTGAAAGTGGCCCCATAGGGGACCCCGGGCAAGATTGCCCGCCCACAAGCCGATTCCACGCCGCTTCCCCCAATCCGGTTAAGCACTCTAAGCGCTCGTAGGCGCGTGACATCGGCCTCGGAAACTGCTAATCTGCTCCAATACGCGATCTGCGAGGGGGAATACATGAAGAGTGTTTTGACTGAAAAACAGCAGGAAGATTTTATCAGCCGAGGCTTTTCGCGCCGGAATTTCGGCCGGATTGCCACCATGTTAACCGCCGGCGCCGCGCTCCCGTTCTACAACGAGCCCGCTCTGGCACAACTCTCCAGGGTCGATGCACCGCCCGACGCGGTCTTCATTAACAGCAATGAAAACCCCCTGGGACCCAGTCAGGCGGCCCGCGAAGCGGCCATCGCCATGGTCGCGCAGGGTGGCCGCTATCTCTTTAACGAAGCCGGGAAGGTGAAAACCATCCTGGCTCAACAGGAAGGCGTGAGCGAGGAGTCCGTCACCATCTATCCCGGTTCCAGTAACCCGCTCACCTGGTCGGTTCTGGCCTTCTGCTCGCCCACCAAGCCGTACGTGGTTGCCGATCCCGGCTACGAAGCCGGCGCCCGAGCCGCTGCCTTCGTCGGAGCCAAGTCGATCAACGTCCCTCTGACCAAGGAATACACCCACGACGTCAAGGCGATGGCCGCGGCCAGCCCCGATGCCGGCCTGATCTACATCTGCAACCCGAACAATCCGACGGGCACGCTGACGCCCCAGGCGGACATCGAGTGGCTGATGGCCAACAAGCCCAAGGGGTCCATCGTCATGATCGACGAGGCCTACATCCACATCACCCCGACTGCGCCGTTCAATACGGCCATGGTAGCCGCCGGGAAAGATGTGGTCATCCTGCGCACATTCTCCAAGATTTATGGCATGGCCGGTCTGCGCGCCGGCGCCGCGATTGGCCGCCCCGATCTGTTGGCCAAGATCTATAACTACAGCGAAAACGGCATGCTGCCCATTACGTCGATGGCCGCGGCCGCGGCCAGCCTCAAGGACAAGAACCTGGTGCCGGAGCGCCGTAAGAAGATCGGCGACGTGCGCAACGACACTTTCAGCTTCCTGGACAAGCACAATTTCAACTTCGTACCTTCGGTTTCCAATTGCTTCATGGTGGACGTGAAACGGCCAGGTGGCCAGATCGTCGCCGCCCTGGCAAAAGAGAAGGTCATCGTCGGCCGCGTCTGGCGCGCTTGGCCGAACTACGTCCGCGTCACCGTTGGACTGCCGGACGAGATGGATAAATTCAAAGCCGCCTTCTTGAAGGTCATGGCTTGAACCCGCGGGCCATTCTGCGAAGAATGAGCCCGCCCCGTGCCAACTACGGTTGGAACCGTTTCCTGGGAGATTGTGCCGGCGGCCTGATTGCAGCGCTCATCGCGTTGCCTTACGGCTTGGCTCTGGCGTCCGCCATGGGATTGCCCCCGGTGCTGGGGATCTTTACATCGATCCTGACAGCGCCCATCATCTGTTTGCTGGGGCGCAACCCCGTACTGATCGGCGGCACTGCCAGCGCTACCGTGCCATTCATCGCCCTGGCGGCTCGCACCCACGGAATTAGTGGCGCGGCGCGGCTTTCCATCATGGCGTCGGTGATTCTGATCGGCTTTGGCCTGGTGCGCCTGGGCCGCTATATCGCCAACGTTCCACACGCCGTGGTGACGGGATTTTCCTGTGGAATTGGAGGCATGATGCTGGTTTCGCAACTGGACATCATGTTCGGAGTGGCGTCCCCGTTGACGCGCTCCGCCGGTTCGGGCTTCGGACAACTGGCGGCGGTGTTGCGGCACCTGAAGGATGTGCGCGCCGTGCCGCTGATTCTCGGCCTGAGCGTCATCGTGGCCGCTACGCTCTCGGCCAAATTGTCCCGGCACGCTCCGGCCCCGCTCATCGGAGTCGGGCTGGCAGTCCTGGTGGCCCGCTTCTTCGGCTTTCATGCCAAGGAAGTGGGATCGCTATCCGCCATGTTGCCGCCGTTGGTGGGATTTTCCTGGAATATGAAGGAGGTCCTGGCGACAGTGCCTTCGGCCATCGGACTGGCGTTTGTTTCCGCAGTCAATATCCTGATCACGTCGCGGGTAGTGGAGCACTTCCGCGGCCGTCATAAACGGATGAAGCCCGCCGACGCCGACGCCGAGTTGAGCGCCTATGGCTGGGCCAACATCCTGGGCGGAATCTTCGGCGCGCCTCCCAGCATCGGCATTCCGGCACGCAGTCTGGCGGTGGTCCGCTGCGGCGGCACGACGCGGGTATCGAACCTGATGCACGCCGTGTTCCTGGTGGCGATTCTGTCGCTGGGGTCGGGATTCGTTCAGCACATTCCCATCCCGGCCTTGGCCGGCGTGACCGCGTGGATGGGATTGTGTCTGCTCGATTGGAGCGCTTGGCGCCGCCTTCCCAAGATGAGCCGGCTGGACGCCGCCGCGTTCCTGGTGACGGCATTGGCGGTGATGTCGGTGAATGCCGTTTTGGCGGTGACCATCGGTTGCTCGCTCTATGGGCTGCATTGGATCTACCAGCGATGGATGCGGAAGCCGTCGCCGATCCCGGTCTACGATTGAGGGCACCGAGCCTCTCACACAGCCGCGACTGTCAAGGAGCGGAGGTCTTCGGGTTCGCAAATACGTTACTGTACTTGCGAAATGGTGTGCTTAGCTTGCCCCGAGCCTTTTATGCGGCAGCCGTTCCGTCATGGTCTGATGCCGTGGGGCAAACTGGACCGCCGCGGCTCGCCGATACGGCCGGAACTCGAGCGTCCAGTACGCCACAAACCCGCTCCTCGAAATGTCTTCGAGCGATTGCGCATAATGGTCGAGGATCGCTACTTTCGCGAGACCACAGGAAGCCTTCTCATCACCTTCGAAGTGCCGAAGTGCCTTCCTAGCCAGTTGGCCCCTGTGTGGTGGCTCCGCCGGGTCCACCCACCGCCATCGAGCATCAGCGGACTGGTCCCCGCTGGCCCGCCTTCTGGTCCTCAAACACATGCAATCGGCGTTTCTTTAGGTCCGTATACTGTTGAACCACCTCAGCACGGGCTATAGGTCATGGGCCTTTGATCGCAGTACCGCACAGTACTTTCGGATTGCGGCTCTTAAATATTAGGATTGCTTAGTTTAGCCTGCGGGTGTACCGTAATGGAGGCGAGCAGTTCCGTCCCCCGCTCGTCGGGGTGCGTTTCGCATCAGCCGTAATGGAGTTGTTGGACCGAAGAAAGGGAGAACCACCGTGAGATCGATTGAGCGGACCGCGCTGTTGTTTTGCTTCCTGACGATTAGCAGCATATCGTACGCCGGCACGATTACTCTAGGAACAGCCGCCACTTTTGGGGTCCTGGGTGCCTCGACGGTAACCAACACGGGAGCGACCGTCATCAACGGAGATTTGGGGCTCTATCCCGGCACTTCAATTACGGGGTTTCCTCCGGGGATCGTGACCGGAACGATACACGACACGGACGCCGTTGCGATGGATGCTCAGGCCGATGCCCTGACAGCCTACAACGACTTAGCGGGCCTGCCGTCCGATGCCAACTTGACCGGCCAGGATCTGGGTGGACTAACGCTACTTGCGGGCGTCTATACATACGACTCCACGGCGCAGTTGACGGGACAGCTTACACTCAACTTCGCGGGCCTTTCCAATCAGATCATCGTTTTCCAGATCGGGAGCGCGCTCACGACCGCGAGCGCCTCGTCCATTCTTATTACCAATCCCGGTAATGACGATAGCGTGTATTGGCAGGTCGGCAGCTCGGCGACTCTCGGTACAACCACTGCGTTTTACGGAACTATTATCGCCGACCAGAGCATCACGCTGAACACCAGTGCGACCATCACCTGCGGAAACGCCATTGCGCTGAATGCCGCCGTGACGATGGACACCAACACCGTGTCCACTGGTGGTTGCGCGACCTCGACCGCCGCTACTCCCGAGCCCGGGACCGTTCCGCTGCTTGGCGGGGGTCTCCTAGCCCTATTCTTATACAGGCGGCAATCGCGCAAGCGGGTGTTGTAAGCCCAAATGGGCTTCACCCTCTTCTCCATCGAAGCCAACATGCCGGAGGTCCCGGCTTTGTGCTGCGAAACCTGCGGGAACTCCGTTTGCGGATGGCGGAGGAGCGCGGCGGTTGACTCGTCCGAAACCGGATTTAGTCTGAATTTCATTGTTCCCGGTTAATACCCCATTGAGGCGGGCACTGAAATAATTTAAGACTTGGCGAGTCCACATACCGGGCATCCCCTATGACCCATAAAAGGGGCCAAACGGATCGAGTTCTTTTTGTCAACTCGGACTTCTGCCGCCGGGGGGTCCGGATACGACGTTTCTGGGAAGTCGCAACCGAACCCGGAGCCGAGACTGGATCGCGCCGAGCCGAGATCATCATCCTGGGTGCATGCCTTATTTTAACGACTATGCTCGTTGGGAAGGCTCACCCCGTAGTGCACCGCGGAAAATTGATTCAGCGCCGCGGCTTCCTGAATATCGTCGCCGGGTACATCCTACCGGCTGTGGTGAGCCGTTCACAAGCAAACACTGCCCCGCAGTCCGCGGTAGGTTATTCCAATCAGTTGTGTGAATCACGCCAGCGGACCCATCGCTCTATATGATAAACATGTGCGCTCCCCCGACTCCCCGCATTTCGCCGATGCCGCCCTCGCCCGCCGCCTGGAAGCCGCCGAGGCCATCAACGCCCGCGGATGCACCGCTTCGCCCCCGGG
>Ga0182018_10002856_pt1 | contig 16501 bp, 13 predicted proteins | sample 812P2MmetaG_FD_120490 | JGI IMG/M metagenome (GOLD analysis project Ga0182018, IMG submission 120490) | Permafrost microbial communities from Stordalen Mire, Sweden - 812P2M metaG | ecosystem: Environmental > Terrestrial > Soil > Wetlands > Permafrost | place: Sweden: Stordalen | collected... | reverse complement strand
GCCCAGGCCGCCGAGGCGCTCAAGCCCTTCGCCGGTCACTTCGCCAGCGCAATCTTTGCGCTCGGGTTCATTGGCAGCGGGTTGTTGGCCATCCCGGTGCTGGCCGGATCGGGCTCGGTCGGCTTGGCCGGACTCCTCGGCAAACACTGGGGGTTCTCGCGTTCAGTCCGCAAGGCCCCCGTCTTCTACGGCCTCGTCGCGCTAGGGACAGTTGGGGGAACCGCGATGAGCCTCCTGCACGTCAACCCGATCAAGTTGCTCGTCTATGTGGCAGTCCTCAACGGTGTCATCGCCGCACCATTTCTTTTTGTGGTCATGCGGGTATCGAGCAGCAAGCAGCTGATGGGCGACTATGTGAACGGCAAGGCAGCCAAGATCCTCGGGTGGACCACAGCGGCGCTTATGGGTGTCGCAGCCGTCGCACTGTTCGCGACCGGAGGCGTCAGCCTCTGACCGAATCCTCCACGCAGGTCAGTGCGCCGCCCACCAGGGCCACTCGTACAGTCCGTGTGCTCTCCTTGGGCATTACGAGCCGTAGTTTCCTATTGGCGCGGGCACGTCCGATGGCCGAGCTCTTGCCAAACGCACTGGTGAGTCGCTATTACACACGGTGGCTCAGGCGGATCAGCAACTACCTCGAGTGATGCAACCGCAGTATTCGGTTCTGGCCCCGGCGCTCCGACCGCTCGCCAAAGTGGACCTGAACAGACGCGAAAGTCCATCTCGCCGCCGGGTTCGAGTACCGCCTTCAGGGAAGACCCTGACGGCCTTTACTAGAACCTGTGGAGGTGAGCGGACTCGAACCGTCGACTTCTACGTGCGAAAGTATGGTCCTCAGGGTTTTGACCAGATCCCTTCCGGAGACTTTCCTAGTTGCGGCGTTGCGGTCCCCTCAGGTCCCCTCACGATCCCTCCCCTTCCCCCTCGCGCCAGGGTCCTTTCGGGCAGATGGGCGCGGTGAGCCCGCTCGGTGAGTCGCTGTTTCGTACCGGGTGCGAGCCGCAAGGTGTAGTGATCAGCCATGTTCCACAGCGTGCCACGCCAGCGAAGGGCTGCTCAGCGCGCTCGCCGGGGCTCCAGGCGGGGGCGCCGCCAACCACCTCGGGGGTGGCCAGCGCGGCTTCAGCGTAGGTGTCCATAGACTTCCGACTGAAGCCGGTGGGTTGGCCGATCTTCTCCCGCCAGGGTCTGGCAAACTCCGTCCCGCTCACACCGCCTGCCATCAGACCAACTCTCGATCAGGAGTCCCTTGGCCACTCATGTTGATCATTCCCATCCTCTTCGCTCGCTCTGCAAGCACACTTCGTCGCTCCCACAAATTGACGTGGCGCACGCCAGTATCAACCATGCCTTAAAGCCGACTTCGGAACTCAGCCGAGGAGCGACCACCAAGTGCCCCACGCGCGGCGAGTGTGCGGTTCGGCGCTGCGTGGCTCCACAATGATATAGTTGGGGAGTGCAGCTGCCGCCATTCGAGCCGGCGACCGGTCGATTACCTCCAGGCGAACACGCTGCGAACTGGGAGGAGATCGTAGATCGATTCGGTTGGAACAGACGTCGACGTGAGCTTCTCGACGGGCTGGCGGAAGCGTTGGAGTTGCTTGCGGCCGTTGGTTGTACCCGCGTGTGGATCAATGGCAGCTTCGTGACGGCCAAAGAGGAGCCTGGTGACTTCGATGCCGTCTGGGATCCGACAGGCGTTGACCTCGACCAACTCGATGAGATCTTCTTCGACTTCACCGATGGACGGAAAGCACAAAAGCAACGCTTCGGAGGAGAGCTTCTTCCAAACGTCGTGGAGAGCGGAAGCGGACTGATCTTCGCTGACTTCTTCCAGGCCGAGCGGGACACTGGACGCAAGGGCATTGTCGTGATTGACCCAAGGAGGATCAAGCAATGATCACCAATGAGGTGCAGTACAGGGCCACCCGGACCCATCTGAGCAAATTCGAGGAAGCGATCTCGAATCTGGAGGGGCAGACGGCGGCTGTACGTGAGCAGAAGCGGCGTTCATTGGAGCTTGGCGCATTGCGCTCCCAAGCTGCTGATCTGAAAGCGGAGCTTGCCGAGTACGAGCTCCTGAGATCCGGCAAGCTCACCAGATTTGAGGCCAGTTCGCTCGCGGACCTGGCCGAGGCCCTTGTCAAAGCTCGTATCGCCAAGGGATGGACACAGCGCCAGCTGGCTGATGCCCTCGGGGTGGCCGAACAGCAAATCCAGCGCTATGAGGGGACGGGGTATGCAGCAGCCAGCCTGGCCAGGCTCTGCGACGTCGCCGAGGCCCTCGGCACCGAAGTCCGAGAGGTGGTCAGCCTCAGCCCCGACGCGGCATAGACCAGAGCCAGAACTTGCTCTCCCCCAGCAAGCAAACGCCTGATCCATGACCGGGAACGGGACTCAGCACCCTACGACAGATGACCTCCTCCAACGGATTGACCAACTGAGGAAAGAGAATCTGCGTCTTCGCAACCTGTTGGGCTTCGCCTCCCCGAGTGAGCGGTCGAGCCTCCCAGATGAGCCTCTTCCTACTACTCCAGTTACGCAATCGGCTCTCGCTCTGGTCGACCAATCGGCAAGACCCGAGACCAAGGTGGCATTCTTCCGTTCGGTCTTCGGGGGGGCGCGCCAACGTCTACGCACTTAGATGGGAGAACGAACGCACTGGGAAATCCGGGTGGGCGCCCGCCGTCCGTGGCGGGCCAGGCAATGCGCGCAAGCCTGATCGGGAATATCTCCCGCTGTCAGATGAGGTGGTGGCCGCCCATTTGGCGGGCAGTATCCACGCCGGGTTATACCCGCTTCTCCCAAATGACACTTGTCGTGTGCTCGCGTGCGATTTTGACGGAAACGGATGGGCGCTCGACGCTCTGTAGAAGTTCGGGCTGTCGGAGTTCGGGGTGTCGGAGTTCGGGCTGTAAGAGTTCGGGCCCTTGGTGGAGGTAATCGCGATGTTTTCAAACCCGCGTGTCAACCCCACTCTTGAGCGTATTTTACTCCTTGACCAGGACATTTATGAACAACCAGGCCAGCCTGCCTTCGATGCTCGTCAAGGGGCTAGCCGGTTAGCAGTACGCAGACGGCGATATCTCAAACCCAATGTTCCCGAAAACCTTGAGCTGGAGTACCTGGCCGGAGCCACCCTCAAGCAAGTAGGAGAGCGGTTCGGCATCCATCGGAATACGGTCTCCCAGATCCTCAAGCGCCGTGGCGTGCAGATCCGCTATCAGTCACTAGGTCGGGATGAGATTGAGCTGGCCAAGGTGCTCTATGGCCAAGGCTTATCGCTCGCCAAGGTTGGAGCACACTTGAACTGCGACGATGCGACTGTCTGGCGGGCGCTCAAAGGGGAGGGCGTTGCGATGCGAGACGCACAGGGACGTGAGGTCGTGTGATCCTAACGATCGGCCCCGCTTACAAGCTTTGCAGTTGTCTTCCAGATCGCATTTGTCGGTCTATTCGTTCGCGATTCGAAGAACACTTCATCGTGAGCTAGCACCGGTCCCCCGCCCATAGGGAAACCCACCCATGGCAGGGAAAAGGCGTTGCGGCCGCGCTCGATATCGTCGACCATTAGCTCGTAGTTGTTGTTTTTGAGTCTCAGGTAAGCCACCACCGTGCCTCTCAGTGATGGAAAGATCCCGTTGGGTGCGCGGTACACCTCAGTTCCATCCAACTTTGTGACATGCATCCAGTCATCGTTCCCCCACTCAGTCCAAGCGATGAGATCTCCGTCAGGACTTGGGTGATTCGCCCCGTCGATCACTGTCTTAACCGGGCCACCGGTGAGCGACCGAGATTTGATATTCACCTGATCACCCTCAAGTTCTTGCCAAAAGAGCACATCGCCGGCGATCCTTGCAGTATCTCCCGCTTGGCTAATTTGCTCCCATTTTTCTGTGGCGTCATTCCATAGAGATATGCCGCCGGCTAGACCGGCTTCAGTAGAGAGGCCTTGGGCTGCGATCCACTCGCCTTGAACAAACGGAGCTCCACCAGTTTCGCTCAAAACACGCCGCTGACCAGAATTGAGGTCATACATAACAACGCCACCGGATTGTCGAAAGCACACAACTCGTTGACCATCAGTTTTTGGCATGTACTCAAACGAGCCGCTCGGGGTCAGGCACCGCGGATCCTTGTCGCCCTCCTTCACGAATACTGTCAGCATGTTGCCGGAAGATGCGTTCTGTGCCCAGACCACGATTCCAGAATCGCTTGCATGAACGTCTCTTTGAAGAAGTTCGACGTCGTGTACTAATTCTGCGCTAGTGATTAGCGGGACACTCACAGGATGTATCTCAAGGTGTTCAGGTAGGTCTACACCGAACTCTTTCTTCAACACTTCTTCCACGAAGATCATTGCGGCTTCATAGTGCTCGCGTGTTGAGACTGCATCGGTGTACTGGGCGAAGTGTTGGAGATTGTTCCGTCGTTCTCGCAGAACTTCAATGGCTGATCCATTTTTGTATGGCCCGCACTTCTTCAGAGTTGAGAGCAAATCTAGGGAATGTTTGTTCCTCTCCATGATCGAAGTGCCATGATTTAGAAGGACAGCCTTGAGCAGCATCTCGACACCAAAATCAAGCGACAGAATGACCTGAGCTGCATCGAGTTCGCCTTCAACGAAGGAGTGGTCCAGAGCATGCTCAAAACCAAGCAGTGCGGTGCGGTAGAAACTCCTTGCCTCGGGTCGCATACTTGGCGCGCTCATGCTGCTCTCTTTCGCTTCTCGCGCAGTTCCGGTTCTCTCATTAGGGAACCCTTCTCGCGATGACGTGCGTCAGCGAGGTGAGCTGACGATATGGATCGCGCTTTCCAGCCTCCTCTTCAGCGGCCAGGAGTAGATCGAAGTTCTCAGGGGGCTTCATGTCTGACCAATGATCGGTAAAGAGACGTACTCCGAACCAGGCGGAGATCTCCATTCCGAGCTGCCCTAGTAAATGGCTTACCTCGCTGGGTTCGTCAGCCCGGGTTCCTTCGACCGCCACTCGATTGTCGTAGTACCGAGCGTCAAAACCATCGAGTGCTGCCTGCCAATCACTACTCATGCCAGCTCGCATCGCGATGCTGGCGCGATTTCTAGTCAGAAGAGAAATCATGGCTCCTCGGTTGAGAACGGCCGTGAGATCTCTTAGGGAATCTTCGAGGGAGGGCAAGTACATGAGCAGGCCGTGGCATAGAACGACATCGAACTTACGATCCACTGCAGCGTGGAGGTCGTGGATGTCGCCGTGCACAAGTTGCACTCGGGACCGCACGAGGGGCGGCTCCTTGGCCATATCTTCCTCTGCGCGTGCCAACAGGTCGGTGGAGATATCGACTCCGTAGACGGAGTAACCCTTGCGGGCGAGTGCAAGCAACTGGGTGCCTTGGCCGCAACCAACATCAAGTACTAACGGATTGTCGCTTGGCGGGGGCAGGTGGTCGGCTAGCTGGCGAGACACCAGTTCTTGGCGAACTAGGTTTCGAACATCGCCCAGCTTCTCTTGCCAGCGAGCTTGTCCTTCCCATGATGAGTTCTCGCTCATGCCGCTTCCTTACCCATGTTCCGATTGTCTCATGAAGCTTCACAATCACCAATGGGTTCGACTGCCTGAGGACCTTGTCGATCCCGGAGTGGCAGTGCGGGCATAATCAATCACACGCCGCCAAGCACGGCCCCAGCGGTGATGAACCGCCGGATCTGCGAGCGAGTGTTCGCCCGTGTGGAGGGGAGCCCCTCAGTTCCCATGTGAACGGCTGGCCGTGGTGGCGACGGGCTGGCGCGCATGCAACGGCGACCGGTAGCCACCGGCCGCCAGTCAGGCGTTTTTCACCACGCTGTTAGGCTTCTAATCAAAGCGAAAACTGAATGGCTGACGACGATCCCCGACCAATCGACGGCAATCTTTGGGGTCAATGGGTAGCAGCCGGAAATGACCGCTGGGAGGTAGTACGTCGATCGTGGTCTGTTTTCGTGCGTAACACGACTGAACTCATTGACCTTCTCAAGATCCCCGCTACCGACCTCGCCGTCTCGCTGCAATTGATGGGTGATGATCGCGAAGCGACTGCGCTGTTCTGGGAGGAACTAGACCAACGGCTCCACAACCAGCTCGCGAGCGCCGGCAGCCTTGTCGACCATACGAGGCGCCTTCTGGCCTACTACGAGAGTGACGTCCCCACGATGGTCCATGAATACAATCAGCGGAATGCTGTCGTGATGGAAATGAACGAGACATCGTTTCTGCGGGACCTGCGGAACTATCTTCTCCATTACGACATACCGCCTGTTATCCAAAGCGTTGCCCTCGGTCCGACGGGTGAGAGTGGAGGGACTGGACATTCGATAAAGCTCTCCGCCCAGCGCCTGCTGGCGTGGGATAAGTGGAACAAACGATCGCGTGACTACCTATCCTCCTTCGCTGACCGGGACGGACCCGTGCTTGGACAGGTCGTTGCAACGTACGCCAACGCCATGTCCGGACTGTTCACTTGGTTGTTCCAGCAGCGGCAGGCGGTACATAATGACGAGCAGGTTCTTGATCGATTCCGGATCAATCGTCCTGGAGATCGATGAACAAAGAGCGTCAGCCGCTCGTTCGTCCGGCCGTCAGCTACTAACGATCGGACCCTCGGGGCCCCGATAAGCCGTATACATAGTCTCGATCGAGGCTGACTACAAATCGATGCGTCGTGCGGATGTCTACCTCTTACCGCAGAGGTAGCACGACATGCCTGCGATGGGTGCTCAACGCTGATCGGAGTGCTCGTACCCCAACTCTGACGGCAGGCACCCTATAGGGTGGTCCCGATTCAACATCGCGCAGGACCTTGGCTTGGAATCTTGGCCAGAGTGCTTCAGCTAATGCAATCTTGCTGATCTTCTGAGGCCACAACCGACTGATAGCTGAGACGTTTGCACTTCCGGTGGTCAAGAGGCGTTGGGACCGAACGGCGATGAGAAGGTCTGATCGAGTAATCCCAGCTGGGAGTGTGGTGCAACTCATGATCCCCCGAGCGATCTCTTCATTAGTGAAGTTGGCAAACTCCCACGGGTGCCGTCCCCAAGTGGTCACCTCGACAAGACCGTCCAAATCCTGTTGTGCTCGCGGAGTTCGGTGCCGGGGCTCCAGCGATTCGAAAAGGCGATTGACAAGCTTCTGTCGCTGAGTTTCCCGCATGGCCGGCGTCCGATAGCGCTTCTCGGCATCGACCGCAATGAGTACCCGGGTCGGCGGCCTTGCCAGAAACACAAAATCGCCGTAGTCATCCCCAAGGCGAGGGGCGATCTCGTGTCTGATGAGCAGGTCCAGGTCGCGGTCGACGGTCATCATATTGACGAGTTCGATCAAGGTAGGTGGAACTGGGCCGCCGAACAGCTCCGCCAAAACCCTCGGCATGATCAAGGTTTCCGTTTGGCCCTCTAGTACCAGCAGGACCGCAGGTGTTGGCGATAGTCCCCTATCAGTCAGGAGCGACCCGAGACGTTCAGGCTCTGATCGCAGACGATCGTCAAGTACCACATAACCCATCCGACCTTGTCGCGGTGGCGCCGTAGACAGGTCGCTGCGTCCAAGATCATCGACGGTCCGCAAGAGCAGTTCGGACGCGACTCGGTAGTCCATGGCCAAGCGAGCGTTGCCCTTTAGCTCCTCCCACGTGCTTGGGTGCGCCTGACGGATCAACTCGTACCACTGACCCATCGGGTCAATCCATCGGGCCGCCATTAGTAACGCATCTGCTGTTCGCGCCAACGTTTCGGATGTCAATCCGAAGAGTGCTACCCGTTCTCGAACCTCGAAGCCTGCGTCGGATTCCTGCCATCTGTCAGAGTGCGAGATCTTCAGGAGTATCTGAGGTAGATAGTGCATGTCCAGGCCGTTCAGAAGGATGGCCAGCTGACGACACCCATCCATTATTGCGATTTCATCTCTGGTCAGCGGGTCGAGATGAAACGTCCAGTTGTGGTCTTCCGCCTGATAAGTCGAATCCATGTGTTGCGTCAATGCTTCGACCGCTCGCAGCGCAAGCAGTTGGTATCGGCTGTAGCAGACCGACGGGTAGGTGGTCGTGCCCCATGGTGCGGGCAAGCGCAAACCGCCGCTCCAGTCGCGGAAGCGAATAGCCGCGGGGTCGATCAATTGACCCATGTTGGCCGCTTGAACAACAAAGTCGAGTGGCGTTCCACGCCCGCGGTACGCGTCGCTGACGCTTTCGGCGACTGGGACCGCCTCAGAGCCCGGCTGGCGACGGCGCCCAATTCGATACAGCGGGACTAAGGCTCTTCGTCGATGCAACTCCAGAAGTTGAGCCGTCCTGAGTTTGATCCCACGCTCGTTCGCCTCTCGGACAAAATCATCAGGCGTGAGCAGACTGGCTTGACTGAATACCAAAGGAAGGTCAAGCAGCTGCAAGGCGGAGACATCGTGTTCGACTGTCTGGCCCCACGGTGCCGGGGCCGGAAGCCGCCATGTCCACTGAACCCTACGGCGAGATCGCGCGACCACATTGGCTGCCATCGAAAGAGAGTAGGCCCGTCGTGCGCTGATCGATTAGGCGGAAAACAATTTGATCGGGTCCGTAGGGTTGACTCCGCTCAGAACCGACAGCATGCCCTCGACATCGATCCGGCCGTCATAGCTTCGCTCTCGGCGATCCAACCATGCTCGCTCAGACGGCTCCCTGCCAGGTTTGGCAGAGTTGAAGACGGCTTCAAAGCAGCGTCCAATCGCATCAGCCACTTCTCCGGGATCGTCCACCATCGGGAACGTAATCAACAAGAGGTTGGGCGAGGGAGACAGGACGTGACCAATCCAGGGTGTGCTGACAGTGACCGCTGAGTCGCTGGAAAAGGCTGCAATGTCGAGGTACCGATCGACGCACACCACCTGGATGCTCCAGAACATTCCTTGCGTACCTGATAATGGCAACCGAGATACCGCCCACGGCAAAACGCTGTACTGAAGGTTGAAGTAGATCCCCTTGTTCTCGCTCCCATGCTGCACTAGGTGCGCCTGGGAGTGTTTGCCATTTAGCCAAGCATCCACCAAGGGATCGTCTAGTGATGGGTCCAAATCTGCGAACGTTACGTAAGACTGCAATGTCCCACGCGCTGATGACTCAAGATCACGCAATGTCTGTTCGATTCTGAGCACGTCATCGCGATGTGGTCTGCGTCCATGAGCCATCCGGTTGCGGATCGCGTTCAGTTCTTCCACACGACCCCGCCAAGTGGTTTGCGAAATTCCGATCCCGTGCTGACATTCAGTCCAATGCAGCTCGATAAGTTCGAAAAGGTGTTTGACATCGAGATGAGCCACCGGATGATCGTCATCGGTGCTCGCCATGTAACCCAGTCGCGACACTGAGGATGCCCGCTTCGTGGTTAATAACCCGAGTTGGGATTCCCAACCCCCACCGAACATTGATCGCAGCGCAATGTAGAGCAGCTGTCTCAGGTAGGACTCCAGCTGCGACCAGCGGCTAGCGACAGCGAGCATCAGAGGGTCTAGTCCGGAGTCAATTGCCGTGACCAACCTTTCTACGTTTTCCTCTCCGAGGTGCTTCGCCAGATACGCATCCGGCTTGAAGTATCGAAGGCGTCGCTCATCGAGGGCCGCTTGAATAGGATCCTCGTTGAGGACATCGACCGAATTCACGGGAACTGATTCAGCAAGGCCATTCGGTTCGTTCTTGAAAACGTCTCCCAAGTTGAATGGCAGGGGTACTGCCATCGTCGCATGCTGCTGACGGAGGTGCTCGAGCCCCTTCGTCTCCAATAGTGCCCGGAGATCATCCACCGTTTCAACGTCTCGATAGTCGAGGGCGGTTCGATAGACCGACAGAGACCAGTCATCTCCGAGGTTGCCGCCGCCTAACACTCCCGGGATCATCTGAATCAAGTCCCGTGCGCGAATCGCTTCTTCATCAGTGAAGCCGTACTCCGAAGCTAGGATTGCCCTTCCAATCAGGGCGTCATTCCGCAAGCGAAGCTTTCTCTCCGCACAGATCCCAGCTAGTCGCGCCAGAGTTTGGGCCGTGTTCGGTGCTGTCCCCGCTACCAGCAGGCCGAGACCCGTCAACGAAACCTTCTCGTCCGCCCAAGCCCCTCCAATGGCGCTCGGAAGGGCAAAAATCTCGTTGAGGTTGGCAGATATTCCCTGTTCCGCTGCCTCGTAAGCAAGGGTGTCAAAGGTCACCCAGTCGCCGGTCGACTCAAACTCCTTGGCCGAACGGGCGATGATTGCGCGGAGCGATTCGCTGACCCCAAGTTGGGTGAAGAAGTCGGATCCAGGCGGCTCGTCAATCACCCTCAAAAGGCTAGACGGAGGGCACCATGATGCTGAAGGGGTACTACGGGATTCAGTTGGCGGACGGCCAACCCTTCATCCGACGAACCACTTCACTCCAACCTGCTTCGCTAAAGTGCGACGCCAGAGCCCGACTCTCCACAGGAGTTTGATCCCAATAGGCTTCGTCGGGCGAAGTGCCAAGTGTGGTCCATCGGGACCAACCGTCCTCCGAAATAATCTCATCGGTGACCGCTAGAACGGCATCAAACCCATAGCGTTCTTCAAGCACGTCGCCTGCTGGATGGGAGACGATCCCCTGGAATGCCCAGAACGGCTCAGTGCCTTTCTTGCGGGCACCAGGCACGGTCCAATCACCCATTCGCCTATTGGTGGGGCCGTCGATAAACATCTCCGCAAGTACGTCGCCAGACTCAACGGCGAACGCCATCAACTCGTCGGGTTCGGCCGGGCGTAGATCCCACCGAGCCCAGCGGGACCCGGCGGCGTAGCGTCCCCGCCAATAACCAAGTCTCTCGAGCGGGGCGTCAGGGGAGACGTCGGTAGAGCGAACTCCCAAGACTGCCCCGTTTCGAAGGAGCGCCATACTCGGGCGATCGTGGACCACGGCTTGCGTGTCGTAATCGCCAAATGGGTCCCAGCCAGTGCGATCACCCCATCTCGCTTCCCGAGCAATGGCTGCCGTCTCGTAGCGTGAACCGCGAACGATCGCCGCGAGGCCGCCGCTCACGCTTGACGGTCCGTGCAGTCCCAAGGCGATTGGAACGCCGAGCGCGAGATCGATCAGGGGGCCAAGACAGCGCTTGACGGCCTCCGAATCGCCTGTCCGGACTGCCTTGGCCAGCCGGTCGTGCGCTCGGTTGAGCGCTCGCAAGCCCTTCCAGTCTTTCGACGAGAACAACTGAAATACAGAGGTACCAGGCATCTGCCGGGCCTTGAGTAGCTCGAGGGGGCGATCCAAACCTTGAGCTTGAGCTGCCGTCAGTCCGAGCCTCCGGAGCGCAACAGCGAGCTGGAGATCTGGCCCAACGACTTCCTCCCACCGCTTGGCCTCCGGCGGGGTCCCCTTGATCCTGCGCCATTCGACCTGGTCCGGCGATGGCTCAGGTTTAGGTTCTGGTCGCCAACTGTGAGGTTCGTTCCATACAAACGGACCCTTGAGCAGGTCATCAGTCTCGTGGGCTCGATCACCAGCCATAGGAGGAAACGCTAAGCCCAGAGAACGGAGCGGTAAGGGATGGCGGTCAATGGCGAGCGCTCGCGAAAACACGAAGGCACCAAACCACCTTCAGGGTCCCACGGTCTATGGCTTAGTAGCTGGGCTGAGGCGGTCCGCATGGAACTCCATTAGAAGTGGCTCTTCATCCTCCCTAAAAGCCATATTTAACGGCACGCAATTTGAAAGCTTTCTCGCCGCCATCCATGACCCTGACGATTGCCTCTCGAATGGCAGGAAGGTCGATCGCGCCCTGTTGCTTGATCTCTCCCCGTGACTGCTCCCCTCGGACGCGGTAGTCGCAGTGGACGACGAGTTCCGCGTCACCATTGACCACGAGGTTGGCGTTGTGACTTGTGAATATCAACTGGCGGTGACGCTTTGCTGCCCAGATCTGCTCAACAACGTCCACCACAACCTCGCTATCGAGATCGTCCTCTGGTTGGTCAACGATGAGGGGAGGACCAGATTGAGCTAGCAGCACGCGGAGAAGTGCCGTTGCCTGTTGACCCGCCGAGGCGGATACAAAGTCAATGTATTCGTTTTCTTTCGTTTGATACTCGAACTTTGGGTGGTCAGATACGGGAGTCAGTGCGAGCGACAACCATCCGTCGGGATTCAGACGCGTCGCGACCCGCTTGAGGTCGGCCACAGGTAGACCAAGTCTTGCTAAGACTGGAAACTGTTCAGATGTGAGTTGTGCGTCCTCATCAACCATGGTCAGTGATTCCAGCTCCGTGACGGCTGTCTCCCAGGTCGCCAACGGGCTAGCTTCGACACTCAACTGTTCGAACAGACCGTCGATTCGATTCGCACGTATGCCAGACCCGGCGACTACGCCACGAAAGCGATCGGCTACAGCGGTCAGACCCTTCCCCCGCTGGAGGGTTGCCCTTAGCAACCCATCGGACAACTCCGCCAGGGAGGCGCATTGCTTTGCCAACCGGTTGGAACGTTCCTCCATCAGTTCAAACATCTCATGCAGCAGACGCGCATGCTCGACTTCTGGATGCCCCAGACCCTGCAGCTCGGTCCTCTGGCTTCGCAATGACTGACCTGCCGCCTGATACTGCTTTTCGACCTCTGCTAGCTCGGCGAGCTTTGCGGTATGGGCTGTCGAGCGATCCTTGACAGTGGCGTATGTCTCGTTGAAATCCGCTACCAGTTTCTGAACCTGCTCGTACAGCCGATCGTGCTCGGACCCTGCCGCTAGGCCGCTTCGAAGTGTCTGCACGGCTGTAGAGACAGAGTCCCGGAACACAATGAGCAGTTGCGACGTGCTCCTCTGCAAATCATCAAGTGGTTTCTCGATGGCTTGAGAAACTTCCTCGGGCGACTGAATCCCTTGGACCAACTCAGCGACCGAATCGTGGAGCCGCTTCCCCCCTTCAAGGCCGCGACTTACAGCACTGTGCCAACCTTCTGCAAACGTCTCTGCTGCATCATATTTTGGCTTGTCCTCAAGAACAACGCGATCGGCGTCGCTAACGTCCTCGAGCGATCCACGAAGGTTCGCAGCCTGCCCCGCAAGTGACTTCTCAGAGAGCGCCATGCGCTGGATGGTTGCTTGCAACTGACGCTGCCGGTGGAGAGTCGCGTAGTTCTCCCGGATTCGGCCAGCTGCCTCGTCTATCTCCTGGTCCATCGCAGCGAGTTGCCTGCGAATAGGCGAGGTAACGAACCTAGTCAGTTCATCGATCCGAACCGAGACACTGCTCAATTGTTTCTGGCTGTACGCCTGAATGGGAAGCAGCTCTCGTACGTCCGCTTCGCGGGCCTTCACAAAGTCCGCGTAACCGACCTTCAGCGTAAGCTCGCCAGACTTCGCGTTGCGCCGCACAACATGAGGAATCTCATTGATCGTAAAATGCACCTCTACCGTCGAGTCAGTCGGCTCCAGTGTTGTAGAGATCAGTCTCCGCTGGCGGCTACCAGGATCGCCGATTTCTTCGTCGCCTTGAACGTTCGCCGGAAGGTCGCATAGCGCCCACCTTAGATAGTCGAGCAGGGTCGACTTGCCGGTGCCGCGTCCGCCAATGACGGCGTTGAACTGAGGGTTAAGTTCAAGTTCGACAGGTCCGAGGAACATGCTGTTGTCCACACTGATCCGGGACACCCAAACAGTCGGGAGTTCAGGCTTGGCGTGACTTATACGCGATTCCTGTGCGAGACATGCTTGCCGCAGCGCCTCGGCAGTGGGGACCGACCACTTAATCCACGTACTGAACTTGCCAAGGCTACCGTACGTCTCGCTGCGTGAATCTGATGTCTGGATCAGGGCGAGTCGCTTATTACCGTATTGCGCGTTCAATCCATCAAATATCCTTCTGTTGCCGTCCCCAACTTTCGACTCAACGGTTCCATCTAGGTATCCACCAACGCAGGGCATCTCTCGATACTTATGATGCATGTGGGCCCGCAACAGCGTCTGGTGCCCGCCATCAGTCACGTTGGGAAATACGATGTAGTGATGACGGAGCCATGAGTCTTTGTTCAACTCATCGTGAAGCTGAGAGAGAAGTGCCATGTCGATTGGCGTCACTTCCGGTAGCTGTGGCTCAACAGAGTCAGTGATCTGGACCGCAAGCCGAGTTAAGACGGCGTCCAATCTCTCATTCGGGAAATCTGAGTCGAGAATAAGCAAAGCCTGGCAGGGAACACTCAGCGTTAGCTCAAGGCCAGGAAAGACGACCAGGCGGTTTTCCTCTGGCAGCGGCTTCCCATTGGGTCCCGTTTCCTTCTTCGCGGCTTCGCGAACGAACGGAACCATTGCGAAATCGTGATGATCCGTGATGGCTACTGCACTGAGCCCTTTGTTTCGACAAGCAGCGACGAAGCTTTCCGCCCACGCTTGGCGATCCTTGTCGGAAACTGGCCGAGGGCCATTCCAGTTGGAGTCTCGTGGAGTGTGTACCTGCAAGTCACATCGGTAGAAATGAGCACCGCGGTCCACTATGGGTTCTCCATGTCTTCGGCGGACTCCGCCGCGAAGGTCTTGCCAAGGATTGATCGGGTCGAACGGTCAATAGAAAGTCGTGCAACATTGATCCTGTTATGCACGCGGGCGGCGATAGCCAGTAGCGATCGCACCTGCTTCACGATTTCAGCCTGTTCTTCGGTTGATGGTACGGGAATCGGAAGCTCGTTCAGAGCACCTTGAGTAAGCTTCGGCTGTGCGCTCCCGGTGATATACGCCTCCAGATTGATCGAGTTAATAACCATTTCAAGGTATTCGATCAATATCCCCGGCTTACCCTGGACAACGTGGGCATGGTTGTTCACCCAAAACTGACCAGTGGCGATGAATGCAATGGGTGTAGTCCGCGCGAGAAGATTCGCTCCATCTTCTGAAATCAGTAGATATTCGCCGTCAAACAGATACGAATCCACGTGATCGATCACACCGGAGGCTCCGTAGTAGGGGTACGTGCCCTGACGCTGTTTCCTGTCGGAGGCCCGAACAGGTACTCTGCCTCCGTCGAAGTTATCGGTCAGGCCTGCAAATGGTGCCACGCCCCAACCATCAGGACGCTCCGACAAACCCTCGATGTCCATAACCTTCCAGCGTCCGACCTGAGCGTGCTTACCAAGTTGGAGAGTGTGTTCTGCGAGTGCAGTACCAGTCACCGCAGTCGCCTGGTTAGCAGCGCGCCAGCCTTCCGTCAGCCTTCCGGCGCACCCTGCAGCAAGGACAGCCCGGTGAAATTGCTTGACGGAATGTCTCGCTTTTGCCAGATGAGATCTCACTTCCGCGCTGCGTATTTTGAGTGAGCCGAGAAGTTGGACTATCTCTTCCTGCCTTGTTAGATCGGGTAAGGGCAGCTTCATCGCGGCGAGCTTCGTCCCATTGACGTTGGCAAGACCCACTCCGACACTCGCGTCCGAAACCATCTGCCAGTACTGTGGCGACGTTAAGAAATCGGCAAGGTACTCAGGAAGAACTTTGGTCCGATCTGGCTTAATACGCATGAGATAAGACGCGAACACGGTATGCGGAGGACAGCCGTCATCTATGAGATGGCTAAAGCCGACGCTGCCTGCTCGGGAGACCACGATGTCTCCAGGACGTAATTCATACTTTCCAATGCTGGGCGGCGGTTGATCACATCCTGGCACCGTGGACCAATCAACGCTCCCGGACGTGATATCTGTCGTTCGCAAGAGTTTTACTGTGCCGTCTGCGCGAGCTTTGGTCGTCCACCCGTACTGTGGCTTGCCGGCGATCTCACCGATCCTGGCGCCATGACGGTCGGCGGTCACGACGATTCTCCATTGCTTTCGAGAAGCTGCTGAATATCTGCGAGCCCATCTAGTGCGAGCTGAAGTTCCTCAACAGCTTCGGTGACCAACTCGACAGGCTCCGGTAGCTCGTCCGGGTCTTCTGTTTCCTCATCTCTAAGCCATTTGAAACTGTCGAGCTTGAAGTGATGCTCACGGATTTCGTCCAGGCTGAAACTGCGCCAACGCCCAGCCACGGAATCCAACTCCACCCGCTTGGAGTGGCCATTCGGATCACTACCGAAGCACTGCTCGAACTCGGCGAAGTGCTCCGGAGTAAGAGGGCGGCTCTTTTTTGTGATCTTTGGCACGTTGGCTCTGGCGTCAAAGATCCACGTCCGTTCGGTAGGGCGGCCCTTCGAGAAAAACACGACGTTCGTTTGGGTGCCTTCCGTGTACGGGCTGAAGGTCCCCCGCGGACAGCGCAACACCGTATGAACATCGCAATCCTCCATGAGCACTTCAAACACGTCTGCTGCTTGCTGGGCAAAAAGGACATTGTCCGGTACCACCATCGCTGCCCGGCCACCAGACTTCAGAATGGTCAGCACGTGTTGGACGAAGTTGAGCTGCTTGTTACTGGTCTGAATGACAAAGTCGTCTCGGTCAGGCGCCTGATTGGCTCCCTTTGTACCGAAGGGAGGGTTGGTAAGGATGACGTCGTAGCGCTGGTTGGTCGGCGTCTCGTAAATAGAATCCTTCAGTGCGATATGTG
>Ga0182018_10002855_pt1 | contig 16502 bp, 14 predicted proteins | sample 812P2MmetaG_FD_120490 | JGI IMG/M metagenome (GOLD analysis project Ga0182018, IMG submission 120490) | Permafrost microbial communities from Stordalen Mire, Sweden - 812P2M metaG | ecosystem: Environmental > Terrestrial > Soil > Wetlands > Permafrost | place: Sweden: Stordalen | collected... | reverse complement strand
CGCAGCGCCGAAGAGGTGCAAAAATCCTTTCCTTTCGCGGCTCCGGCTGAGCCGGCCTCGAAATAAACGCTATCTCAAATACAAACTCCGTCACTCAAGAAAGCCTGGTTCCGCCACGGACTGCTAGCCCTCCGTCGTCTTTCGGTTCAGCAACTGCGTTTACGCTGTGTTGCTGTAGCCGCGGACTAAGAGCGATTGCCACAATCAGCCCATGCGCCCCATTCTGGCATAAATTGATTGGCGCGGTTGAGGGGCTCAGTGCCTGATGTTCTGGGCTCCTACAGTTCATCTTCTAGCGGATCCCTAACATGTTCGGAAGGGGTGCCTTCACAATTCTTGTATTTTAGAAAGTTGGCGCGAGCCTGCGTTAGGCTCAATAGAGCCTTCAGTCCGCCCCGAACTTCGTCCGCGTCAGAAAGTCCCATTGTGACTCCGTTGCCCTCATCACCCGAGAACCCCAGATTAGGGCCTGAAAGGCCCTGTTAATCGAGGACCGATCCGGCCCCTCGCGCATCAGCGCGGTCCATGTTTGGTAACTCGCCGCTTCGGCGGCGAACATGACGCCGCCGACCGAAGACACGCGAACCGAGGGAATAATCGCAATCTTTTCTATACAGCTGCGCACGTCGTTCTCGTTCGCGTATTGGGCTCCTCCCGAGAGCGAGGTGCGGTTGCCGGAGATGAGGTGCTGAAGCGCTCGCTAGCAGCGGAATGGACCACGCAACAACAGACTAGTGCTGGCGCAGTCGGCAGCCTCCAAAAAGAAGAGGCTGACGTGTGATTTTGCCGCATAGATTACGGTAAGGTTCTCGTACCCACGGCTTCACGCAACTGCTCGAGTGCGAGCAGATAGGACGCGAGCGCCTCACGGTAGCCAAGTTCGGCGGCGCGATAACTACGCTCCGCGTCCAGAAAATCGAGCAAGGCGAGGCCGCCGGCGTGGTAGGCATACTCGGCGATGTCCCGCGACCTCTTCGCGATGGCCCGGTATTTGTCCCTGTACATCATCACCGTTCTGTCGTTGGACTTCAGCCCTTCGTAGGCGTCTTTCACGTCGGTCAATACCTGGCCGCTAGTGAAGTTTTTCTGCTCTTGCATTTGCGTGATGACTGAGCGAGTGCGTGCGATTTCGCCCTGGTTACGGTTGAATATCGCGAGCGGAATGCTCGCATAAAAAGTCGCGGCATTGATGCCGTTGGTGTGGCTGTAGTTCCCCTGGACGGTGAGATCTTGGACTCCATCCGCCTTGGCCAACAAATAGCCGCTATTGGCCGCGGTGACGCCTTGCACGGCGGCGCGCAAGTCCGGGCGGTTTTGCAGGGCTTGCATTTTCAAATCATCGAGGTTGCCCTTCATGGGCAGGTAATCAAAGGCATCCACCACGTCGTAATCGGCGGACACGGATTCGTAACCCAGCAGTTGCCGCAGATCGGAGAGACCCTGCGCCCGGGCGAGTTGCGCCGATTCCAAGTCGGTCTCGAATTGCAGCAACTGGACCTCGATCATCAGGTAGTTACTCTCGCTGATGGCACCGGATTGGAATTGAAATTCGCCGATATCCACCGTTTTCTGAAAGCTCTTCAAGTCCTGCTGCGCGAGATCCATCGTCGATTCCGCCAACTGCACACTGACGAAGAGCGTGGCTACCTGAAACGTAAGACTGCGCTCGTTGTCCGCGACGAGGGAGCGCGTCTGCGCGGTCACATCCTTCGCGGCTTGGTAGCGGCGCTCGCGCTTTTTGCCGCGCTCAATGAGATAGCTGAGGCCCAAGTCGGCCTCGGTGGAATCATGGAGGTACTCGCTGGTCCACGAGCTGGGGGTAAAGAAAGGCAGGTATTCCCAGTCGGCAAACAGCGACGGATTGGGGCGCAGGTTGGCGGTAACTTCCTGCGCTAGATTTTGGTCGATGGCAGTCCGGGCGGCAATGATGTTGTGATTGTGTTGGAGAGCCATCTGAACAGCTTCATCCAGTGTGATCCTGACGGGCCCTGTGCTGGACTGAGCGAAGGCGGAGTTTACCGCACCGCTGCCAACAAACAGGACGTAGGCCAGCAGCGCCATCCACCGGGTTGAAATACAAAACACTTCTCGATTAGCTTTCAAGAGTCGCCTCCGGTGCCGGCAGGGTGTCGTGATCACCCGCGAACCAAACGTATAGCGTGGGCAGGATGAATATACTCATCACGAGGTCGGCGATTAATCCACCCACGATGACAATCGCGAAGGGCCGCTGCGAATCGGAGCCAATGGCATGCGAGAAAGCCGCCGGCAAGAGGCCGAAGGTGGCCACGAGCATGGTCATCATGATCGGCCTTAGCCGCAGGACCGCTCCTTCTACCGCGGCATCCACGATGGAGTGCCCGTGCCCACGAAGCTGGTTGATGTATTCGAGCATGATGACGCCGGTCTGCACCGAAACCCCAAACAGCGCCAAGAAGCCGACGCCTGAGGACACACTGAAGAACGTGTGGGTAAGCAAAAGAGCCAGTACTCCGCCGACGCGTGCCATAGCTACGGTGAGAAGAATAAGCAAGGCCCATTTGGCCGAGCGAAACATGGTGTAGAGGATGATGAAAATGATCAGGATGGTGAGCGGAACGATGAGCAGCAATCTGGCCTCGGCGCGCTTTTCGCTTTCGTATTCTCCCGCCCACTCAAGGCGATAGCCTCGCGGCAACTGCACGTTCTGGTTGATCTTGGCTATGGCTTCCTGGACGGTAGACCCCAGATCCCGGTCACGCACTTCAAAGCGAATGGCGACGTAGCGAGAGTTTCTTTCGCGGTAGATGTCGTAGGCGCCATCTTTGACCTGCACTTTAGTCAGTTGCGCCAGAGAAACGCGCTCGCCCGAAGGGGAAAGAAGGCGAATATCCTGGATGGCCTCTTTGGTATCGCGGTAGGGCCGCTGATAACGCACGGTTAAGTTATAGACGGCTTCTCCCTGCAGTATTTGGCTGACCGGAAATCCGCCGACGGCGGTTTGGACAGCATCTTGTATATCCGCCACATTGATGCCAAACCGCGCAGCCGCGTCACGGTCGACGGTGAGATCGAGGTTCGGCTGGCCGGTATCGCGCTGAAGTCCCAGATCTTTGATTCCCGGAATCTGGGCCATAACATTCTTGATTTGCTCACCCTTTTCCTCAAGAACGTCCAAGTCTGGTCCAAAAAGTTTGGCCGCAAGTCCGCCCTTCGTGCCGGTCAGCGTTTCATCCACGTTATCTTCAATGGGCTGAGAGAAATTCCAGAAAGCCCCCGGATACTTCGTCAGCTCGCGGTTCATCGCGGCAATCAGTGCATCTTTATTCTGATGAAAAACGGGCCGCCATTGATCCTTAGGCTTCAAATCGACGAAATACTCGGTGTTGCCGAATCCTCCCGTGTCGGTGCCGTCGTCGGGCGCTCCGGCTTGCGAGACGACGTTGGTGACCTCGGGGAAGGAGGCGAGAATGTAGCGGGACTGCGTGGCGAAGCGCTCCCCCTCCGTCAGACTTGTACTGTTCGCCATCGCGCCACGGGCCCAAATTGCGCCTTCATCGAGATGAGGCAGGAACTCCGCGCCGACCACACCGCTGAAAGTGAGGAACATCGCCACCACGAAGCTGGCCATCCCGACTCCTATGGTTATCCAGCGGTGATCGATGGCTTGCCGGACCGCGCTGCGATACCATTTCGTCAGTGCAGTCATAACGGGGTTACGCCATTCCTTGACGCCTTTGCGGAACAACCAGCTGCTAAGCACCGGTGCGATGAGGATCGCGTAGGTCATGGCGCCGAGTAACGCGAACGCTACGGTCCAGGCCATCGGCTTGAATAATCTGCCTTCCACCCGCTGCAGGGTAAAAATCGGCAAATACGAGGTAATGATGATGGCAATGGCGTAGAACACGGGCCGTTGCACTTCGTAGCACGCCTCGCGAATCGTTGCCGCAACCGATATGATGTGTCCGGCACCGGCGACGCTTCCGCTGGCGGTACCGGAGCCATTCTGCTGGCGGCGGGCTATATGCCGGACGATGTTTTCGACCATCACCACGGCGCCGTCCACGATCATGCCGAAATCCAATGCACCCAAGGACAAAAGATTCGCGGGAATTTTGCTCAAATCTAGCCAAATCGAAGCGAACATCAAGGAAAAGGGTATGGTAACTGCAACGATCAAGGCGGCGCGAACGTTGCCAAGGAATAGCAGCAGGATGATCGTAACCAAGATCATGCCTTCCACCAGATTGTGCTCCACCGTGTGCAGGGTGAAGTGCAGGAGATCATCGCGGTCCAGCATGGGAACGATCTTCACGCCTTCAGGCAAGATACGTTCATTGAGTTCCCGCACCTTTTTGTGAATACCATCGAGCGTGGGCCCTTCCTCCGCGCCTTTTAGCATCAGCACACTGCCCTGGATGACGTCGTCTTCGTCGACGATCATGCCGTCTGCACGATGGGTGGCTCTGGCCATGTGTCCCAATCGAATTCTGGGGCCCATCTCGACAACGGCGATGTCCTTGACGCGAAGCGGCGTGCCATTTTTTGTGGTCAAAACCGTCTGCTCGATATCCTGTAAGCTGCGGTAGAGTCCGAGCGCACGGACGTTCATCTGCTGCAAGCCCGTCTCGACAAAGCTGCCGCCGGCATTGATGTTGTTCGTCTGCAGCTGTTGTTCTACCTGACCGATGCTTAACCCGTAGGACACCAGCTTGTTGGGGTCCACCCGCACCTGGTACTCCCGAGCCGTTCCGCCAAAGTCGGAAACGTCGACGACATCCTTAACGGACTTGAATTCCTTTAGCAGAACCCAGTCTTCGATGGACCTTTGGTCCATCAAGTCATAACTGGGATTTGTGCTGCGAATCGTGTACCAATAGATCTGACCCGTCAGGCTCCAATCTGTTCCAATCTGAGGCTGCACGCCTGGAGGCATCGAAACCAAAGTGAGTCTTTCGAGGACCTTCTGGCGGTTCCAGTCGTTTATCGATGAGTCATCAAAGATGAGCGTCATGAACGAGAGGCCAAAAAGGGACTCGGATCGCAACGCTGTGAGGTGCGGAATTCCGTTCACCTGAATTTCGATGGGAATGGTGACCTGCTGCTCAACTTCCTCGGCGGAGCGCCCGGGCCATTGGCTGATAATCGTCACATAATTGTCCGCGATATCCGGATAGGCCTCGACGGGCATGTCGTGGAAGGCCAGTATTCCGGCACAGGTCACCAAGAGCGCAGTGACCATCACCACGAAGCGGTTATTCAGGGCGAAATCGACGAGCTTGCGAATCATCGTTTGCTCCTCGAACCTCCGAGTTTCGCGTCACTCATTGTCAATCGCATTTTGCAGCGTGCCCGCATTGGACACTACCTGCTGGCCTGGCTGTAGCCCGGTTAGAATCTCTTGCATCTGGTTGGGCAACTGTGCACCGCTGGTCACTTGGATTCGGCGGAATTTTCCTTGCGAAGGAAGGAAGACCCAGTCGCGATCGTGCAAATGTAGGATCGCCGACGCTGGTACGGACGTGAAAGTATACTTTTCGCTGCTGAAGAACGTGGCCGTGGCGAACATGCCGGGCCGCATCATCCCGCCCGGGTTGGGTACTTCAATGCGCACCTTGGCGGAGCGAATATTCGGATCGAGAATCGAGCCAATGTTACTGACCCGGCCTTTGATGACCTTGTCTGGATACGCGGTCAGCTTGATGTCCGCGGGTTCACCCATGCGCACGCTGGCCATGGCGTTTTCGTAGACGTCGCAAACGATCCATACGGTGGTCAGATCCGAAATGGTGAATGGGTTCGGCGAGGAGTACGCTTGCACGCTCGCGGCGTTGGTCACTTCCTGGTCGGTGATCACGCCGGTAATCGGCGCCACGATGTCCACGATGCCCTTGGGCTTGTCGGGATCGTTGCCCAGGAGCCGAAGATGCTCGGTGGCGGTCTCGAGGGTAACCTTGGCGTCCTCTTCGGTGTCTTGTGCGATTTCCAGATCTTGCACGGCGAGCGCGCCGTGTGCCTGCAGGTCCACAGCTCGGTTTAACTGTTTTCGCGCCAGAAGCTCGTCGGAGACGGCCTTGCGGTAGGCGTCGAAACCTCCTGCAACGTCATCGCTGCGCACGCGAAGCAGAACCTGATCTTTTTTTACGGTGTCGCCGAGGCGTGCGCGAATGTCTACAACGCGCCCAGAGGCCAGCGTAATCACCGGTACGCTCCGCGCTATGTCTGGAAGCACAAGGCCGGTGGCGACCAATTCCGAAGGTGCCTGGTATTGGTTCGAGGTAACGAGTGGGTACTGCTCCGGATGCTCCACCGCGAAGAAGTTGACGTTCACGCCCGGAATCACTTTGGGAGGAGGCGGCGCCTCCGACGCTGGGTCTGCCTTCGCCCCACCGCAGCCGCTGGAGAACAACCACGCCGGGATAGCAACAAGCAGAAGACCGGCTGCCAAACATTTGCGTTTCATGAATTTCGTCCAATCCGCCGCGAAATTAATGCCATAACGTTTTGTGACCTCCAGCGGGCACACCCCTCGCAGCGCAGCGGGCCACGCACCCACTTCAGGTACACATGCAGAAAATGTCGATCAATTGGCGTTTAGATCTGTGGGGCGAGCGCTGGGGGTGCTCTTTCCGCGCTGCAGGTAAACATCGCGTCTTGGCTCGGGAGCACAGAGATCGAAAAACGGAGGCTTTCCGGCAACTGCGGAATCAGTAGCTCGCCGCCGTTGCCAAGCCCCGGATGCTTGAACCCAGGCGACGCCAGCGCTGACGCGTGGAACGCAGGATGTCCGCCGGAAGCGCGGTCTTCGCCGGAGGCGAACGCGCCGGGCGACACGGCCACGGTCAGATGATCGTGACCGTCGTTCAGCAGCACAACGAGCGGCGAACGCAGCAACTTCGAAGTTAGCACCAGGTCATTCGGAATGTCGTCTCCGCTCATGTCGCGCATCTCGGGTTGCAGCCCCCCGGGCGGAGCAGTTACCGAGATGGATTGCTCATGCCCGGAAGCGAACTGCAAGCGCACGGTGTACACGGTGTAGCGGCCGAACACCTGTTCCGCGACAGTGGCCGCGTCGAGACTGTGATCGCCGTCGCTCCCCGTCGCATAACGCGTAAATTGCTCGCGGTTTTCCGCGAACTGTGCTCCGGCAACTTTTGGAAGCTCAGTTTGTGAAATCCCCCCTTGTACAGCTTCTGTCTGCGGATTCGCGAACGACATGGATACAAAAACGCCCGGCTCGTCTGGAGACCGGGCAGCATGCAAGGCTTGCGTGTGCGCGCTAACGCTTACAGGCAGAGCGAGCGGCAGCGCGAACACGAACTTGGAGAGTAATTTCATGGCCGTAAACGTCTCTGTCCTCGCCCATGCAATCAAATTGCCTACAAACTAGAATTTTACCAGGATAGCGATGGTGTTGTTCGCCTGGCCTCTGCGGAGGTCCGGGAACCACACGCCGCTGGTGTTGCCTGGCGTGCCGCAGTTCGTTTCCGCAGTTGGCAAGTCCGTGGCGCCGGAAGATACGCCACTGCTGCACACGTAGTCCGCGGGATTTGTGGGGAAACTGGGATTGTTGCCTGGCGGCGTAATCCCGCCGCGACCCGAAAAATACGGCACGTCGGCGTGGCGATAGCCGCTCTCAAAGCGGAAAGTGATGTACTGCGACGGCATCCAGTCGAAAGTGACCGTACTGTCGTAGGCTTTGTAGATGCTTCCAGGAGACGCCACGAAATAGGGCGAGCCAGAGACCGCGTCCGCGCCATTGATCGGCGGGAGCAACGTAAGATAGCGTCCGGGGTTATCCAGTACACCGCCCCCCAGCGTTATTCCGAAGAGATCCTTATGGAACCACCAGCGGTTGTACAGCATCCAGCCGGCAAAACTCTGCTTGGGATTGCCGTGGCTGTCGTTGTGGCAACTGACGCCACCACCATATTCGCAGCCGAGGTCGCCCGTCAGCGAGAACGCCATTTTGTCTAAGCCGAGTTCTCCGGGACGGTCAAAGTATTTGATCTCGATGCTATTGTCGCTGTGAATGCGCGACCGTCCTGGGACGCCGAGCGTGTCTGTGCCCATGCCGTAATTGTTGAACACCATGGAGACCCACGGCTTCGGACGCCACAATATCTGCCCGCCCAATCCTGGATGACCATTCGTTCTGGCGTAGGATTGCCATCCATTGATAATCCACGGCTCGATCTTCAGCTTGTCGGTGGGAAACCACTGGATGCGCACGCCGTCAAAGAACCATGGGGTATTGGACGAAACGTAGGACGGCTGATAGGTCCAATTGTCGAAGTTGTAGTAGCTAAACAAGCCGATATACGACACGAAAATTCCGGCATCAATGTTCAGGCCGTGATTCACATTGAAGTGGTACCCGCCGTAGGCTTCCGAGAAATATTTATAGGCTCCGCGCAGATCCCATTGGCCAACCCCAAAGCTACCGTCATTGCGCGGTGTGGTGGTGGCAAACAGTCCGTCCATGGTCAAAAATCGAGCGCGAACATTGCCCACGTGCAAGTCACCGCCGAAGCTCAGCTGTTCGAGTTGCACTTCGTTGTTGCGGAAGCTCTCGGTCGAGCCTCCCATGGTGTGATCTTTGGGCTGGTTGTAGTCTTCAATGAAATTGGTATCCACGCGGAACTCTGGCGTGAAATATTTGGAATCCCAAACCGCATCCTTGTTGCGCGCGTTGCCGTTCAGCCAGGTCCAGTCCGCGAAGGCAAACGGCGCGGATGGTGCGGCGTCCGCCGGCTTCGCATCCTGCGGCGAGACCAGCGCGGCGCTCCCTGGCGCTAGAGCCCCTGCCCCTGCATTTGACGCCCCGGCGCTTGCATCGCTTGCAATGTTAGCGCCAGACGGAGCCGCGGGATTCGACGGCGCAGGCTGGGCGCCCGACGCGGACCCTGGGGACGGCGCTGCCACGGCCGCCGGTGTCCCAGGCGCATTCGCCTTAGACTCCAGTTCCGCGACGCGCCTCTTTAGTTCTTCCACTTCGTCGAGCAGCCATCTCTCGCGCTCCGTCAATCCCGCTGCGGGCGCATCGATCTTCTTTGCGGTGTCTTCTGCCGGTGGGTTGCTGGTGTTCTTACCGTCCGTCTTATCGTCCGCAAGCGCTAGGCCGGGAATCGCGATGATCCCGAGCAGTACCGCCACCAACAAAAAGGACCGCGGACATCCATTTATATTCGCGTACTTGATACTCATCGAGTTCTCCGATCGTCAAGCTGCATCCTACATTTCAGTTGCCGAACGCTTCACTGCACCTTAGTTAGGGTTCAGCAACTGGTTGCTCCGGCGCCATTTCGCTCTTGATTGTTCGTGAGGCAAGGCCGGAAGCACATCATATGCTTGCGAATATAAGGCTAGTGGCATGAGAAAGCCGTAAAGATTTCGTCAGAAAACACAGCGCGAGGAGGAATAGTTTGGCAAGCTCGGATGAGTTTCTTGAAATGAACCACCGGAGACGATCTGGCGTGACCTGTCCAAATGGATAAGAAGATTGCCGGACTGCCGCGCAACGTTGTCGACCAGGGTAGCTAGCACGCCGCGCCTCTCACCGATCCCATAGATTCCGTTACAAAGAACCGTTCGCTGGCAGCGCGAGATCGCCATCAATAAAACACTGCGTATAGCTGTCAATCTGCATCGCCGCAATGGCGGCCTTCAGCTTCGCCACGATCTTCACCAGCGATCCGAGGCGCCTGCGGAAAATCAACTGGCCAAGCATATCCTTTAAAACAAGCACCATGGCCGGCGCCCGAATCTGAACCTAGCGGCGCTCTGGCCGGGCTCGCCCCGCGTCCATTGGCTGACCACGATCCGTGACGTGTGATTGCCGCGGTATTTATTCACCATGACTCAAGCGCTCGCCTCTGCGGAAGCCTCTGGCACGTCCTCGCGATCAGTTAAAACCCGAACAGCTTCGACCCGCAGACCCTTGTTCGCGTCGAACCGCTGTTTGCGGTCGAGCGCGCCAACGAATTCTCTCGCTGCCTTGCCAACCGCTCCGGCAATGCTGGACGCATCCATCTTGACGGTCTTGGCTTCGGAACCTGTTTCGCGATCCTCGTAGCGAAGTGTGACGCTATATTGGTTCATGATGCCTCCGAGTTACTTCTTTTCCAACCATTCTGCTGCGGAACAGGCCGCCAATCTGATGCCCATTCGAGCCGTCCATCGCTATTCGCAACTTCCCGTACGACTTTCGTGAACAACTGATCTTGCATGGCGGTTCGTCTCGAGTAACATAGTGCATCGCGATTCGAATGGCATTAGGTCAAATTCGAGTTCCCGAAGCCTTGTCAAGGTCGGTACGCCTTTTCAGCTTTCCTGCATCAGCCCAACGGGGTACTATCAGAAAGTGAACGTTAGCTACATTACTACACTCTTTGTGAAGCATTCATCACATGCTTCCGAAGCCTCCGAGGAGCATTCCTTGGAGAAAGGCGGCTGCGTATATTCTGTTCGTGCGTACACCAAGATTTGACCATCATACGAACGAGACGAGGCGAATATGATTATTGGAGATCGTTTGCGGAAGCTGCGGGAAGAAAAAAAGCTCTCTCAGGGCGACATCGAGAGCAGATCGGGGCTGCTGCGATGCTACATCTCCCGCGTCGAAAATGGGCACACGGTTCCTGCCGTGGAGACCTTGGAAAAACTGGCGCGAGCACTGGAAATCCCTCTCTACAAGCTCTTCTACGAAGGCGACGAACTGCCTAAGCTGCCGAACCTCTTGAAACGGAAGACCTCGAACGACATCGTTTGGGGGAGTTCGGACAAGCAAGCCGCGTACCTTCACAAACTGACAAGGTTGCTGAGCAAGGCCGGAGACGCGGATCGGAAGCTTCTGCTGGCTATGGCACAGAAACTGGCCACCGGCCGCAACACTGGCGCGCAGGCCTCGCAGCATACCAGCCCGGCGGGTAGAAAGCGTTCTGCGAACCATTTGCCGTAAAACCACTCCTGCCAATTCGAACGTCGAACATCACGGGATTCGAATGCAAGACCCTCGCCATAAACCAAATCACCTAACCTTCTGTGTACTCACACCGTCATGCACAACTCGCACGCTGCGGCGTGCTAACCTTCCTCATGCCTAATCCCAAGAAGAAACAAGCGTGTCGTTGCGACCACGGCAAAAGCATTCATCATACGAAGCGCGTCGATGGCAGATTCGTGACACCGTGTAACTTTCCTAAATGTCCGTGTAAGGACTACAGGCCCGCGAAACCTTAGTTTAATAGCATCAGTGCTAGTTACTGGATTTATTGTTTATTTTTCTTCTATCAAATCCCGAGCGCACCGTCCTCCCGCGCTCAATTTCTTTTTCCATCTCGGCTTCAGCCTGCAACCAATCGCTCAACGCCGGGTCGCGCTCCCGTTCAAGGTGGATTTCGTAAGCGCGCTGTCTGATTCTATGTTCGAACATCGGGTCTCGTGGGGTATTCATGAGACAAGACTGAACTCATGAGCCTTGCCGAGACATCGGTGAAACTCTGTATGAAGCGCCAAGTACGCCTCGAAGGCGGCGCGAGGAACACGAGAGGAATGCACGCGGACCAGCAGGAGACAGCCAAGACTTCCGATTGGTAGAGCCGTCATAGAAAGAGGTGTTGTTGCCGCGACCGCCGCGACTGGCACAGCTTGGTCCAGTGACTTGGCTTACCGAGCTGCGCCCACCAAAGGAGGCTCATACGCCGAATTGCGCGGAAACCAGCGCAAACGCGAGCGGTGTGTGGGATCGAGAACGACCAACTCTGGTGTCCCTCTGATCAAGCCGGTCGCGGAAAGCGCCGGAAGAGAGCGCTCGGCCAACGGAGTAAATTCATTTTTCAACATTTGGTTGTCCTTGAGAATGCCGAGCCAAACCAGGTAAGGGCCGTCCGTTCGGATGGGCAGCTGCGGGTAGCTAGCAAACGTCGCCTCCGCCTCTTTGGCAAACTCTTCTACGCTGTTTGCTTGTACGGCAAATATTTGAGCGACCGCGATACCTCGAGCGTCATTCACTTCGGTGATGGGATCGACAGCGGGCAGAATAATGAGGCCTCGTTCAGGAGTCAAAGGGCGGAGCAGCAGTACATTGTCGCTGTCTATCAGCAGATTATTCATCGTGGATTTGTGTTCTTTCCATACAGGCCCGTAGTAGAAAACGGCGTTGGCAATTGCCCGGTCATCCATACTGTGAAAGCCTCTAATCCACGTAAACGCAGAAGGATTTTTGCGCTCGAAGAATTCACCGAAAATAATGGTCCCAAGCTGCTCCAAGACTTCAGGAAAATAGGTATCAAAATACTGAGCGAAATGTTCCCGTTCCCCTTTTTTGATGGTGTAGCGACGGAGTTCGATCACCTGAAAGTCCTTTAGATGAGCGATAGTTTTCATTGAATTTGTGTCGATCGCAGGATTCCCCTGCGCCATCGCCGAAGCGCTAACTGCAATGAGAAATAGGGTCGCGGCTAAGATTCGTAGCATTTTGTTTCACCTAACATTTTAAATTGTTTGTTCGCGCCCTCAAGGTCTGCGATGGGCGGCGCGGTGGTTCAGGTCGCGCCACCCGGCCCTGCAGAGGTTTGGGAGAGGTCATGGTTTATGTGGGCGGAACATCAGATCAAACCAGGGTTGCCAGGTCTTGCCTCCGTCGGTGGAAATTACCGCGGTCTCACGGACGCCTCCATTTGCTGGCGTCAGGGCCGGTGGCTTCCAGGTGCCGCGAACTTGCTGGTCGGCGCGTTGGTGATCTACCCCGCTAAGAACCATCTCGCTTCCCTGAAGGTTACCTTCGATTACTAGCAGCTTGCCGCGGTTGGTTACCCAAGTTTGCTGCCACACTTTTCTTGAGGCGTCGTAGATACTGAAACTTTGACCCTCCATCCCATTTGGTCCGTGGTAGTCCTCGCGCAAAACGCAACCGTCTAACATGCGGTCCACTTGGGCGCGGGCGACGATTTCCGGTTTATCGACATCGGACACATCCCAATCGCCCACCCAAAAGTCGAATTGCCGATACTCAGGGGCGGAGCAGAAGCTGGAATTTGTGAATTGTTGCGCAGGTGAGGTGCTCGGTCCTTTCTTTTCGCTAAGGGGCCGTTCGTTGGTCGGGTTTGCGTGGATGGTGAAAAATGCCACAAGGGCGACGGTGCTGATTTTCGGCCATGAAGGAGTGGATTTCATCATACCTTCCTCGGAATAATTTTCTTAGATGTAGGAGTGGGCTGAGCGTTGAAATCCAGCACCAGGGGTCGGAGCAGCGAAAACGTTAGAGGCGCGTCTTCGCCGCTCCGTTTGGGTGGGCGGGAACGAAAGCCTTGGTGCCCGCCAACACGTGGACGGCTCAGTTCCTGGGAATACTTGTCCCCAGAACCTCAATTATGGCTTCGTCCGCTCCGGTTCGAAGTGGCCGAAGGCTAGCCGTCGCATTATTTCCTGGCGAATATCGTCCGGCACGGTAACATTTTCTGGCGGGGCGACATTTGCGGCTGCGGTGAAAGAAGCCGCCGCTGACCAGGAACCCGTGCCACCGTCACGCGAATATGCAGGGAAGGCTAAGAAGGCTGGAGTATCGGCGCCGGCGGGACAGCCTCCCTCGGCTATCACACAGGCCTGGCCGGTGATCTCTCCACGATTGTTGATGCCATTGGCCGCCAGCAAGAGCAAAGGCGAGCCGCTTGGGATCAAGTCGTTTAGATCCGTCATCCTTCCGTTTTCATAGATAAATGCGTGAGTGGAGGGAAAGGAGACGCCGACGATTTCCTCTTGGTCATTAATGTCCAATGCTTCGCTTAGGCTATCGCCTGGCAGCACTCCGATATCGATCATCTTCCCGGCCGCTTTCGTCCAAAGAAAAGCATGGAAGTTTGCATTTAGGACTCCGTTGGTCACGTCGTCGGCCAGGTCGGAGAAACCTACAACGTCGCCCCGGCTGTTGATGGCCATGGGAGTGTTCCAACCCTTGCCGCCAAGGTTACCCAGGTCGGTGACCTTACCGTTTTGCCAGAGTAGTGCGTGCTCAGCGCTGAAGGCGCCGACGGCCACGTCGCATAGACCTGAAATACCGACTACCTGCCCATTGTCATTTATTGCGGTGGCAGCACCGTCGGGGTCGCCGGGATAGTTCGGGAGCTGTTGAATCTGGCCGACGCCGGGTCCATAGAGGACAGGTTCAAACTGTAGGACTTGAGGACTCACACAGGTCCCGTCGTGAATCGTGTTCTCCGCCCAGCCGACGATTTGCTGCAGATTATTCGCGCCGGTGGCGAAGCCATTGTTGCCTCCGAGAGTGGGCAGCGGCGTCATTACGCCCCATTGCCACACGAACCCGACGCAAACGTGTCCGGTAGGAGTATCTGTGGGGTTGAATGCAGTACAACTCCATGATTCGTTGTAAGGATCGATCGCGGCGGTTTCGGACCAGCCCGCGATTAGGCCGTGATCGTTCTTTACCGGCCACTGCACGTCGCTGTTCGGTCCTCCGAGGGTGCCCAGATCGAAACGCAGGCCGTAGATCCAAACGGTGGCGTGCTCGGTCGAGTTTCCCACTTGGGTGGCGCTACCCATGGACCAGCCTATGTTGTTGATGGTGTTGCCTGAGCCGATCGTTCCGCTGAGGTTGCCGAGGTTAACCGCGCGGTAGTGCATTTCGCCGTTTGCGTCCGTGGCATTCTGTGCTTTGAGCTGCCTCGGAACAAGCAGAGAAGCAATGACAATAAGAACGGCAATGAAAAATACTGTAGCGGTGTTTAACCGTGTGACAGATTTCATAGCGAATCTCCTTGTGATCCTTTGTCCTCGGTGGCTTGACTCTCTCAGGAGTGAGGCTCAGGGTAGACTAGGTGATCTGACAACGTTGGACGTAAGCGGACTTCGATATCCGACGTTAGAAGGCGAATGCGATTGTTCAGAAGTGTCAGCCGAAAAAAGCTGTTTTAGCCTTTAAATTTAAAGCGATTTCAAAAATCGAGCGCGTCTATGAAGGTCCGAAAACGTCTAACTGCCCGGGAAGGAATTGGCTATCCTTTGCCGGCGAGCGATATGAAACTCGATTGGCGAATCTGTTCCCGAGCGAGACTGGCGCGCGACGCTCGCTTCGACGGCAAGTTCTTCATCGGTGTTCGTAGCACGGGCATATACTGCCGCCCCATTTGTCGCGCACGCACCTCCAAGGAATGCAACGTTCTTTACTTTCCCACTGCGGCGGCAGCGGCAGAAGCCGGCTATCGCCCCTGTTTGCGATGCCGTCCGGAAAGTTCACCTGGGCTCCCAGCTGCGCTTGGCACGCGAAACACCGTATCTCGGGCCTTGCAGTTGATCAGCGAGGACGGGCTGGAAGGCGGCGGCGTGGAAGCTTTAGCCGAACGCCTGGGTGTGGGCTCGCGCCATCTGCGACGCTTGTTCTTGCGGCACCTTGGGGCGACGCCCAAGGCGGTTGTGCAAACGGGTCGGCTGCACTTTGCTAAAAAGCTCATCGACGAAACGAAACTCCCCATGATGGAGGTCGCCCTGGCTTCCGGTTTCGGCTGCGTGCGACGATTCAATGACGCGATCCGCAATGTCTATCATCGGACCCCTACGCAAATCCGTGCGCTTTCGCGGAGAACCTCAACGCAACCAGAGAATCAGTATCTGTTCCATCTGGCGTACAGGCCTCCCTACAACTGGAAGCGCGTGCTCCAATTCCTTGCGGCCCGTGCCACTCCTGGTGTGGAAGAGGTAGAAGCCGGAGTCTATAGTCGTTCTATTTCGTTGAACGGTAAGCACGGACATTTTGAGGTTTCTCTCGACGCGGAGAGGAACGCGCTTGCCGTGGCTCTGCAATTCGCGGATCCCGGCTCGCTTTTTTTCATCATTGAGCGCATACGTGCAATGTTTGATGTGAATGCGGATTGGGCGGTCATCGAAAAGACTCTGCGCACCGATCACGCGATGGCTCGTTTGGCCGAGGCCGAGAAGGGGCTTCGCGTGCCCGGGTGTTGGAACGCGTTCGAACTTACTACTCTGGCAATTATGAGTCGACATCTTAGTGCGGAACGAGCGGCATCGCTGGCGGGAAAGCTGGTCATAACCTTCGGACGGCGCTTGCCCTCAGCTAGGAGAGTATCTCATCTATTCCCCTCGCCGGAGGCGGTTGCTGACGCTAATCTCGCCAGCATCGGTCTGCCACGAGGTAAATCGGAGGCTGTCGGCGCTTTCGCTCGGGCGGTTTGTGGTGGGATGATCCGGACTGAAGGGACTTTGGATGGCGAAGCGTTCTTGATGCAGCTGGGTGAAATCCCTGGGGTTGATACGGAAACCATCCAATACGTGGCGATGCGTGCATTGCGAGATCCGGATGCCTTTTTAACTGGCGATGCTGTTCTGCGCAGCATTGATGGCGTTTGTAACACACGGGAACTTGAATCTCGAGCCGAGTCTTGGCGTCCGTGGCGCGCCTACGCCGCTATGCTACTCTGGCAGAGCGACAACAAGAGCAGCGCAGAAGATGCTGTCGCGCCTAGACGCGCCGACGCTAGCAGCCCGTG
>Ga0182018_10002854_pt1 | contig 16518 bp, 12 predicted proteins | sample 812P2MmetaG_FD_120490 | JGI IMG/M metagenome (GOLD analysis project Ga0182018, IMG submission 120490) | Permafrost microbial communities from Stordalen Mire, Sweden - 812P2M metaG | ecosystem: Environmental > Terrestrial > Soil > Wetlands > Permafrost | place: Sweden: Stordalen | collected... | reverse complement strand
GCCCTGACGCTGGCGGCCACGTTCTGATAGAAGGTCACAAATTGCTGATACTGCGGCTGGCTGGAGAAGAAGGGCTCGTACAACATGGGGAAGCCCACCTCCACAGTCACCGCTTGCACCCCCATGGCTTTCAACTCCTGCAGTTGGGCTAGGACGCTCGCCACAGGGCCGGAATTCACTATTTGCGGACCGCTGTTGGCATTGGCATTATAGAGATTGGCGGTAAACAGAACCGGAGATTTAACCCCATTCCATTGGGCGTTGAGGGTGGTGTTGAAGGAGACGAGATAGTTGTCCAGCGAGGTATAGAGAGCTTGGAAGGAAGCGGGCGGCGGCGGCGCCGGCGGCGTACTGGCGCTGCAAGGAGACTTCCCCGACAACATCAGGATGGCGAAAAGATAGCAGCCGAATTTCGTGAAACATCGAGACAAAGAGATCATAATGTCCTTTTGGAATGCCCGGCAGGTGGCGCGCGAGCGACCTCGAGCCATTTCTCATACAGTGGCCAGAAGCGTCCAAAAGTCTTATCGGCCAAAACCTGCGGTCCCGGTCAGTTAGTTGGCTATCAAATCGTTGTTTCGACTCCAGCCATCGGCCGGCTTGGCCAGACTTCTCGGCCGGGGATAAGGCCACAATGCAAATTCGGCAGCCGTTTAGATTTCGTGTGGTGCACACGAACTGGGCTGGACAACCCTCATGAGTTATTGAAGACGGGCTCTGAACTGAGCCGCGACCGTAAGAAGTGGTTCCCCGCGTGAGCCCAACATCACACGGTCGGAAAGCTGGACTCGCCGGGCGGATGAGGCTTGTTACACGACAATGATGCGGCAATGATGCGGCAATGATGCGGCGCGAGCCGGATGGTCCGGTAAAGGAGTTTGGTTTTGCTCCCCGCGGAAGCCTTTGCCGTTGGCGGAACGCGGCGTGCCTGTCGCGGCCGAATCACGCAGAGCCCGCCCTGAGTCTTCGGCGCCTGCCGCCGTTCGCCCAGACGATCGAATGACGTGTGCGGTTAAGAGGTGACCGTGATCCGGCCAACCGCGAAGTTGATCAGTTGGCTGCTAGGCGTGACCCTGGCCGTGATGAGGGCCAAATAGGTTCCGGGTGCGACCGGTGCGCCAGCGGCATTTCGCCCGTTCCAGGTTACGCTCTCGCCTGGCGCGGCCACCGGTATGACATCGTGCAACGATCGGATCGGGATCACGTTCGGCGTGACATCGCTATCCTGGATGATCGACGCGGAGGTGTAGCAGGAGGCGCGGATGTGGTAGGTGATGGTCGTCGACTGGCCCGCCGAGATCGAGATTGTGTTTGGCGAGGCCACTGGTTGCCACAGAACCGGGGGGGTTATCGCGGGAACGAAAGGGTACGGGGAATACGTGTCGCCCAACTGGGTGACGGTGCTGGTATCCGGCGGCCCCAAGCCCGCTTGCGCCGCATATTCCAGATAGGTCACGGCGTTTTGGGGAATCTCCATGACATCCAGCCCCACCCGGTCCACTGCCACCGGATTCAGGCCCGCCAGCACCACGTTCGTGGCGACTGGCGTTCCGCTGGTGGGGCCTTGGCCTTCCATACCCCAGACGCCGTCGATCACGGCGAAGTCGATAGGCCGCACCAAGTTGAGATCCATAATCGACAGATCGATGCCGCGATCGTGCAAGTCATGGCGCGGGAAGTTCTGGGCTACCGGAAGGGCGTAGGCCGTCTCGGAAGCCAGGCCGACCAGGTTTTTCATGGACAGCGTGACTACCGCGTCTGCGTGGGTCTTCAGTTTGGCCGCACTGATAAAAAAGGTATTCGGTTCCAGTACGATCGATGGGACCCACATCTCTTGGTAGGCGTAACCGCCGCCGGGCACGGGGGTTAGCACGTAGGTTCCCGTCCGCAAATCCACCAGTTGCACCTGCGGATAACTCTGAAAGACCGTCGAATAACCACACGGACCGAAATCCGAAGGCGTTCCAGGCAGCGCGGCTTCGACGATCAGAATCTGGGTCGCCCCTGCCGCGATGCAGAGATCTACGATGGCCTGCACCACATGCGGGTCGGTCGTAGCGCCGGAAGTGGATGGTTTGGGAACCACCAGGTTGGGCTTGATCACCACCGTCTGCCCCACAAGGTTGGTGGGAAACTGCCCACAAGCCGACAAAGCCGCCGCCGCCGCGGTATACGGATCGCTGGAATAGCCTACGCCTACGTAAAAGGGCGGTTTGACTGCCGGTTTGGCGGCAGCCAGGAAGGCCGAATTGACCGCCAGTAACCGGAGAAACGACCGCCGGTCGATTCCGGAGGCGATACGGCTCACCCTGGCTTTGCGTGAGCCCGTGCCAGCAATATTCCGCGAATGCATATATATTCTTTCAATCATAGCTGGCGCGGGGATAGATTACAACGGTCCGCTATTTTTAACCGCTTTAGCGAGGGTCTACCTTTCCTAGTACCCGAAGTTAGCGCCCGACGCCGAAAAACACCCCAAAACCGACCCGTCTAGTGTATACTATTTCGAGAACGTGAAAATGAAAATTCCGCGGCGCGGGGCGGCGGCATCTTGAATTGGTCGCTAAAGTCGTGCGCGTTTTCATGAAGGAGAAGGCGTTATGAAACGAGGGTGGGGCGTCTACGCGCTCTTCGCGGGTGTCTCTTTGTTCCCCGGCATGGCGCACGCCCAAGATTGTTCGGGCCTGCCGACCCAGTTCACCGGGAATGAGTTCCCCACCGGGAATTTTTTCAGCAATTTCAACAATTCCTGCTACCTCATCCCTTTCGCCACAAGCAATGGATCAGGGACCGAAGGGAGCGACTTGAACAGCCAGTATTACAAGATGTTCTATAAGGTCGACCCCAGCTACGAGATCGTCATTCTGGGAAATTTCCCGAACTCACGATACTTCTCGATCACGGACTACGATACTCACGGGGCGCCGGCTGAATACCTTTTAGATGCGAACATCGTGCCCTTGACCTCCGCCTACATTAATCCATATCAGCAGGGAACCGCTTTTGTGGCCGGGCAGAAATATGCGGCGTCCATCGGTTTTGAAGGCACTCCAGGTACGCTGGAGAAAGGCTGCATGATGACCGGGTACAACGTCGAGGTCAACTCGCTGGATGGCACCCAGCGGCATGCGGGCATGGACTGGAATAGCGATCAGAACGTCTTCCGCGCGGAGCCCTCCTTCGATCTTCACATAGTCGATACGCCACAGCACACCAATCCCAACACCGCGGGCGCCGTTATGGTCCGGAGTTATTTAGACATTACCCCGAACAGCTACCAGAACAGCCCGCATTTCATTCTGCGCGACGTGGCTTCGGGTTGCGCGTATCCCGCTGCTTACGCCTTGAACACTCTTCAGGTCGTAGCCAATAACTCGGTCACGGGCGGTGCGTGGCTGGACAGCACGCAGGCCGACTTGCATCGCACGTATGAGAAACAATTACTTCCCCGGCTTTGCTTTGCGACCGATGTGCGGCAAGTGCCGGGCTGGAACCGTGGACCCGAGTATGTGCCCGGCGCCGATCCGTACGGCACCTACACCGCCGCGACGTTCCCGGCGGGCGTGCCGCAGAATCTTGCTACGGAAGGGAGAGTGATGCGGATCCGCTATCGAATACCCACAACGCCGCCAACTCCCTGCACAAACGGCTGTTCCCGATCCGGAAATGAGGAACTGCGATACTTGAGCCTGTCGTTTGAAAATGCCGATGGGAATACTCTGGCTAGCGTGGCGGACAGCGCTTTCATCGAAGACCCGAACGGCTATGTAACGCTGATAGCCGGCACCGGCACACCCATTCCTTCGTGGATAACGGCGGCTAATGGCTATACCTTCATTGATCTGACGGCCCTTTCCGGGTATCAAAACCTGAATTCCCTGAGTTTGCGGAACATCCTCTCAGCACCCACGTTCAACTGTTCCGGTGCGGCGGTGCCCTACCGCACGAACGAATATACCCCAGCCGGTGGCCTGATGGGTGAGTATTTGCCGGTGGTGGACTACCCCACAGCCGCCAGCCTGCCATCGGTCGCGGCCCCGCTGGTGCAGGCGGACTCCTGCGGCATCTTTCCGGATGCCAGCCCGGCGGTCTTGCCGGCCTGCGGCAGTGGTCCTTTTCCGCCGATCGCTCTTACCGCGGTGAGCACGCAATGCGCCGCGCCGGGTTGCAACCAAGTGGTTGCGCAACCCCAGCCGCCGCTCAGCCTCATTGGCGGCGGCTTTGGGAATTTCCCGAATGGTCTTCCTTACACTGGGAGCTCGAACTATCTCGAAATCACGGACAATACGCAAAACTGGAGCGCGGGTTATAGCGGGGACCTTTGTACCGTATCCATCAGCGGATGGGACAACGACCTGATCGAACTGGTGGCCAACGTAAATCAAAATGGAGTGTGTCCGCTGGCGGCCGGTGACCAGCTCACTGTGAACGTCTGGAATCCTCAGTCGATGGTTACCGCGACGATCATAGTCACAATTGCGTCGAATTGATCCCATGCTTCGCAATAGCCCAGGGCTACGACGCCCGTCCCCTGCGCATCCGGCAGCGGCAATGGAGCCAAAAACTTTCATGAAAACAACGAAAACCAGAGTGTGGTATTTCATAGGGCTGCTGGCAGCGCTGTGCGCCCCGGCGCATGCTTCGGTCCGCATCTTATCCGTGCAGCCGTCGCTGAGCGCGCCGCAACCTATCGGCACCTCCATTACCTGGACGGTGACGGCCACCGACAGCAATCCCGGCCCTCTGACTTTTCAATTCAATGTGGCTGCCCCGGGCGGGTCCTTCGCTCTGGCACGGGACTTCAACGTAGGTACGCTGAGCTCCGGTACATGGACCTCCCTGCCATTCGCGTGGACCCCAACCTTTAGCGAAGGCTCGTATCAAATCCAGGTGGTCATCGAAGATTTCACAACCCTCCAAACCGCCACGCACACGGCCTACTTCCAGGTGACGCCGCTGGTGAGCGGCAGCACGCCCGTGGTCCTGCCGACGGCCAACCCTCTGGTGGCCTTGTTCAGCGCGCCTGCATGCGCCACGGGGAGTTCCATGCGGGTCTGGTTTCAACAACAGTCTCAGGGCGCCTCCGGAACCGCCACGAATTGGGTACCCTGCCATCCCCCCACCACCATGACCTTTGAAGTAGCCGGCATGTACGCCAGTACCGCTTACAACATGTACTCCCAGACGCTTACCGGGGGCCAGGCGGTGAACGGGCCCACTCTGAGTTTTACTACCGGCGCGCTTCCGGTTACTATTCCCTTTCCTAGTTTTAGGGTCGCTGTTCCGCCTGGCGAAATCGACAGTGCCGACTCCGTTCTCCTCATTAATCCCATCCAATTTGGCTCCAAGACCATCTTTCCCGTCGTGGCGAGTAAGTTATCGGGCGAAATTATTTGGTACTATTACGCGCCCGGGGACCATCAGCAACTTCTGACGCGGCCCCTCTCCGGCGGCTCGTTTCTCACCATTGAAGATGCCCCGGCCTGGAATCCGACTACGCAGGCGAAGCAAGTCTTGCGCGAGATCGACCTGGCCGGAAATATTATACGGGAAACCAACACGGGCGCGCTCCAGGAGCAATTGGTCGCCATGGGCGCAACTGACGGGGCGGCGTGCAACTCTATTCCCAGCCCGGCGCCGGTGGGCGCGGCATGCCTCGGCTCATTTCACCATGACGCCATCCAAACTCTCCCCAATGGCCAGATGGCGCTCCTGGTTGACATTGAAAAAATCTTCCCGCCTGGGACCCAGGGGGACACCAGCGGCCTTCCAGTGGATATCGTGGGGGATATGGTTATCGTCCTTAGTGCCAACTGGCAGGTTGTCTGGTATTTTGACGCCTTTCAGCACGACGGCGGCGACGGGCAGTTGGACATCAATCGGCCGGCCGTGTTAGGGGAAACCTGTGGAGGTGGCACAGCGGGCTGCCCGCCCATGTTCCTGCTGGGCCCTGGCATCGCGCCTCTTGCGCCCGATTGGCTGCACGCGAACAGCCTCTATTACCAGCCGCAGGACGGCTCGATCATCTGGTCGTCGCGACACCAGGACTGGGTCATCAAGGTCGACTATAATAACGGAACGGGTACGGGAGACGTTATATGGCTCATGGGCCAGGACGGCGACTTCGTCTTCAATAACATCTACAACGATCCCTGGCCATGGTTCTCGCACCAGCACGAGGTCGGTATCGAAAACGGCGGCTTGGGGCCCATGACGATTCTCGACAACGGCAATACGCGAGTTTCCCCTCCGCCGCTGGGGCTGGGCAGCGGTGACAGCCGCGGCATGGCACTGACCGTGGATGTGACGCTGCCATGCGCAGTACCGCCGGGGCCGCCGCAACCGCAGTGCCAGGTTACGCCAGTCCTGAGCGATGACCTGGGGGTCTTCTCTACGGCGATGGGAAGCGCCCAATTGCTGTCCAACGGCAACTACTTTTTCCTGGCGTCGGCCGTAAGTATCTCAACGTATATAGGCAGCTACTCGATTGAAATCCTTCCCACCGCCGGCACGGACACCGGTACGCAGGTATACAACATTGAGGGCACGGAGTCCTACCGCGCCTGGCGCATGCCCAGTCTGTATCAGCCTCCCCTTATTTAGGCGCCCGCACCGAGCGCGGAGGCTAAGCGGGTAGCCGCAGAGGAATGATCCAATTCGACCGCAACGTCTGCCAAAATCCGGAAACAGCGTTCCGCCGCGAATGGTTGGAGACCAACGGACTGGGCGGCTTCGCCTCATCCACCATCGCCGGGCTAAACACGCGCCGCTATCACGGCCTGCTGATCGCCGCCACCAAGCCTCCCGTGGGCCGCATGCTGCTGCTGTCCAAGTTGGAGGAGACTCTGGTCGTCGATGGGCGCCGGTACGATCTATCGGCGAACCGCTATCCGGGTGTGGTTCATCCCCAGGGCTATCGGCTTCTGAAGGAGTTCCGGCAGGACCCTTTCCCCGTCTTCGTCTACGAGATCGAAGGACTCGAACTCGAGAAGTCGGTCTTTATGGTTCACGGCGAAAACACGTCCGCGATCCAGTACGTGCTGCGCGCGCCCGCAGGCGCGCTCCCAGCCGCCTGCACGCTGGAGTTGCGGCCGCTGATTGCGTTCCGCGATTACCACGGTGTCACGCATGAGAATGGCGCGCTCGACCCGCGCTTCGAAATCGACGCCAACTCCGTGAAGGTGACCCCGTATTCGGGCCTTCCATCGCTCTATTTGGTTCACTCCGGCGCGGACGTCCAGCCGGCCGGATATTGGTTCCGCAATTTTGAGTACGACCGGGAGCGTGAGCGCGGCCTGGATTTTCGCGAGGACCTGTTCAACCCGCTCGTTTTAGTCTTCGACTTGCATCGCGACGCCACCGCCTCCATCCTGGCCTCGATGGCCTCGACGGAGCCGCCGGCGGCGCATTCGTTTGCCACGCTTCGCGCCGCCGAAATCGAGCGCCGCGACAGAGTGCTGGCACCCACGCCTTCGAGCGACCCGCTGATCCCGCTACTAGCCCGCGCCGCCGATCGTTTCATGGTGCGGCGTGGCAGCCAAACTACTGTGATTGCCGGTTACCATTGGTTCGGCGATTGGGGACGGGACACCATGATTGCGCTGCCGGGCCTTACGCTGGCCACCGGCCGCTATGAGGTGGCTCAGAGCATCCTGCTGGCTTTCGCCGGGTATGTGGATCGGGGCATGCTGCCCAATCGTTTTCCGGACGCTGGAGAATCGCCGGAATACGGCGCCGTGGATGCCACGCTCTGGTTCTTCGAGGCTGTGCGCGCGCTGCTGGCCTGCACGCAGGATTACGATTTTGTCCGCGCCCATCTCTATGCCGTGCTCGCCGATATCGTCGCCTGGCACGAGCGCGGCACGCGATACGGTATCCATGCCGACAGCGATGGCCTGCTGATTGCCGGCCAGCCAGGCGTGCAGTTGACCTGGATGGATGCCAAGATCGGCGATTGGGTGGTGACGCCGCGGCATGGCAAGCCGGTCGAAATCCAGGCCCTCTGGTATAACGCCCTCCGTGTCATGGAAGATCTGGCGCTGCGGTACGATTACGCCGCGGACAGCCTGCACTATCGTGAAATTGCAAATCGCGCCCGGAACAGCTTCCCGCAATTATTCTGGAACGAGGCGGACGGATGTCTCTACGACGTCGTCGATGGAGACGCCCGCGATGCCTCCATGCGGCCGAACCAGATCTTCGCCGTGAGCCTCTTCCACAAAATGCTTTCGCCAGAGAAGGCCAAGGCCGTCGTGGACGCCGTCGAGCGGCATCTGTTGACGCCTTACGGCTTGCGCACATTGGCCCCCATCGATCCGCGGTATCGCGGCCGGTACGAAGGCGATCCCGCCAATCGCGACAGCGCCTATCACCAAGGCACGGTGTGGCCCTGGTTGATGGGGCCGTTTATCTCCGCCTATCTTCATGTGCACGGCCGTTCGCGCGAAGCTCAGGCACAGGCCCGGCAATGGCTGGCGGAGTTACGGCGGTACGCCGCGCAAGAAGGTCTCGGCGACGTTCCCGAAGTCTTCGACGGCGACGCGCCACAGCGGGCCGGCGGCTGCATCGCGCAGGCCTGGAGCGTGGCGGAACTGCTGCGTGCCCTGTTGGAATAACCCTTGGTGCAGCAACGCCCGCCCCGGGTCCCTTATTTCCGCGGCATGTTATAGCTGAACGTCAGCTTCAGCACGATGCGGTCGCCGGAAAAGTCCGGCGGAAACGGTGGAAACGGATGCGATGCGTCGATGCCGGCCACCGCCGCGCGTTCCAGGGCCGGAATGGAATGCAGGACGATCACCAGTTTCGGCACGCTGCCGTCCTTGGCGATCACGAACTGCGCCTCCACCTTTCCACGCAGGCCTAGCCTGGCGCTCTCCGGATAGACCGCGAACCAATTCCGGCGGACGGAGGCCAGCACCTGCAACAGGTACGGCCGGAAATCCACGCCTTTAGGGTCGCTGAGCAGTTCGAGCGAACTGGCCTGGCGGCCCGCTGACGGCGGCAGGTTCAGGCCGCTGCCGATCCCCCCAACGCTCACGTCGCTGGTATCGTCCCCCACTGACAGCCCACCTTGCGAACCGCTGTGCGTGAGCTCCCGGATCGCTCCGGCCACAGAGGTGTCGGGACGCGTGAACTGACCCACTCCGCCGGAGGGTGGCGGGGCAGTGGGAGTTTCGAATGCCAGCTTCGGTTTCTCCTGCTCCTGGATCTGCGGCGCTGGGGGAGTCGGAGGGCCCACGGGCAAGCCGCGGGGCGGCTGCGCATCGCGATTGCCGGCTTGAATCTGCGGCGGCTCCGGCAATGCCGCGGGCGGAGGTTGCGGCGGGCTGGTTATTCTGGCCTGCGGCCGCGTGGTGGAGGGCGGCGAATTCGGAACCTGAATGCGGGGGCGCGGCTGCAACGCTTCCACCGTAACTTCTTTGGCGATGGGACCTTTGTTGGGCGCCTTCTGGGTCAGTTCCGTGGGCGGTTCGATGAGCGGAGTGATTTGTTCCGGGCGCCGGGGCGGCTGCATCAGGCTGCGCGGCATCAGGATCAGCGCTACGATGGCCACTACGTGCGCCGCTACCGAAAGAAGGCCCGCCTCGCGGACCCGTCCACGGTCCTGCTGCCAACTGGTTAGCAGATGTAATTCCGCCGGATCTTCGACCGAGGAACGAACTAGAGTTTCCATCCGCTTGCCAACGACTTAGAGACTATCTCCGAGTGTTCCTTGATTTTATCAAGAATAGACAAAGCTATCCGCAATGTTTGACGCGCCGCCAGTCCTGACGTTTTCGCCGAATTTCTGGTTTCCACGCTGTCCAGAAAGGCGTCCAATTGTAACTGCAATGGCTCGGATTTTGCCACTGGAACCGGCTCGAACGAGACCTGACGGTTGCCGCCGACCGAAAATACGATCAATTCCTGGCGCGCGTAATCCAGCGAGCAATACTGTTGCGGCTGGAAAAGGCGCAGCTTGCGGACGCGCTCCGTGGATACGCGGCTGGCGGTCAGGTTCGCCACGCAGCCGTTCGGAAACTGCAGCCGGGCGTTGGCGATGTCCACTTTCGCAGACAGGATGGAGACGCCCGCGCCGCGGATTTCCTCCGGCTCCGCGCCCGTCAGGCTCAGAACGATATCGATGTCGTGGATCATCAGGTCCAGGATCACGTCCACGTCCAGGCTGCGCGGGCTGAACACGCTGAGCCTATGGATCTCGAAGAACAACGGCAGCGTGATGCGGCCTTCCAGCGCGATCACCGCGGGATTGAAGCGTTCCAGGTGGCCGACTTGGAGGACTCGCCCGTGGCGCTCGGCGGCCGCGATGAGCCGGTCGGCGGAGTCCAAGTCCGGCGCGATGGGCTTCTCCACCAGCACGTCGATGCCATGCTCCAGCAGCCAGCAACCGGCCTCCGCGTGGGCCGACGTGGGCGTGGCCACAATCGCCGCATCCACCTTACCGGCCAGTTCCCGGTAATCGGCGAAGTAATCGGCTAGGGTGGCGCGGGAAGGATCGATATCCACCACGGCGGTCAACTCGGCGCGCGCGGATTCCCGGACAACGCGGCAATGGTTTTGTCCAAACTGTCCTGCGCCCACGACGGCGATTCTAAGCATCGGGCGCCTGCCCTACCACGGTTATTCCCGCTTCGTTCGCGCGCGTCAGCATTTCCTCGCGATCGAGCAGCAGCGTGCGGCCCGCGTCCACGGCCATCGCCGTCGTCCCGGTTTCACGCATGATGGCGATGGTGTCCAGCCCGGCGACCGGCACATCGAAGAGTAAATGCCTCCGGCCATTGGAAACTTTCACCAGCGTCAGCGGACGGCCGTTCACCAGGCTGGCCGCGCGCCGCAGCAGGGCGTCGGTGCCTTCCATGGCTTCCAGCGCCACGCAGGCGCGCTCGCAGATGGCTACACTCTGGCCCACGTCGAAACCGGCCAGCGCCGCGGCCACCTCCCGGCCGTAGGCGATATCCGCTTCCTCGCGGGCATCCGGCTGGCGCCGCGTCATGGTTCCGCGATCCGCCAATAGAGGTTTCAGCAGCGCGGTCGAATCGCGAAGCTGGATTCCCTCATCGGCCAGCACTTGCGCGATGCCGCCGATCAGCCCGTCGGTATTCTTCGAAGGTAGCGAGGCTAGCAGCTTGATGAGCCGCCAGTCCGGCCGGATGGAGGAAAAAATTTTGGCGTGCTTGACCTGACCGGCCATCACGACTTCGCCGATACCTTCTTCTTTGAGGATCTCAATCAGCCGGCTAAGCTGGCCCAGCGAGAGCCAGTAACATTTTGCGGCCAGGCGTTCGACGTCCGGCGCGGCCTCTTCCCGAATGGCCAACACCACCACCTCGTGCCCGAGGCGGCGCGCATTTTCCAGCGCCAGGAGCGGAAAGCGGCCGTTACCGGCGATCAGACCATATTTCATTTGATGACGCCGCGCGCGGAATCGCCGATGAATGCCAGCAACTCCTGCACCTCGGGACAATCGGGAATCTCCGCGCGAATCCGCTCCACCGCCTGCGAAGTATTCAAGCCGGCGCGCGTCAACAAACGGAAGGCGGTCTGTAGTGTCTCGATGGTGGCCCGCTCGAATCCGCGGCGCTCCAGACCGATCCGGTTGGCCCCAAACACTTTGATCCCGCGCTCGCTGACGGTATTCGAAAACGGCAGCACATCCTGCGTCACCACGCTGTATCCGCCGATAATCGCGTGCCGCCCGACCCGGCAGAACTGATGCACGCCAGTCGCAGCTCCGATCACCGCCCAGTCGCCCACGGTCACATGGCCGCCCAGAGTGACGGCGTTAGCCAATACCACGCGGTTACCGACGTGCACATCGTGCGCCACATGTACGTAAGCCATCAGCAGGTTGTCGTCGCCGATGCTGGTGAGCGACCCGCCGCCTTCGGTGCCGCGATGAATGGTGACAAATTCCCGTATCTTATTCCGGTTTCCGATGCGCGTTTCGGTCCGCTCGCCGTGGTATTTCAAATCCTGCGAAACCACGCCGACGGTGCAATATGGGAAAAAGACGTTGTCCTCGCCGACGCGCAGCGGTCCTTCCATATAAACGTGCGCCATGAGCCTTGTGCCGGCGCCGATCTCGACTTCGCTGCCGATGACCGAATACGGCCCGATCTCCGCGGTTTCGGCGATGCGCGCCGCAGGCGAGACAATCGCGGTAGGATGAACCGGCATCGATCAGGAAAGCGCTTGCGCTTCTGCCTTGTCGGTTAGCGTACACATCATTTCGGCCTCGGCCACCACCAGCCCATCCACCGTCGCGGTGCCGATCATAACCGCCACGCTGGCCTTGCGCTTGACGATCTTCATCTCCAGGCGCAGCGTGTCGCCCGGAACCACGGGCCGCCGAAACTTGGCGCTGGTGATGGAAGCCAGCAGCACCAGTTTGCGGTGGCGATCTTCCACGTGTTTGAGCACCAGCACGCCGGCCGTCTGCGCCAGCGCTTCCACGATGAGCACGCCCGGCATTACCGGGAAGCCCGGAAAATGGCCTTGAAAGAAGGGTTCGTTCTGCGTGACGCACTTGATGCCCACAATACGCTCTGCCTCTAACTCGACGATCCGATCCACCAGTAGCATGGGATAACGGTGCGGAAGTATGTCGCGGATCTCGTTGATATCCAAAACGGGCATGGAAGTCGCTATTATAACAGCCGTGGATTCTATTCTCTTTGAAGCCCGCTCCCGGCAGAAGCAGATCGTGGCGCTGATCCGGGAAATGGTGGAATGCGAATCGCCCAGCGACGACCCTGCGGCGGTAAATCGCTTCGTGGATCTGCTGGGCGATGTGGCGCCCTCTTTCGCCCGCGTCAAGACCGTTCCCGGCGGACGCTTCGGACGGCACGTCGTGTGTGAGTTCGATCTGTTTGGGAAGAAGAAACAAGGACAGATTCTGGCGCTCGGCCATTCGGATACGGTATGGCCGCTCGGCACGCTTGCGTCCATGCCTTTCCGGCAGAGGGATGGCCGGCTGTGGGGGCCCGGCGTGCTCGATATGAAAGCCGGCATTGCGTTCTTCATATACGCCATGCGCATTCTGCGAGATCTGGAGACGCCCGTGGCGCACAAGGTCGTCATGCAGGTCAATGCCGATGAAGAAGCCGGCAGCGAGTCGTCGCGCGCGCTGACGGAGAAGAATGCGAAGCGCAGCCAAGCCGTGCTGGTCCTTGAGCCGGCGAGCGGATTGGAAGGCAACCTGAAGACGGCGCGCAAAGGCATTGGCGATTATACGGTGACGGTGCGCGGCAAGGCCGCGCATTCCGGACTGGATTTCACCGCGGGCGCCAGCGCTATTCTGGAACTCGCGCGGCAGGTCGGGAAGATCGCCGGATTCACCGATTTGCGGCGCGGCATCACGGTGAACCCCGGCCTCATTTCGGGCGGCACGCGCGTGAATGTAGTGGCGGCGGAAGCCAGGGCCGAGGTGGACATGCGGGTTCCGCGTTTGAAGGATGCAGCGGCGCTCGATCGTAAGTTCCACGCGCTGCGGCCGCTGGATAAGCGCTGCACCATTCAAGTCTCCGGCGGATTGAACCGGCCGCCGCTGGAGCGCTCGCCAGCTATCGCTCAACTCTTCCGCAAGGCGCGGAAGCTGGCGTGCGACATGGGCGTGGCGCTGGACGAATCGTCGGTCGGCGGCGGCTCGGACGGCAACTTCACCGCCGCGCTCGGCGTACCCACGCTGGATGGTCTCGGCGCGGTGGGAGAAGGCGCGCATGCGCTGAACGAGAGCATTCTGATGGATCGCATCGCGGACCGCACCGCGCTATTGGCCAAACTGGTCGCGGAGCTATGAGGCTGGCTTTGCTACGCACTTTGCTGCCGGCTTTGGCCGTGGGTGCAGGCGCTGCTTCGGCCGCGGACATCGATGCCATCTTCGCGCCGCTGGCCGATGCGAAATCTCCTGGAGTGGCGGTGCTGGTGCGCCGGGATGGCCGCACCGTATTCCAGCGAGGCTATGGGGTTCGCGATCTGCGAACATTGGCCCCCATCGATGCCAAAACGGACTTTCGCCTGGCATCCTTCACCAAACAGTTTACGGCCATGGCCATCATGCTGCTGGTCCACGATGACAAGCTGCGGTACGACCGGCGGCTGACCGAAATCTTGCCGGATTTCCCTGCGTACGGGCAAGCCATCACTGTGCGCCATCTGTTGACGCACACGTCGGGACTGCCGGACTACGAAGACCTGATGAAACCCGATACATGGACCGCCGCGCATCAGATTCAGGACCAGGAAGTCCTGGGATTGCTGCAGCGGCAAACCGCAGGTAAGTTTGCGCCAGGGACGCATTGGGCTTACAGCAATTCCGCGTACGTAGTGCTGGGGTTGATTGTCGCGAAGGTTTCCGGCAAGCCGTTCGGGCAATTCCTGCACGACCGGATCTTTGAACCGCTGCATATGCGTCACACACTGGTTTACGTTAAGGGAAAGAACACGGTCCCCAATCGCGCATATGGGCACACGAAAGAGGGGGATCGCTTCATCGCGACGGACCAGAGTCCAACTTCGGCGACTCAGGGCGATGGCGGCATTTATTCGAATCTCGAAGACTTGGCGAAGTGGGATCGCGCGCTGGACAGCCACTCCCTGCTGAGCGAGCCTGAGATGCGCGCGGCGTTGACGCCGGTAAAGCTGAACGATGGATCTCAGCCGGAATGGCCGGTGCGTCCGAATGACGACAATCTGAATCCGGGCAAACCGGTCTCGTACGGATTCGGATGGTTTCTCGATCCGTACCAAGGCCGTTCCCGCATGTGGCATACCGGCGGCACAATGGGATTCCGCACAGTGATCGAGCGGTTCACGACGGAGAAGTTGACCATCGTCGTTCTCTGCAACCGGATGGATCTGGATCCGGAGAAACTTGGGCTTCAAGTGGGGCAGCTCCTTCACGCGTGGCCGGCTCCCAACCGGATACAAATCAGGTGACCGCTCTCCGCCAGCACCTGGTGACTCATCTGCCCCGCTACGTATGCGCGGTAGCTGTCCTTGTCCAACACGAAAACGCGCGCGCGGTTGCCGCGCAACGCCTCCATTAGATCCGCGCGGCTGAATAACCGGATCAGGAAGCGGTTCCCATACCACTGCATCTGGTTGTCTTCATCGAAGCGGGGCTGACCGGCGTCGTAAAACGCGACGCGTTCGTTAGGGGCCGTCGCGGCGGCCGCCGCTTGGGCCATGGGCCGGATCTCGGCGGCTTCGAAGTGCGTCCGCGGGAAAGCCGCCACGGCCGCCACGGCCAGCGCCATAACCGGCGTCGCGACGCGCAGACCCGCGCGCAGGTACCGATCCGGGACGAACTTCCTGAGGCCGAGCGCCGCGAGTATGGCGAAGGCCGGATAGGCCGGAAGCATGTATCGCAGCACGCGGCTGCGCGCGGCCGCGCACAGGGCAAAGACCACCGCCACCCATGGGATCAGCAGCCACAGTCTGCGGTCCCGCCCGTGAATGACCACGGCCAAGCCGGCCAGCATCGCCGGCAGCCAGGGCCAATACGATTTCGCCAGCATCCACGCATACTCGAAAACGCCGGTGTACCGCCGCCACGCGGGAGACAACCCCCCGTAAACCTCGTTCCGCAGCCAGGTTGAGTGCACCTCCAGGAACCACACTCCGAATAGGTGAACCAAGTACGCATACCAGGCCGCCAGCGGCAAATAGGCCACCACCAGAGCCGGAATCGCGTAGCGCCACGGCGGTCGCCGGTGACTCACTATCAGGTGCAGGACGAAGACGGCCGGCAGCACCAGCCCCATCATGCTGCGCGTCATCTGGGCGAGGGCTGTACATGCGCCCGCGGCCAGGTACCAACGCGGATCGTCCTCGGTGAGCGACCACGCGCAAACCGCGCACAGGACAAAGAAGGTGAACGGCACATCGGTCATGCCGCGCGCCGTGTACTTCAGAAAATAGAGGCTGGTCGCCATGACAAACATGGCCAGCACAGCCGTCCACGAATCGCCGGTGAGCTTGCGCGCCAGCCAATAGACCAGCAGGACGACGCCCAGCCCGCACAATGCGGAGGGCAGCCTGGCAAGCGCGTCGGAGAAGCCGAAGACCGCGAACAGCGAGGCTTCCATCCACTCGAACAGCGGCGGATTCTCCAGCGCGGGCTCGCCGTTGCTGCGTAGCACCAGCCAGTCTCCGGTGCGCAGGATGTCCTTGGCCATGTGGGCGTACTGCGCGTCGTCATAGCCGGTGAGGTCTCCCGTGCGGAGCGGCGCGAGGATCAGAATGGCGGAAAGGATTGCGAGGGTCGGGAAGTACCGGCGGGTGTCCAACAAGCCAAGTATATCGCGCGGATCGGGGGACCTCGTGCAGGCGGCGCGGTTTTACTTCAGCAATTCTTCGACGTTTTTGGCATCCAGCACCCGTACACTCAGATCTTCAAGCTCGGAAGCCGATAGTGCCGCCAGTTTTTCTCCGGCCCAACTCGGGAGGGCGCCGAAGCGCTTCTCAATCAGCCGGCGAAGGATGCTGAGTTCGCCTTGTTGCAGGCCCTTCTGCAGG
>Ga0182018_10002853_pt1 | contig 16518 bp, 11 predicted proteins | sample 812P2MmetaG_FD_120490 | JGI IMG/M metagenome (GOLD analysis project Ga0182018, IMG submission 120490) | Permafrost microbial communities from Stordalen Mire, Sweden - 812P2M metaG | ecosystem: Environmental > Terrestrial > Soil > Wetlands > Permafrost | place: Sweden: Stordalen | collected... | reverse complement strand
TGCTCCCCGAACTCGAGGCGATCGTCGTCAACTGGTGGGACGACCCCAAAGTCCAGCGCTTCTTTTCCGACCTCGGCCAAATCGGCATCTAGGGCGGGCGCACGCGCAATGCGATGCTGATGCGCGCGTCTGCAGGATTCTTCGTTTTCGGGATGCCGTGATCGTAGTGGAGCTGCGTTTCGTAGCTCATTACTAACAGGCTGCCGTTCTCGAGATCGAGATCCAGAATCCGCCGCAGTTTACCCTGAGCTCCGTCGAGGGGTTTCTTGCTGCGAATCGTCATGAGCCGCGTCGCACCCAGCGAGATCAACGCGATTGGATGCTCTGCAACGATCTCGTACAAGTGATCGTTATGCGGCGCGACGCTGTCCCGGCCGTCGCGATAAAAGTTTAGGCCGGCGCTATTAAACCGCGTGCCCGTGGCCTGCGAAGCCCGCTCTGATGCGTCCGCGAGCGTCGCCGGCAAGTCGGGATCGTCGAGCCGGTAGCGTGCGACGAGCCGCGGCACGTCGACGTCGCGGTCGTACATCCGGCGGCGTTCGCTCTGCCACGCGACGCCCTCGCGAAGCGCACCAAACCATGCCGCAGCGGTCTGCGGTTCCACGAAAGCCGGAGTGTAGACGATCCGGCCGGTTTCGTCGTCGACGAGCGTCTGCCGCCCGTCGCCAAAGAATCCGAGCTGGGTCAGGGATAGAGGCCGCGCAGTTTTGTAGCCTCGGCGACGCGCGCAACCGCAACGCAGTACGCGCCCTTGCGCATCGAAACCCCGCGACTCTTCGCCTGCTCGTGCGTTTCACGAAACGCGCGAACCATCTTCCGCTTGAGGCGTTCGTTGATCTCGGCTTCTTCCCAGAAGTTTGCCTGTAAGTCTTGCACCCACTCGAAGTAAGAGACCGTCACGCCGCCCGCGTTAGCCAGAATGTCCGGCAAGACCATGATATTACGGTCGAACAGGATGTCGTCGGCATCGGGCATCGTGGGCCCGTTGGCGGCCTCCGCGACAATCTGCGCGCGAATTCGCGGCGCGTTCTCTTTCGTGATCACTTTTTCGAGAGCCGCCGGCACGAGCACGTCGCAGCCGTATTCGAGCACCTCGCGATTGTCGACGCGCTCGCCGCCGGCAAATCCGGCGACCGAGCCCGTCTCGGCCTTATGCGCCGTCAATCCCTTGACGTCGAGCCCGCGATCGTTCGCGACGCCGCCGCGCGAATCCGAGACGGCGACGATACGATAGCCGCGGTCGGACATCAGCTGCGCCGCGTACATCCCGGCATTGCCGAAGCCTTGAATCGCAACCGTCGCCCCTTCGATCTCCCGGCCCAGCTCTCGCATCGCTTCGTCGACGACGTAGCCGCAGCCGCGCGCCGTCGCTTTGTCACGCCCCAACGATCCGCCGATCGACACCGGTTTGCCGGTCACCACGCCAGGAATCGAAAATCCGTGGATCATGGAAAACGTATCCATGATCCACGCCATTATCTGCGGTGTCGTGTAAACGTCGGGCGCCGGAATGTCCTTCTCGGGGCCTATGATGATGGAAATTTCGGTCGTGAAACGCCGAGTTAAGTTCTCGAGCTCCTGCATCGACATGGCCTTAGGGTCGCAGATCACGCCGCCTTTTGCACCGCCGAAGGGAATGTTGACGAGCGCGCACTTCCACGTCATCCACATCGCGAGCGCCTTGACTTCGTCGAGCGTTACGTCGGGGTGAAAACGGATTCCACCCTTTCCCGGACCGCGCGATAAGTTGTGTTGCACGCGATAACCGGTGAACATCCGAAACGCCCCGGCGTCCATCCGAACGGGCACTGAGACTTCGAGAACGCGTTTGGGCTGGCGCAGATAACCGTGCAGCGATTCGTTCAGGCCGATGAGCCCGCTGACTTCATCGAGCTGACGCTGCGCCATATCCCAAACGTTGATTTGCGACTGGACCGCCGAAAGATCTTGAGCCACTACGACGTTGCGATCCTTACTGCCGCGGGGCGCCGTACATGCTGGCTCTGTACGCCGGAAGATGCGGATTCTTCCATTTCGTGCCGTCCACGAACAGGATCTTCAACGGAACGCATTTTGCATAGCTCGTCTGAATCGGAAAGATGTTCGAGCTCACGCCGAACTTGTGCTTGATCTCGGCACCCGGCGAAAAGGTTCCGATGTCTTTCACCTCGGCAACCAGGGCGCCGCGCACGATCAACCCGAATTCGATCTGCTTCATCACGACGCTGGTCGCGTTAACATAATCGATCCCAAGCGTCGGATTGTTTGCAACCGGAGCCTGATAGTAGGTTGCGCCGTAAACCGAAGGCCAGCCCCAGGGCCGGTTGTATCCGTAGCCGTAGGGATAGTAGCCAGGCGTGTAACCGGCGTAGTTATAGCTGACGTTTCGCTCCGGGTTACAGGCGTTTACCTGGATCGGATGCGCGACGTGGACCGCTACCATTGCTTGCGCCGACGCGGCGGCGGGCAAGAGGGCGCCTAAACAAAACGCTAGGGGGACGAGCCAAAACCGTAGGGTGTTCATCGATACTTCGCTCCTATATGAAGAAGATGCCGAGGAATGCTGGGCAAGCAGCCTTCTGCAAACGAAAGGGCGGTGCCTTGGCACCGCCCTTTATTGGGGCGCTGAGCGACTTTTCCCTTAGTGAGGTGGGCGGCCTCCGCCGTGAGCGGAGCCTCCGCCTCCCGACGGGTGCGCAGATCCTGAGGACGCGCGCGAGTACGAGGGAGCCGAACTGTGCGGGTACGACGGATACGAGCTGTGCGAGTACGACGGATACGAACTGTGCGAGTACGACGGATACGAACTGTGCGAGTACGACGGATACGAGCTGTGCGAGTACGACGGATACGAGCTATGCGAGTACGAACTGCCGGAGGATTCGCTGCGCGAGTACGATCCACGATCACGATCGCCGTAGGTTACGGGTACCGAGACATTACCGTGTTCGCTCGAGTACCGGCTCCGCGAGTTCGATGCCGGCCGCTCTTCGTGCGATCCTTCGCTTGCGCTCGGCGCACGTGCGCTCTGCGCAGACCGTTCGGAACCCGCGCTTGCGTGCGACGAGCCGCGAGAGTCATCGAAGCGCTGCCACGATTCGTTGGGCGCGCTCTCGTGACTCACCGGCGCGTTTTCGCGTGCGGCGTTCGCGGGAAGCGCCCCGCCGACGGACCTCTGCTGTTCCGCGAAGGAGTTGTGTGAGGCCAGCGCTCGATTCGATGCGAATCGCGGCGAGTCGAAGGCCTTCGAGAATGATACCGCTCTCGTCGGCGTCCGTCCGAAACCGAGATTGTCTTTACTGGGAGTGACCGGGAGCGCGCCCCGGATGGTGCCGACCCGGCCGGCGTTCTGCGACGTCACGGCGACGTTGTGCGAGAAGTTTCCATGCTCGAAGTTTCCTCGGAGCGTTCCGCTGCCGCCGCCGTGGCCGAAGTTTCTGTAGACGTTATGGATATTTGTGATGTTGACGACCCGCGTTCCCCCGCGGTAGCCGCCGTAACCCCACGGACGGTAGGCCCAACGCCCGCCTCCCCACGCCCAGCCAGAATACCACGGATAGGACGCTTCGAACGGAGCGAGCGGGCACCAACCGATGCCGCCATAACCGAAGCCGCCGGAGCCAAAACTAAGACCGATTCCTACGCCGCCGCCCCAGCCATAGAAACCGACGAGCGCGGGTGACCAGACCGGCGCGTACGAGTAGGCCGGCGGATACCAAGCCCAGCCGTAACCGTTCGCCCAGAACCAACGACCGTAGTGATAGGGAGCCCATCCCCACGGCTCGGCGCCGACCCAGGTCCAGCCGTAGCCGCCTTCCCAGGCCCAAGAGCCATCACGATAGGGAGCCCAGTCCGCCGGTTCGTCGGGAACCCAGACTTGGCCGTATCCCGCGACGTCCTGCCAGTTGCCGTACTGATCGAGGTTATCGTAACCGGCGATCGTCGGGCTCAAGTTGGGGCTCGCGTTGAGCGCGGCCATCATTGTGTCATCGCGCTTGGCATTGAAGTCGTCGAACGAGTCGAAGCCCACCTCCGACCTATAACTAATGGAGGGATCCTGGGCCGAGCCGCGCGCGACCAGCGTTCTGCCGGGACCGAGATCGTACGTGCGTTGCGGCGTGATGACCTCGGCGCTTCCGCGTCGGGCCGTTACCCAACTCGAGCCGTCCCGATTGACGGTGATGCGGTAATCGCCTTCGTCCTGCGCGCGAACGCTAACTGAGGGGGTGTCGACTTGGAAAGGCTGGTCGCCGTGAACGATGCCGATCTCGACCGTGCCGTCGGCCAACTGGAGCGCCCGGTTGTTTGGATCGTTGTCGGTGATTCGCGCCTGCACGTTGCCGCCGAGCCGAACGGCGGTCTCACCGTCGAACTGCAGCTCGGCCCGAGAGGTTCCTCCCGTCGATACATAGTCGCCGGGAAGAAGCGGCGCGTTGGTAACGGCAGTCGTTTGGGTATTGCTGTCGCCGCGCTGGATGACCGCCGAGCCCTGGATGACGCTAACTCTGGCGACTCCCGGACCGTTGCCGTCCGGCGCCTGCTCGGCTGAGGCCGGAAGCGTGCCGGCAAGGGTCATCCCGACCAGGGCAACCCCGGAGATGAAGCTGGCAAACGACTTGAACGTCATATCTTTGTTTCTAGTCCCTCATCACCATTGAAACCGAATCGACGATACAAGTCATCGTGCCGCGATTAGCTTCGCATTAAGTCCACATGAGAGGGTCCAGGTTTTTCCCGGCCAACTGATTGGCCGGAGGTAAAAAAAGATGCGCGATTCTTCTAAAGGTCTGAGCCGGCGTAACTTCCTTTCCGGCGTCGTCGTTCTTCCGGCACTTGCCGGGCTGGTTCTCACGCAAACGGCCACGGCCGAAGCGAAGGGGACCCAAGCCGCATTTAAGTATCAGGGCACGCCAAAAAACGGTCAGAAGTGCTCGCTGTGCAAGTTCTTCACCAAGGGCAGCTCCGCCACGGCAAACGGCAGCTGCTCGCTCGTCGCCGGGACGATTAGCCCCAACGGCTGGTGCATCGCCTACGCCAAGAAGTAGCATTTCGGCTAGGGCTTCATGCGGTGCAGCCCTCTCGCCCATCCGATGACTTCGCCGTCTTCGACATCGACGCGCGTACTAGCCCGTGCGAATCCGTTCCGTTCGAGAGCGCCTTGCGATGCCAGATTTTGCACGGTCGTTTCGGCGGTCAGCGTGTCGACGGATGGATCAAGCGCCGCGGCTTCCACCATTGCGGCAACAGCGCTGGTTGCATAGCCGTTGCCCCGCTTGCTTGGCGCGATGCCATAGCCAATCTCCACGCAACGGTCGGCGGGCGGCCGTCGATAGCTACACAGCCCTACTACCTCTTCGTTGCAAACCACCAGCCACGACGCACGGCTTCCGGCATCATGAAGCCGCATCGTTATTGAGCGTACGATCCCAAGCACAACGGGATCATCAACGCCCCCTTCGGGCAGTCTCAGTCCCCTTTGGGAGCAATGCTCACCAAGCATCCATCGGAAGTCGGTGTCGGTAGCCTCGATGAGCACGACATCAGGCACGTCAGGTAGTATGGCCATGATTTATGCGCATCTTTGGGCACCGCTGAGCAATGCCTTGAGCACGGAGGGCGACGCCGCCGACCTGCTGTGCTCCGCGAACGCGCACCGCTTCATCTGCCGCGCCTCCGGCATTGGAAGCTATGTTTTCGGCAGGCGCGCCGTCACGAAGTCTGCAATTCGAGTGTCGGCGGGCGGATCCAGATTCGCCAAGACGGCAACGACGTAACCGCTCGCAGGACAAATTTCCAGCTCGCCGTTCATTCCTGGTGCGCCGCCTCCATGGCCGAAGCAGCGAACGCCATTAAACCGCTCATCCTCGAAACCGTAGGCATAGCGGCTGCCGTTGGGCGTATCGACCTTGCCCGTTGTCAAGATCTCCGTGTACCGCGCATCGAGCAGCCGGTTTTGCTGCAACGCATTCGCGAAGTTGAGAAGGTCGCCGACGGTCGAGTATCCGCCGCCGGCCGACGTTCCACGATAGGGCAAGGTATCCGTATTTGGCACGAGCTTCCCGTTGGGATCGAGCGTATAGCCGGTGCTGCGATCCACAACGGCCTCGTTTTCCGGCTCGGAGCCCGTCGACGTCATGCCGGCCGGAGCGTAGACGTGCTCGCGAACGTAATCGTAATAGCTTTGGCCGCCGACCTTTTCAATCACCAGCCCGAGCAGAACGAAACCATAGTTGCTGTAATCCCATTTGCTCCCTGGAGTAAAGGCCGGTCCGCGCGAGCCGTACAGCTTCTCGTAATCTTGCAGCGACTGCACCTCCAATCGGTGCGCATCGAACTGGGGGCCAAAGATATCGCCGGTTCCTCCGGTGTGGTCGAGAAGCTCGGCAATCGTTACCTGCGTCGCCACATCCTTGTTCGGGTAATCGGGCAAGTACGTGCCCAACGGCGCGTCGAGGTTGATTTTCCCGGCCTCCACGAGCTGCAGAGTCGCTACCGCCGTGAACATCTTGTTCATCGAACCGATGCGAAAGCGGGTCTCCAACGTATTGGCGATATTATGCTCGCGATCGGCCTGCCCGTACGCTCGCGCGAAGATCGGTTGACCATCCTTTGCGACGAGCACGGCACCCGAGAAGCCGCCGGCAGAAGTTTCGGCTTCCACCTTCGAACCAAGCGCCGCAAGGAGTTCGCTTTGGCTCATCGCCGGCGGAGCGAACTCAGCCGGCGTTGCGATCGCTCGCAGGGACACACGGTCGATGACGTACGGCGCGGCGCTTTCCGTCGCCACAATCATCGTCGCAAACTGCTCGTTGTTTTGGTCCTCGACCGTCGCAACGAGCCGCGTGGGTGCCGACGTCACGATCTTGCGGACGACGAAGCCGCCGGTCATCTGACGAAACTGCATGTCGTCGTCGATCAGCTTGGCGCCCGACGGATACCTCGACTTCAAGAAGGCCAGGAACGTCGCGCGGTCGCCGCTGTCAAAGGCGCGTAACCACCCAATGAGTGCGTGACCCGCGGGCGTATCGGGAATACTCGGCGCAACGGCCGCCGGCGGCGCCACCCCGGTCGCCAGCGCCAGCACCAACACGAGGCTTAGGAAGACTCGCATCTAAATCACCTCGAATAATGCCGCGGCGCCCATCCCGCCCCCGATGCACATCGTTACGACGACATACTTCTCGCCGCGGCGTTTGCCTTCGATCAAAGCGTGCATCGTCATTCGCGCCCCGCTCATGCCGTACGGGTGGCCGATCGAGATCGCGCCGCCGTCCACATTGAAGCGATCGTTGGGAAGGCACAGCGTGTCGCGGCAATAGACGGTTTGCACGGCGAAGGCTTCGTTGAGCTCCCACAAACCGACGTCGCCGACCCTAAGCCCGTGGCGATCGAGCAGCTTGGGAATCGCATACACCGGGCCGATTCCCATCTCGCCGGGATCGCACCCCGCAACGACGTAGCCGCGATAAATCCCGAGCGGTTGCAATCCACGCGCCTTCGCCGTCTCGCGAGAGAGCACCACGACGGCCGCTGCGCCGTCGGAAAGCTGCGATGAGTTGCCGGCGGTGATCGTCGTATCGGCAACGCCGGGAACGGCGCCTTTGAGCGACGCCAGCCCTGCGAGTGTCGTGTCGGGACGGTTCCCTTCATCCTTGACCAGCTCGACACGCTCTTCGCGAACCGCACCGGTCTCGCGCTCTTGCACGTACTTCCAAGACGGCATCGGCACGATCTCGGCATCGAAACGCCCCGCCGCCTGTGCGGTAGCCGTGCGCTGCTGGCTCTGCAGCGCGTATTCGTCTTGACGCTCGCGCGATATCCCGTATTTTTTCGCGACGAAGTCCGCGGTGTAGAGCATCGGCGTGTAGAGATCCGGCTCGTGGCGCAGCAGCCACTCTTCGGCAAAGCCGTGAAGATTCAAATCGTTCTGCACCATGCTGATCGACTCGACGCCGCCGGCCACGACCACCTCGGCGTTGTCGACGATGACGCGCTTTGCCGCCGTTGCGATCGCGTCGAGCCCCGACGCGCAGTAGCGGCTCACCGTCTGCCCGGAAACGGTGACCGGGCATCCGGCGCGCAATGCGGACGTCCGACCGATATTGTTGCCGGTGGCGCCCTCCGGCAAGCCGCAGCCCATGATGACGTCTTCGACCTCCTCCGGTTTGACGGAGGCTCGCTCGATCGCGAGCTTGACGACGTGTCCCGCCATCGTCGCGCCCGGCGTTTGATTGAATGCGCCCCGAAACGCGCGCCCGATCGGCGTGCGCGCGACCGAGACGATTACCGCTTCACGCATGCGTTACGCTCTCGTGAGAGGCAGCGAACTTGCCGCCACTTTCGGCAACGCGTGCGAGCAGCGCAGAGGGTTTCCATTGCGGTCCGAATGCCGCCTCGAACTCGAGGATACGCTCGTACACGCGCGCGACGCCGACCTCATCGGCATACCACATGGGGCCGCCGTGATGCGGCGGGAAGCCGTAGCCGTAGACGAAAGCGATGTCGATATCGCCGGGTCGCAGCGCGACGCCCTCCTCGAGCAAATACGCGCCGCGATTGATCAGCGCATAGAGCAGGCGTTTGCGAATCTCGCCATCGGTGGCGGCGCGCGGCGCGATTCCGGCTTTGAGCGCCGCTTGCGCGAAGAGCTGCTCGACGCCCGGATCCGCGATCGGCTCGCGTCCCTTGCCGACCGCTTTGTCATATTTGAAAAAGCCGGCCATCGCTTTCTGACCGAGCCGCTTTTGCTCGACGAGCTGTTCGAGAACGTTCGTGCGACCTTGACCGGTTTTGCCTTGAAGCTTTTGAACGTGCAGCCCAATGTCGAGGCCCGAGAGATCGCTCATCGCAAACGGTCCCATCGGAAAACCGAAGGCTTTCATGACCGCATCGACCCGCGCCGGCGCGGTGCCCTCTTCGGCGAGCGCAAACGCCTCGCGCACATAATCGAAGACCATGCGGTTGCCGATGAATCCGAAAGCGTTGCCCGCAAGCACGGCCTTCTTCTTTAAGGTCTTGCCGACTGCGAAGGCCGTCGCCAGCGTTTGCGCCGACGTCGCGCGCCCGCGCACGATCTCGAGCAGCGGCATGATGTTTGCCGGCACGAAGAAGTGCAGCCCGAGCACCTTTTCCGGGCGTCCGGTCGCCGCGGCCATCGCGTCGATGTCGAGGGTCGAGGTGTTGCTCGCGAGCAACCCCTCGGGCTTGACGATCCCGTCGAGCTTTGCAAAGACCTCGCGCTTGACGTCGAGATCCTCGTAGACGGCCTCCACGACGAGATCCGCGTCGGCCAGCTCGCTCCAATCGTCAGTAAACGTGATGGACTGGCCGCGCTGCCACGCCTCTTCTTGCGTCAGGCGCCCTTTTTGTACTTGATACATGAACATGCCCATCACGGTCTGACGCGCTTTGTCGACCGCCTCTTCGTTCGTATCCACGACCACGACCGGAACTTCGGATTGCGCGAAAGTAATCGCGATGCCGCTGCCCATCGTGCCCGCTCCGACGACGCCGGCCTTAGCAACGGGGAGCGTCCCCTTGTCAACGGGGAGCGTCCCTTTGTCACCGGGGAGCGTCCCCTTGTCACCCTGAGCGCAGTCGAAGGGTGCAAGGGGCGGAATCTTATCCAGGTCGCGCTCTGCAAAGAAAATGTGGCGCAACGAGAGCGACGCTTTCGAACGAACGAGCTCGTCGAAGAGCCTCGCCTCGCGCGCCGTGCCGAACGCAAACGGCAGCTCGACTGCGGCCTGCACCGCGTCGATCAGTTTGTGCGCAGCGAAACCGCCATTCTCTTCCGCCGGCACCATCTTATGCGCCTGCGCGACGACGAACGGCGCGGCTTGCATCGGAACGTCCGGCGCGATCGTCGCTTCGAGCGCCGAGACGCGCCGCTTCGGCGGAATCTCTTTCGCTAACGAGATCGCGCGCTCGACCACGTTACCTTCGACGATCTCGTCGAGAATGCCGAGCTCGAGTACGCGCGCCGCGGGCAGCGCCGAGCCCTTGAGCATGAACTCCAGCGCCGCACGCGCGCCGATCAATCGCGGCAGGCGCTGCGTTCCGCCCGCGCCCGGCAGAAGCCCGAGTTTAATCTCCGGCAGGCCGAGCTTCGAACGCGGCGTGGCGATCCGGTAATCGCACGCCAGGGCAAGCTCTAAGCCGCCGCCCAAAGCGACGCCGTCGATCGCCGCGATATGCGGCTTGATGCTCAGCTCGACCGCGCGGATCACATCGCGGATCGTCATGACTCTCGCCGGAAGCTCCTTATTGAAATCGTTGACGTCGGCGCCGCCGCTGAAGAGGCCGTTTGCGCCCGTGAAAACGATGGCCTCGACGGCATCGTCGGCGTGTGCCGCCTCGATCGCTTCGTGCAGCTTGGCGCAATAGGCAAACGAGAGCGCGTTGACTGGCGGGTTATCCAGCGTAATTACCCGCACGCCCTTGCCATCCTGAGCCCCTCGACTGCGCTCGGGATAAACTTCATCGAAGGACGCGGGTATCAAACGCCTGCCGCTACCTTGCGATCCAAGTGAAACTGCTCGTCGCTCAGGGCGATCACGTCGCCCGAGCCGTCAACGATCTGTCGCTGATACCAGGCGCACTGCGAGAGCACGTGCGTTGCATAGAATGCCGCCGTGGCGAGCTTCGCGCGATAGAAATCGGCCTCAGAATCGCCGGCGGCGATCTTCCGGGCCGAGATCGCGGCCGCACGCGCCATCTGCCAGCCGCCCGCGACCGCACCCCAGAGCCGCAGATACGGTACCGAGCACGCGAAGGCTTTATTCAGGTCGCCCATCGCGTTCATCCCGATCCACTGTGAGGTCTCGTTCAAGATTGCGAGTGCTTTTCCGAGCGCCTCGCCGATCCGTTTGACCGTCTTGTCGGAGTGCCCGGCACACTCTTTAGCGACCGACTCCATCTCCTTGCCAACGGAACGCGCCGTTGCGCCCATATCGCGCAGCAGTTTACGCCCGATCAAATCGAGCGATTGAATGCCGGTCGTGCCTTCGTAGATCGTCAGGATGCGAACGTCGCGGTACTGCTGCGCGATCCCCGTCTCCTCGATGTACCCCATGCCGCCGAAGACCTGCAGCGCGTTGGAACAAAGCTCCACCGCATTCTCCGTACACCAGCCCTTGACGACCGGAATCATCAGCTCGACGAAGGCTTTGTGCTGTTTGCGTACTTTTTCGTCGGGATGGCGTGCCGCATAATCGAGCGAGGCGGCGGTAACGTAGGCGAGGCCGCGCATCGCCTCGATCGTTGCCTTCTGCCACATCAGCATGCGCCGCACGTCGGGGTGCTTGAAGATCGGTTCGGGCGCGCGGGAGCCGGGCTTGAGGTCGCGGCCTTGCACGCGCTCCAGCGCGTATTCGAGCGCACTCTGGTACGCGCGGTCCGCCAGCGCGATGCCCTGCACGCCGACCGAGAAACGTGCCGCGTTCATCATAATGAACATGTACTCGAGGCCGCGATTGGCTTCACCGACGAGGTAGCCGGTCGCGCCTTTGCCCTTCTCTCCGTAGTTGAGCGTGCACGTCGGGTTACCGTTGATACCGAGCTTATGCTCGATGCTCGCGCAAACGACGTCGTTGCGCTCGCCCAAGCTGCCGTCGGGATTGACGAGGAACTTCGGCACGATGAAGAGCGAGATGCCCTTCGTGCCTTCCGGCGCATCGGGCAGACGCGCCAGGACGAGATGGATGATGTTCTCGGCCATGTCGTGCTCGCCAAACGTGATGAAGATCTTCGTTCCGGTTATGAGATGATGATCGCCGTCGGGCACGGCGCGCGCGCGCACCTGTGCCAGATCGGAACCGGCTTGCGGTTCGGTGAGACACATCGTACCGGTCCATTTTCCGGAGACGAGATTTGGGATGAAGCGCTTCTTCTGCTCCTCCGAGCCGACGAGTTCGATCGCTTCGATGGCGCCCTGATTGAGCAGCGGCCCGTTGGCGAAACCGATGTTTGCGGCGTTCCACATTTCGAGCGTCGGCCCGAGCAGGATCTGCGGCAACCCTTGCCCTCCATACTCCGGCGGAACGGGCAATCCGATCCAACCTGCCTCGGCAAACTGCTTGTACGCAGCCTTGAAACCCGGAGGCGTCGCCACCTCACCGGCGTTCCACGTGCAGCCCTCCGTATCGCCGATCCGATTGAGCGGGTCCAGCACGCCCGACGCAAAAGCCGCCGCCTCTTCCAGCACCGAATCGAGCACATCGAGCGTCTCTTCGCAGCCGGGCAGCGCGGCGATCGCTTCGATGCCGGCCAGTTCGCGCAGCGCGAAGTTCATGTCGCGCAAGGGTGCCCGGTAGGTGCTCATTTGGGATTCCTTCTTTCCACATATTAGAAACAACAGATACGGGGGGCGAAGAGCGACGCCCTTTCCGGAGCCGTACGGGGCATTAGAAGTTGTATAAAAGCGCCGCCTGCTTGCGGGCGGACGCAAAAACTGCGGTTACTCTATGGGTACACAAAACAAAACACTTCTCGCAAGGAGATCTGCATACCGATGTTACTTATGTCACTGCTCTTGTCGGTCATCACGCTCAACCCCGCGATGGCGCCGTCGTCGGCGATGGGTTTCACGCAAGGATACGTTCAAGCCAGCCCAATCTCTCCGGACAGCACTTGCAAGCCCGGCGCCATCTGCGCCTCAAAAAAGAACTTCAATCGGAACGGCTGTTTCTTCAACAACTTCTGGAACAACAGCTACGGCGGCACGCCGCTGGCCATCGACATCACGGAGACCGGATCGAACGGAAGCCCGGTCTATATCTATTGGGTCAACAACACGAACGCAACCATCATGATCACCAACAAGGCAACCGCTAACTTCTACTGCCCGCGGCTGAGATAATACGTCGCGCGTTCACGGACGCACCGTGAGCGTGCTGCTTGCGCTGCGTCCGAACTGCTCGGGCGCATCCTGTAAATAGGCTCGAGCACCGGGCCATCTGAACGTCCCGGGCGTGACGGAGCGCACGAGATAGTGCACGTCGTACACGCCCGGATCGAGATGCTGCGCGTAGGCCACGACCCGATCTCGATAGATTTGCGTAGCGTCGATCTGCCAGCTATCGCTCTGCGGAACGATCGCTTGCAGCGTCGTGCGGAACGACGTGTCAACCGCTTCAAAGCCGGCGGGCAAGGGATCCTCGATCACGATCCGGTCCACCGGATGATCGACGATCGTTCGAATATCGATGTCGAAGACACGCCCGGCGGCAACCTCAACGGGCGCTGCCGCCGATAAGTCCATCGTCGCGAGGGCGGCCGCGCCGGTCGCCGTGCTCCCGACGCTCGGTTCGTTGAGGGTCCTGATAACGCGAAATGCGGCGAGCTGCCCCGGCGCGTCGGGCGGGACTGGATACGTGTAGAGCAGCGTGTAATGCGCGTTCCCTTCGATCGCGACGGCTTTACCGTTCAACGACGAGGCGTCGACGGCAATCGTCTGGGATGATGCCGTTCTTCCGAACTTCACGCTGACGACGGTGCGCTCTCCCACCATCGCGGTGACCGTCGACGGAGTAAGTCGCTCCGTGGCGGCGTAGGCCGAGAGCGCGGTCAGCGCGGACGCCGTGTCGGCGGTCGTCGGCCAGCCACACTTGCACTGCTGTGCGACCAGCGCGCGTACGGCGCCGTCGATCTGCTCGGCCGGTGCGCGGCGCTCGATGAGAAGCTGGAGCATCTGCGACTGCGCATCCACGAGCGACCCCAGCCAGCTCCACGCAGTCGCCAGATTCGCGACGGAGTAACGCCCCGTGACGTAGAGGGTTTGCTGTAAGCGATCGGCCATCGCCGCGCCTTGCCCTTGCCAACCCGGCGTCTTCAAAAGGTAGCGCGCCAAACGAATCTGAGTCGCGCTGTCGAGCGAACTCGATTGCGCGACGATATCGGAGAGAAAGTCGGTTCGCCAATGGCCGGCCTGCGAAAGCGTCCAGAGCGCATCAAAGCGCAGCTGCGCTTTGCAGAGCGCATCGTTGCACCACTTGAAGCGTCCGGGATTGGCGAGTGCCTGCGTCATGAATCCGATCCCCTGCGCAACGGCGTTCGCATCCACACGCACGCCGTGCGCGCGCGCGAAGAGCAGCGCGTCGAGGGCGCCGGCCGTTGTGAACGGATCGCTTGCCGAGGCGCCGGCAAATGCTCCAAAACCGCCATCACCGCGCTGGTACGAAAGCAAGCCCTGCAGATTGGTCGCAACGGCCGCTGCCGGATCGAACGCCAACTCGAGCCGGTACGGCCCGCGCAGCCGTGCGAGTGCACTGGCGACGACCAAGCGCGACGCCGATTCGTCGGCCAACGGCAGCGCTTCGCCTTCCATCGCACGCTCGGACGGCACGACGAACTGCGGCACGATCGAGTTCGCGAGCGTCAGCTGCAGCGAGCCGCCGGCGCTCACGTTCATGGGAATCTCGGCGTGGCCCGTGCTAACGCCGCTTTCGATCACCGACTCCGTGACGGTTCGATCGCTCGTTGTGAAGGGGACGCGGAACGCATCGCGTTGCGAGCCGAGCGAGCTCGACGCTTCGACCAGCGTCGCCGCCGGCGTGCCGGCGACAACCGGAAACCGAAACGCCTGCATGCCGGTCTGCGCGGTTTCGGTAGCGCTTTGCGTGTGCGGATCGCCCTGTGCAAAGGCAAGCGCACCGCTCAACTTTAAGACGAGATCGAGCGCGCCGCTCGCGCCGGTTTGGTTCGCTATGGAAAGGCCGAGTTGGAAACGATCGCCGGGGCGGGCGAACTGCGGCAAGAGCGGATTGGCGATCAGCGGCTGCGTCGAGATGAACGTTCGATCGGCCGTTACAAAGTGCGCCGCATCGCCGTCGAGCGCAACGGCCATTACGCGCCAGGTCGTGAGGTCGTCGGGCATCGTGAACTGCGTGTGTGCCCGCCCTTGCGCGTCGGTTTGCAGGATGCCGTAATAGGGCATCGGCTGGAAGTTGGCGCGCACGCGCGTACTTCCGGCGCCGGCCAGAAAGCCGCCGCCATAACCGAAGCCTTTCTCACTCGGCGGCGTCTGCGTTTTCAGCGTCAGGTTCTCGCGGTTATCGGCGAAAATCGTCGCGATCGGCTGCGTCGCAAAGACCGTCTGCACGAGGTCCGGCAAACGATAGCCGGAGAGCTGCAAGATCGCATCGTTGACGACCATTGCAACGATCTCCCCACGCACCGGGGCGCCCGTGACGCCGCTCAACGCGAAATCCACGCTTTGGGCGCCGCCCGGCTGCACCGTGGCACTTCGCGGAGCAATTGCGAGTTTCAAATACCGGTCGGCGAGATCGACGTTGAAGCCGGCCATCCCGGTCAGCGATAGTGTGGCAAGCTTCGCTGTCGTCCCGAGCTTGTCGAGGGACGAAGGGGCACGCCGCACGACGACCGCCTCCAGCGCCGCATTCGGCATCATTTCGGATGTGATCTTGAACGGAAAGCGCACGGTGCCGCTGACGTTATGCATCGTCGTGCGATAGATTGCGTCGTTGCGCACGACGGCCAGGTAAATGTCGGCGCGATCGTACGGCGATGCAATCAGTGCGGTCGCCGTCTCGCCGGTCGCGTATTGCTTTTTGTCGAGCTTGATCGCGACCGCATTGGGATCCGAGATCCCCCAATCCGCCTCGCCGGCTCCGAAGGCGAATACCTGAATCTGCGTGGCGCTCGCATCGTTGTGCGCACCGGCCGGCCGTGCCACGATGCGATACGGGCCGGCGTCGCTGGGCGTCAGTTGCGCCGTGACCGGATGCTCCCCCGAAACGACGTCGGCGCTCGCAACGCTATCGTACTTAATCGACTGCTGCGCGTTTTCGCCGCCCTCTTCTTCTTGCGTGGCCGACGTGTAGGTCATCTTCTGCAGCTCGAGATGCACCGAACGCCCAGCGATCGCTTTGCCGTCCGCATCGGTGACGACGACGCGAACCGGCATCGGTGTCCCCGCCTTCCCCACCGTCTCGGAGGCCAAGCCGATAACCGCATCGCCGGGCAGCGCGAGAAACGTCTGCGAGTCGCTGACGGAAAGATTGGAGACGTCGGTCGTCTCCATGTCCACGGTGTAGGTCATCGGGAATGGCAAATCGGCGGGCACCGCGACGTCGAGCGACGCCGTGCCCTTGGCATCGAGCGTGAGGTCGCGCTGCAGCACGTCGGTCGTGAACGAGGGCGTCTGCTCGGGATAGAACCACTGCGGGCCAAACCAGAAATCATCCCACCCCTTCGGCGCAACGGTCGCCACGTCGCGCGTGACGTAGGCGTGCGCGGTGCCGCCTTGCAGCGGGGCCCCAAAGAGATAGTTCGCGGAGACGTTCGCACCGACGCTCGAGCCGGCGACGCCCGACTTCGAGGCCAGCGTTAGCGTCAGGTTGAAGTTTGGCGGCTTGAACTCGGCGACGCGCAGCGAACCGTCGATCTCGTTTCCATTGGTTCCTTTGGCGGCAATCGAGTAATAGCCCAATGCCTGCTGTTTCGAGAAGTCGATCGGCATCGAGAAGATGCCGAGCGAATCGGTGCGCCGGCGCCCGA
>Ga0182018_10002852_pt1 | contig 16522 bp, 18 predicted proteins | sample 812P2MmetaG_FD_120490 | JGI IMG/M metagenome (GOLD analysis project Ga0182018, IMG submission 120490) | Permafrost microbial communities from Stordalen Mire, Sweden - 812P2M metaG | ecosystem: Environmental > Terrestrial > Soil > Wetlands > Permafrost | place: Sweden: Stordalen | collected... | reverse complement strand
CGGCTTGTGGTGGTCCGCGATCCGCTCGTGGCAGCGCTCACATTCGTACCACGCTTCGGCGGGCTTCCGGTCCGGCCACTTCACCTGCGCCCAACGCAGAGTCTGGAACGTGCCGCAATTGGGGCATGGCACGTAGTATTTGCGCTGGTCGGATTCGAGATACGCTGCCTCGATCCGGCTCACCTCCGCAATCGTCGGCGTCGAAATCATCGCGATCTGCCGGTTGGCGAACGTCGCCGTGCGGCGAATCGCCAGGTCCACCGGGTCGCCCTCCTCGGTGCCCGCCGCGCCGGTCGATGCCGATGGCGGGTAGCCATCGACCTCGTCCATGAGCAGATACCGCGCTGGCATTGACCGCAGGCCCACCGAACTGTTGGCGCCGGTCGCCACCAGCACGCCGCCCGGAAACTCCTTCGCAAGAATCGTATTCCCGGAATCGCGCTCGCGTGGATCGGAGACGCGATCCGCCAGCACCGAGGTGTTCTCGATCATCGACGCGATCCTCTGCCGCGAGAAGCGCTTGGCGAGCTCGACCGTTGGCTCCACCAGCATCGCCGGCCCGGGCGCGTGGTGGATGATATAGCCCAGCATGTTGAGCAGCAGTTCGGAACCGCCGATCTGCGCCGGCTTCATGAACACCACCCGCGAGAAGGGCGACGACGGGCTGAGGCAGTCCATAAGCTCACGCAGGAAGGGCGTGCGGGACGTCCGCCACCGGCCCGGCTCGCCCGCCGACACGCGCGACAGCACGCGATACTGATCGGCCCACTGGCTGATGGTGAGATCGGGATCGGGGCGTCCGGCAGCCGAGATCGCGGCCAGAAGGGAATGCACATCGGCTGTCGGCGCTTCAAAGGGTGAGGACTGCATCAGCCGCCGCCTCCAGCTCGCGCGAGATCTCGGTCTTCAATGCCAGGTGGACTTTCTTCGGATCGGATTCGGCCGCGACGACCGTCGAGACGCGGTCCGGTATCCCCAGCATGCCATCGCGGAACGCGCGAAACGCATTCGCAGTGGTCTTGCGGTAAACCTCGGCCTCGATCAGTTTCCCCTGCTTGGTCTCAAACTCCAACCGGCGCAGCTTCGCGCGAAAAACCATCTCGATGGTCCGCGCCTGGCCAAACGTGGCACCGCCCTGGCCCGTGCCATCCGTCGAACGCGCCGATGGGGAGACGCCCGCCGGCTGCTGCATCGGGGGCGGCGCATCTATATCGTCCACCGGCTTGTCGTCGAGAACCGTGTCCGTAGCCGCAACGTCGATTTTGCCGCCTCGCATTACGAGGACGCCGTTCTTCGCCAGTTTCGTAATATACGGCTTCGAGACGCCGCGGTGCTTGGCGTATTCCGACTTCGTCATCAGCCGTGGCGTGGTTTCGGTAGCCATTTTTCTACTGGTGAACTACACGGGCGGTTCCTAAGGGCTCGATCTCGCTTGGAATCAGATGGTTGGGTTGGGCCATCCGGAATCGGCGGTTAACCGAGTTAACCGAGAGTTAACCACTTTTTCGGGCCTGACGGTGCGTGAATACCGCACTATTCCAACCCGCGGCCGGCGGTAGCGGAACAGGTCCCACGAATCGATAAAATGCTGCACGACTTTCTCGTAGCCGATTATCCTCCCAGCCGACCGACGGCGACACTTCCGCGAGTCGACGAACTACGCACGGCCTGGTGGATCTCCCAACCTCTCAGACTGCCGCGACCTGCATGACCGCTTCTGACGGGCGCGGCGGGAACTGCCGTACGGCAATGACTTATCGGAAGACGCTTGCCCGATGATATAATCGTATCCTCAACTACTGAAAGGTGGTTGAGGGCGGCTCGAAAGGCCGCAGATTTCTCTCGAAAGGAGACACCTGCCTTGGTGTACTCACCTTTTTTCACAACGCTTCACAACGAAACGTCCCCGGTTGGAATGTTCGGCCGCGGGAGCCACTATTCCGTATTGCGTGCTGTCACATGGCACGATTCTTGTCTCAATGTACTTCCAAACGCTGAGTTTCTGGACTTCGCCGTCATTTGGGACGAAGACCACGACACGCGCGTGATGCTGGTTGTCGAGACGATGTACTTCGACGGACTTCTTGCCCCAGTAAGATTCATCGGTGAAAGAAAGGGAGGACTGATAGTGCTCGTCGCTCCAGAAACAGCGGCAGCTTGGGATCTGCCCTCCTATACGGAACGGGTCGAGGACGCCGTAAGGCGGAGCGGTCTTGACGATTGGTGGAACGTTGCCGTCGGCTACGTGGGCGCGGAAAGCTCAATCATTGGCGCTGCCCCTGAAAAGGTAGCGGTATATCTGCAAAACATCGACAACCTCTGGAATCTTGGCACGAAGCCCCGACCTCAACCCGAGAGGCCCCCCGGCCCTACTGAAGGCACAGTTCTCGAAGACGGAGACCTGCCCGACTGCTGTCGACGGCTCTCACCGGACGAAGTTTCCTCGTCCTGCCGCCGCTGGCGAGGCGATGACGAGAAGGGCGCGTATAAACATCACGGCGCAATTCCGCTAAGGGAGTCTCCGGTAGATATCGAACTCCGTTGGCGCGAGACGGAGAACTCTCCGACGAAGCTCATCGGCCACTATCGACTGGACCTCAACACTCTGCTCGCACAGGGCTACATTCGAAGCGACCCAAGACCGGGAAATGTTCGTTTGCAGTTTGTCCATCAGGGGCATGCCATCTACATGCAGCACCGTGCTGAGAGGCGGCTGCGCGTGGGCGATTTCGCATAGTCCTGGCGGTGCCCCAGACTCAATCCGGAGGGAAATAGTCCTTCGGATTGAACCCGAGGCGCTTGACCAGCTCCCAAGCAGCATACTGGAACATAGAGGAATTGGCACGAGTTGGGGAGTACCATGTAGAACATGCGAAAGATCCTCGCTATCAGCGGCATCGTGGTCATCGTGATGTGGAGCGGTTATTTATACTGGGCGACACACTACTGGTCCCTCCATACCTGGCAAGAAAAAGGCCAATTCGGCGATATATTCGGGGCGCTAAACACGTTGTTCACGGGGCTCGCCTTGGCGGCGATATCGGTCTCGGTTTGGACGTACAATCAGTCGCAGGCGAATGCTACAAGGGAACAGCAGCGAGCGAGAGTCCTCGATCTACTGCAAGAATGGCACAGTGCCAGGGTCCACGACGCGCGGAGCGATGTTAATGATCTCACAAATCGAATGACCAATGTCGACAAGAGCCTTTCCGGCTACGATGATGAACTCAGCAGAATTGGCGGCCTTGCCGACACCGAAGGGCGGAAGAAGAAACTCAGTTCAATCCACTCCCTGTTCACGATCCTATATTTCTGGGAGCGGGTGGCGTTGATGTGTTCGAACAGTGATATAAATGGCGACGATCTGCGCCATTATCTAAGTCGTCCCGCAAATGCCTACATGCCGCTTGTCGAGAAGCTCCGAGATCTTGAGGTCTCCTCAGGCGGACCGAAGAACGGTGATTGGGTCGCCCTTCTCGACCGTGTCAGCGCCCTGTTCCGATCCACATTTCCCGAACGCTTGATCAAATGACGCTCCGGACCTGAGAGGGGGCCAGACCCGCGAAAAGCCGCTGCGCACGAATCGCTAAACCAACGGCCTAGCCGGAAGAGCGGGACCTTGGGGCATTCGAGGAGACGCAGCGGGTCTCCTCCCGTGAAGTCGCGATCACGTCAACTTGGCCGCGTAACGCGCGTTTGTCACAGGTGCCAGGCCAAGGCGTCAGCCGATAAATCCTCCCTGAACCAGCGCGCCCATCGTACCGGCGGCATCTACTAGTGGCAGCCAACAGGCGTAGTGTGTGGTTCGGCACGCCCCTTTGGAGGGGCGCCCGCTCGCGCCCCCGTGCCCAGTGTTGCGATGTCTAGCCGCAGGTTGGCTGGCTGACCCACCCGCAACCTCTGGCGCACCGGGCCGCCACGAAACGCTATGACCGCACCTCGACGTGCCGCTTTCGGATACTGCGCTGGCCGACGAACCACTTGGCAGCCAATTCACGAAGCTCTCGGCGGAACGGCAAGCCGCACCATCCCGGTCTCAGACCGCGTTCCATCGCGATGTGTCTACCGCCCACGCTGCGCTTGCGTGTCATCGGAACCCCTGCGTCACCAAGAACGTGTTTCTGGTGGCGCCCTTCCGTCGCCCCATTCCCAGGGCAACGCCAGGCGCAATCATCGGCAGGTTCGCCAGTTCAGGAAGTCGGGCTATGCCGAAGTGAGCGGCATAATCGTAAGCGGTCTCTCGGGCAACCGACGCCACCGATGCAGCGATGACGCCTGCGATAGAACCAATCGCAACAAACTCAAGACAGTCGCGTCCGCTGTTGTCCTTTACCCACCGTGCCACACCACGCTGAACGTATCGATGAGCGCATTTCCGGCTGGTGTAGCCGCGCCCGGAAACTGGATTCAAGATCCGAACATCAACCCTTTTATGCTGGGACATTATCGACCGGCGCTCCGATAGACACTTCGGGCATCGAGCCTTTTAGGTGTGCGGGTATGCCCGCAAGGAACTACGAGACGCTGTGAAGTGGGGATCCTTCGGAGGGTGCGCTGAGCGCTGGCCTGTCGAACTGAGCCGCTACCAAAAACTATAACCTGAAACGTCCGAGTTTGTACAGATGACTTTTCACGGCGTCTCGATAACTATATACTCGCCGCGGGCGAAAAGTGTCCGGTCCGCGCGTACTATTTCGAGCCTGGGAGTTCCCTCTTACTTTCGCGAGTGCTTGTTCTCATCCGGCGGACACTGCGGACAGCGGACACCCCTATAGAGAGGGGGTGTCCGTCCGGACAGCCCGGACACCTGTCCGGACACTTTGTCCGCGACAGCCAATCACGAGCTTGTCCTATCGCGCAAACCGAGCTTTCCACCGTCGAGGATGATGAATTGCCCCTTATATCTTCTCGCGATACGGGTGACCGTCTCCGCTTTCGCGTCGATTTCGTCGGCCAGGGCTTTTGGCTCGGTCGCGCCGCGCCGGAGCACGGACGCCATTCTCTGGCGGACTGTCATCGATTCGGCCATCTCCGGACAGTCCCGGACATCTGTCCGGACGAAGGTCGTCCGGGTCTCGCCGAACTCTATCCGGAAGCCCACCGGGTGGCGGATGGGGCCGAGGTTGGACTTACGGTTGAACAGCCCGAGGGTGAGCGCGGCGACATCGTCGGATGGCTCGCTTGCTTTTGCGAACCACGTCGCACGGGCGCCATTGTGCCAGAAGGTGGAGCCGAAGGGCTTCTTGTCGGCGTTGTCCCCTTTGTTGATGTGAGCGACATGCAGGGAGCCACCGCCAATCTCCCGAACGCTCCTAAAATATCGCCCGGCGACCTCGGCGGCCTCGGGAGGCCCATCGCAGGCGAACGCTACCGAGTCAAACACCGCGAACTCGATTCGTTCGTCTCGCGCGATTCGGCGCAGCCTGTCTACATCATAGACAAGCGGCCTTTCGCACCGCGCATAGATGACTTTGGGCATCTCGGCACCAAACAGGCGTTCGAGCCTATCGCGGTGGTCTTCGCCGGCCAGTTCCCAATCGAATAGGGCCACCCGCATTCCGCGCTCTGCCAGGCGCCCGGCGAGGTACAGGCAGAGGTATGACTTTGCAGCGCCGCCGTCGCCGAAAATAAGGCTGGGATGCCTTCGCAACAACGATAGGCCTTCGATTTCCAGGCCATCGTCTGCTGCTGGCCTGGATAGCGTGCGCAAGTCCACGGCCGGTTGCCCGGCCCGGTCCGCCGCCAGAACGTGTTGGCAGAATTCCTCAATGACGCCGACCCAGTCCAGGGTTTCGGTGTGGCTTCGTTGGGCCAAGAATTTCGCACGGTCCTGCCGCGCCCTCGCCGACGAAAGATTGAAATCGGCGATACTGAGCGCTCCGCCCACTGTGCGAGCTCCGGGCAGGCTGGAGAGGACGGACAGTTCGCCGATAAGCTCCTGCCTTTCGCGTCGCAGCCGATCTACCTCAAGCGTGATGGCAAAGGTGGGAACCCGGAGCCGATACCGGTCGGCACCCAAAGCTTCGAATTGGTTGTCGCTCCTATTGCCGATATTTGTGCTGGCCGCCCCCACAATGGTGGCAAGATCCGCCTCGGTGCGCACCTCAAACGGCATGAACGCCCTCCAGCATGACGATGAGTTCGCACTCGCTGTGCCCGACCGCAAACCAGTCGCTGATGTCCTTGGATTCGCGGGGCAGGTCTAAAACGCGGATACGGGCGGCGGTCCCGAGTAATGCCTTGGCGATCTTGGCCAGGCGCTCCCACCCGACGCGATCATTATCCGGGATCAGAATGCATTCACGGCCGCGTAGCGTCTCGGTGTAGCCATCGAGCCACGCGGCTTTTGCGCCACCGGCGTTCGTCGTGGCAACGAAGCCATGGTCGCGCAATGTCTCGGCGTCCTTCTCGCCTTCGACAACGAATACTATCGGCGCCTCCAGCACCTCAGGGAGCCGGTAAAGCACCTGCCGTTCGCACTTGCGCCAGATCCAACCGCCGGCGCCATCAGGGCGGCGCTGGAGGAACGCTTTCGGCTCCTGGCGCACGATCTGGTAAAGCAGGCCTCCTGACTCGTCTTTGTAGTCGTACGTGGCCGTGATGACTCGCTCGGTCTCCCCGCTCTCGCGCCACAATCCGCGACCGCGGAGCACCGCGATTACATCGGCTTGCGTGCAGCCCGCGTGGCAATAGACCAGAATCTGCCCGTCCCGGCCGGAACGAATGCTCAGGGAGGGGTTTCGATCCTCGTGCGCCGGGCACCTGGCCAGCCAACTGGAGCCAGAGCGCCGGCCGTCAAGTGCTTCGACAATGTCCTTTACCTCGCTCATCATCGATAACTCCCGGTGGCTGGCTTACGTCGGTAAAAAGCGCTTGGGGACTGCCGCGCGTGGCTAGAGCATTCTCCAACTCCAAGCGCTGATGTGCTTCCTTTTATAGGCAGCGGCCGGAGGAAGTGAAAAGGGAGTCGAACCTCAAACTCCACCCGCGTAATCGCCTGAAAACATTCAGCCAGAAGGATGTGAAGGGTGTGAAGGATGTTTTCCAAGTGGTAAACCTCACGACCACACCAACTCCTAATCAAACCAACTCTGACGACAAACACCAGTAGAACATCCACTACATCCTTCACATCCTTCTGGACTTGTAGTTTCAATAACTTATCGTGGAGGATGTTTGAAGGATCTGAAGGGTCATGGCGCTGGCACCGCCTGCAATTGCCACTGCGTTTTTCCCTTGGACGACGGCAATCGCTGAATACGCCGCCCGTCGTGAACCTGATTTTCGTACTTGCTCAAAATGAGCCCAAGGCGGATCGCCGCCGGGTGGATGGCTGCAGGCAGCTCAAAGAAGCGTCGGCCGACCGTCAACAAGTCACTGGCACTGACCGGTCCCGATGCAAGTTCCGTCCGCCACGCTTCCATAAAGGTGCGCACAATCGTGGACTCCTGATCGGCTTCCCGCCGGGCATCTTCGAGATTCGCCAGAAAACCGGGGATTCCAACCGCATTCAGGATGCCGCCCACCACGCCGCGCCACGAATCGAAGCTGCCAAAGTCGGGTGTGGCATCCGCGGGTAACGGGCAGCCCTTCGCCTGCCAGGCCTTCACCAGCATGAGGAGGTTGTAGATCACATCTGCGCGATTCTGGAACACCCAAGCGAGCAGGTTGGAGTGGACAAATCTCCGGTCGACTACGTGGGGGTCGATGCGGATTCGGACGACCCGCCGCGCCAACTCCCATCCGAATCGCAGGTTGTTGCCATTGATGATCCACAAGCACCGCACCTCCGCGGCTTCGTTCTTCGAGGAGCCGATGATCCGACCTTCGTAGCGCGATGCAGTGATGGCGTGCGCGAGTGCTTCTGAAGAGAGATGTTCGTTGCAATTGTCGATGAAAAACACATTTGGCGAGCGCAGGAGCGTGGACAGAATCACCCGATTCCATTCGGCCTCGTCGCGCGGCGCGGTGACGCCGGACGGCGGAGCGCCCAGGAGTGGGGCGGCGATGACGCTGGATAGAAGTGTTCCGCCGCTTCCCCCGGTTGACTTATCGACCCAGAACAGCGGCGTGGGCCCGTTGGTCATCTCGCGCACCAGAGGGGTCAGGAGCGCAGCAAAGCAGTTGGCCTTCTCGGGCTCGCCCACAAAATTGAAATCAGCGAGCAGGTTTTGCTCGATGAAACTCACCGCCGATCGGATATCCCCCTCGTTCGGGGAAGGCGAGAGTTTAGGCAATCGAAATGATTTGGGAGGCAAATAGAGAATGCCGTCGGCGTAGTCACCTGGTTTGTCGAGTAACTGACCGGTGCCGACGAAAACCGGCGCAGTGACGATTCGTTGCAGAGTCGGCACTGGAGGATCGGGATCGGCGACCAAATGGGGAGCGAGGTCTTTGGGCGGACGGACATTGACTTCCTCCTCAGACGGGTTACCATCCGCGTCCTTCTTTGTCCTGGTCTCAGTCCAATCGAACAACTCCACCAGCATGAACAGCATCCGCTGGGTGTCCACGGTGACTGGTACCGGAGCGCCGGTATCGTCTGCCTCTACACGGCAGATTTTCCCATCGCGCCGAAAGAGAAAGTAGGGATCATTGAGATCCTCCAGGAGTTTCCACACCTGGAAAGTAAGGTCGTCAAGGTCAGGATTATTGGCGGCAATCGAAGGCCTTGCCTTAATGACTGGCCTCAGCATCGGTTTGGAGAACCGGTCCCAGGGAAGGTGATGCGGAGTGTGGCGCGCGGATCCCGGTGGGGTCCCCTTCTTTGTGCTCATAAGTCGTCTCCTCCTTGGCCCGGATCGGGCGCGAGCTCCTGCAACAGCTTTATCGAGGCGTCGGATTCGGCATTGGCGGGCCGCAGCCAAACACGTATGGCGAGCGTTAATTAACGCGCGAGGGCGTATAGCCGGCCCTCAGAAACGCCTCTCTAATCTGCCTGGTCATTTCATACACCCGCGAGCGGGACTTTCCGGTGTGCCGGCACACCTCCTTCACCGGCATCCGGCCGAGCAGCCCAGTGAGCGACCGCAGGTGGTCTGGAAGGCGTTCGACGATTCGACGGACGTCGAGAGCGTGGTCCAGTGCGACCACCGCGGCCCGGCTCGGGCGCCTATCGAGGCTATCCAACACGTCGGCTTCGCTGGTGCCCTCTCCGTTTATCAAGTCCTGAATAGAGACTTCGGAAGCGCGCCGGCGCTTGCGCATGACCAGCACGGCGGCATGATTTCGCGCCACGCCCCGGACAAAGCCATGCCAATCACCGCGGGTCGGATCGAACTTGCGGGAGCGGCGAAGGAGGTCCAGAATTAATTCCTGCTTCAGGTCAGCCCAGTCGTCGGCACCGAACCCGGCAGTGGCCACCAACAGGCTGGCCCGGCAGGACGCCTGCTGGAGGATGTACGGGTCTACGGTTGCGTTCATCTTGCGGCCTCCGGGACCGTTGCTTGGATGAATACTCGGCGCGGAATACCTGCGCGCACCTCGATCCGTTGGACGTGGCCAGTGTGCATCTGTTCGAGTTGGTCGAGCAGGCGGCTCACCTCCTGGCACAATACGAAGTCCGTCATTTCAGATTCGGGCCTCCCGCCGCTGTCCGCGTCGAGCTTGATCTCACGCAGTAGCGTGGGTGGCGGGTCGCACACTGGGGCGCGGTCGCGTATCTGCAGGTCCAGAATTTGGCCGTAGTCGATCCACTGGCATATTCGCACCAGCCATTGCCATGGAGCGGAGAGTTCGGACAGTCTGCGTTCCCGCTTGGACGCTGCGGTTGCCAGATGCTGATGCTTCACTGCCCCACCTCCTGGCACCGATCTACAGCGTGCGCTGCAACCCATTGACGCAAGTCGCCGCGGCGGTAGAAGATCCGGTTAGAGACACGGATGAAAGGCGGCCCGCCGCCGAAAATCCTTTTTCGCCGGTACCAGGCCAGAGACATGGGCAGTTCCTGTTGCTTGGCCTGTATGTCAGTCAATAGATCGTTGTCGTCCTGGGGGGATGGACTTGCCCGGTGCGTCATTGATTCGTCTCCACTTTGAACTGCTGCTACTCACGACACTAATGTGGAGAACGTGGAGATGAGTGGAGAAAATTGTGGAGATTATGAGCGGCGGATCGGCTTGGGGCCGCCATCCCATTTTGCCTGTGAACAGCCGATCCTCCGGAGCATCGTTTCTAGTCTGGTATCGCCGTACTTGCTTGTGTCGCCGCGAATCATGGCGTGCAGGATACTGGCTTCGATGCCAAGGTGAGTTCCAAGGGCCTGCATATTGTGGATTTGGTGGCCCTCCATGTAAGTTCGGAGGATGGCCCGGCGGTGCTCCTTCAGTGGTTTCGGCGGTTGCTTCGCGGATACGCGCAGGGCTCCGCTATCGCCGAATTGCTCCTCGATGAACTCGAGATCCACTGCGATTTGCCCATCCTGAAGCGATGCGGCCTTTCCGACATCAACCATCCTGAGTTTTCCGTCCTCTGTAGAAGTCGGAGAAGGAAAGGGCACAAACAGCATAGCGGTAACGCGGCCGTATGCCTGGCGCACAGCTTTAATCGTAGTCGGCAGTTCGTCTGGCCCGATCGCGGCGAGGAAAAAGTGCGGATTGTGTCCGGCTGTGCGGTGCCGTCCGAGAAACCAAAGCCGACTCGCAGGAACCGGTCGAACCTCCCCGCGGCCGAGCGCTTTGGAAATCCGACCAGCAAACTGCTGGAGACAGCACTTCCACTGGCGCAGCCGTTCAAGATCAAGGTCCACAATGCCCGCTTCCGGGCACACGATGTATGCCCTCTTGCCGTCCTCGCTCCACCGCACGCGCTCCCAATGGTCTGCCTCGCAAACGTCGCAAACCACGCGCGTGGCCAGAGCCATCTCGCTTATGAGTCCTGCCGCGGTCAGTGCTTCGAATTCATCGGCGCTCCAGCCGCAGACATCGTCGTGCGTGAACTGCAAATCAGGCGACGCGAGTTGCCTTAGGAAGAGCTGCCACGCGCTTTCCATCGTTTTCGATTCTCCAGAGCCGGAGGTATCGCCGGAGCGTGCCCTCTCTGCCATCGAACCCCAGCGTGCACCACCTCGGGGCCGTGATCTTGAAGTCAATCACCTCTTCGGTACCGCCCGGGCCTCCGAAGATCGCCTGCAGATCGACGTTGAGGATCGTTGACCGGACGAGTTTGTCTAGCTCGCCGCGCAGTTCGGATCGGAGCAAAGCATAAAGATTATCGTGCCGATTATTCAGGTCCACTTCGAACCTTGCCCTGTGGCTCGGCTCGCCTGGGAAGTGGATTTTCATAGCGGTAACCCGAAGAAGCCGGAGCTGATCCGCCGGGTCTGTCTTGTATTCGAAATTGGGGTCCTTGAAGAGACTCAAATCGTATGTCTTCTTCCCCGCCCTCGGGGGCGCAGCCATGTTGAATATGGCCTTTCCGAAACCGTCAAACAACGCCTCCACTTTGTGAGCGCCACCCTTGGTTAAAACCGTCACGCCGCCCGTGGCTTCGTCAAGATAGTAGACGACCGCAAATGGCGGTAGGACAGGCACTCCGATGATTTGGTCGTCCGGGCCGTAGGAGTCGATCTCATCGCGATAGTCGGAGGGATGGGCATGGAACAGGTGGACGCCGTCTTGTTCCCGGTGGTCTATCTTGCATTTTTGGGCGCGCTCCTCTGGCTTGAATGTGCCCTTGATCTTGTCCCTCAGCTGGTCGATCATGGCTTCGGTGATGACAACCTTTCCCTCCGGAAATCCAACCCGTGTTTCTCGGGAGGCCTGGCGAACGGAATAAGTGTAGGCGTAAACCGGCTCGCTGTCGAATAGCTTGGGGTGCTCGACTAAACACCAGAAAGCCCGCTCGTAAGCGTTCTTCTTGCCTTCCAGGTGCGCCGCGAGTTCCTTACCCCTCGCTCCGACAGCGGCGATCAGCACCGTTGTCCCGCGGGAGTTGGCCAGAGCGTGTACCTGCCGGAATCTGACACCAATCAACCGGCGGTCAGTTTCATCCAGTTTGCGTACACGTTGCAGGATCGCTTCCGCGTCGTTTTCGGCGAGCTCCTTCCAATCGATGTCCGCAAAAGCGCCATAGCCGGAGAAGAAGCGATTAAGGAGTGCGTTCGGCGTTTTTTGAGCGACGACGCAAGGATTGTACGGTTGAGACACAAAGCCCCCTTTGTTCTGGCGAGGGCTTCCGGCTGGCCCGCTAACGGTCGGCAGCGGGCGGTTGTCTCAATTCCCCTGGACGGCCAAGGGGCTTGGCCATGAGTCCTGCGCAGTTCGTTAGAATTGCCGACATGGCCGCATGATAGCCGAAAGAATAAGACAGGATCATTCAGATTATGTTAAGTTTCTGTTACAGCGCCCTAAATATCTTCTATTGGGACACTAAAGAAATTTGATGCCTGACCTGATTTGAGTTTAGAGCCAGTTAGCCCCCAAGCCGAGCGGTCTTCAGGTTGTCCCATTCTAATCTCTGCTCGCCCCAGGCCAGCCGGGATGCAATTCGGCGGACGGCACATTCACTAATCGGATACCGGCCTCCCGGCGATGGCGGGAGGCACAGAATCTCCTGCTGGATGTCCGGCGCAAGCCATGCCAGTTCCATGATCTGGCTTATCCTTTCCCGAGTGAGGCAGCCAAGCCGGGCCACGTCCGCGTAATCTCTCACCTCTCCTCTCTGGATCATGTCCTGGAACTGGATGGCCAGCGCCATAACCTGCGTGACCCGGGGCAGACGCCCGTTTCCTGGAGGTGGCGCGTCCGACGGCCCCGGTTCCCCCGGTAGACGCCCTTTGGCGTGCAAGGGGAACTGAACCTCAACTGTGCTGTTTGGCATGCTGATGCTCCTCCGTCAGGGCTGGCGCCCAACTGCAAAACTCTTTGATTCCGCGTGAACGAAAACCAAGGGTTACCGTCCCGGTCTTGCCGTCATAGCGGACGTGCTCAACCAGCGTGCGGATGAACCGTTCCTGCTCCCACGTAGACAACTGCTCCCACAGCGAATCGAACTCATGGAGAGCCTCCTCCACGGCTTGGGTATCGACGCCTTCTGCTTCGATTGCCGCCTCTTGCTGGCGAAGCTCGGCCAGTCGGATGTTGAGGTGCGACACGCGATCCTGGAGTTCGGCCAGGCGGTCGGTGGCCAGATCGGCCGTGGGACCTGCTTTGCCGACCATCGAAACGGTCGCCTTCATCTCTTGAGCAATCTTCTTGAGTTCCCTCTCGATGTCCGTCCGCTCCCTTTCGATCTCCGCCGAGTCCTTCTGTCGATGCTCGCTGAGCAGTCGTAAGACCTCCCGCAGCATCACCGGATTCCGCGCGATGCCGCGGAGTTGCTCCAGGACGGCGTTCTCCAGGGCGGGAGCCGAGACAGATCGCGTCTCGCATTGCGCCCAGCCCCGCTGGTGGGCCTTCACACACACGTAGTAGCGATACAGCCGGTCCTTCTTGTTGACGTAGGTGTGAATCATGCCCACGTCGCAGCTACCGCATCGCACTAGTCCCTTGAGCAGGGCAGCGTATTTGTTGCCAATGGTGCGGCCACCGCGTCGGCCATTTCGGTTGAGGGCACTCTGGACCCTGTTCCAGGTCTCGTCATCAATGATTCGATCGTGTTCGCCTTCGTAAACCTGTCCGCTGTACTTAACTTTTCCTACATAGATCATGTTCGTGAGCAGGTTGTAAAGGCTGTTTTTGGGAATCGGCTTTCCGCCCGCCTGCCGGCCATCGCGCGTCTTCCAGGATTTCATCCGCCATCCGCGGCGGTCGAGTTCCTCCACCACCGGGATCAGTGATCCGAGTTCCAGGTAGAGCGCGAAGATCTCCCGTACTCGTTGCGCCTCCTCCTGATTCACCAACAGGGAGCCACCTTGCGGGGCGACGTCATAGCCAATCACTGGATTGCCGCCAACCCATTTGCCTTTTCGCCGCGCGGCGCTCATCTTGTCGCGGGTGCGCTCCGAGATCATCTCCCGCTCGAACTGGGCGAACGAGAGCAACACGTTTAGGGTTAGGCGCCCCATGGAACTGGTCGTATTGAATTGCTGCGTGACCGACACGAACGTCGCGCCGTGCTTGTCGAGGACCTCCATGATCCGCGCGAAATCGAGCAGTGACCGCGAAAGTCGGTCCACCTTGTAGACCACGACACAGTTCACGGTACCGGCCTGGACATCGGCAAGCAGTCGCTTCAGCGCCGGGCGGTCCATGTTGGCGCCGGTGTAACCGCCGTCGTCGTACTTCTGCGGCAACGCCGTCCAACCTTCCTGGCGTTGGCTGTTGATGAACGATTCCGCGGCCTCGCGTTGCGCGTCCAGAGTGTTGAAGGCTTGGTCGAGGCCTTCCTCCGTCGATTTCCGGGTATAGATCCCGCAGCGGACCCCCGGCGGTACCGCGAGGCCGTTCCCCTTTTCTTTCCGGCTCCTGTCACCGCGCATGCCGCGACTCCTTCTCCAGCCCGAAGAATGCAAAGCCATTCCAACGCGTTCCGGTTATCTCGCCGGCGACCGCACTGAGCGAGGCGAATCGACGGCCATCGTATTCGAAGCCTTCGTTGAGGACCTTCACCACGACAGTCTGGGCCTTGTAGTTCTTCACGATCAAGCTCCCCGGCATCGGCAGGCGCGCATCCCGTGTCTGAACCACTGTCGTCGTCACGGTCTGCTCCAACGGGGCTCCAGCCTGCCGCCGGGATGCGTTCTCCGAGATGCGCAATCGCAACTCTGTTCCGCGCGCGATGGCGATGGCGTATTGCCTGACCGACTCCGGAAGGCCGCCGTCTTTCGCCGCCTGCAGGTGCCAAGCGATTTTCCGCCTCAGGTGTTGGCAGTTCGCAATCGGATGCTCCGCTCCGAACAATTCTCGGTGTACGGTCTGTAACTGTGGAGCGCTCATCATCGGCAGATCCCCGATTGCTGGCAGCCCACCACGTTTCTTCATGATCTGGGTGACTCCTTTCTCCGACGTGTCAACGTCAGTTCATGACGGCTCGTTTCACCCGCATTAGCAAGTCCCTCTGTTGACGGCGCCGATTTGGGTGTCGACTGAACAAGCTGGATTTGGGTGCGCCGTTTGTAAGCGGTAGCCAGCAACGCCGCGATCTCTTTTATGGCATCGTCAATCTTGGGTTCTTCGCCGCGCTGCATGTGTTCGCCTCCAAGGGCGCGCAGCCTAGCGAAGATTGTTGTGGGCGCGGACAAAGGAGGGGTATGGCCGCCGTGGGTTGCTCGACCCAATGTCCAGCACCCACAACGAGTCCCGCTTGGCGGCCTGCCCGATGTCTGGTGTTCTCGGGGCGCGTTCACGCCCCCTGTCAACTAATACTCTGGCTAGTTGGAAGATGTGCAGCTTTGTTTCGCCAGGTTGGACGGGGCCGTCAACAAATTGGCGGCGGTGCGGCCTGCCCGCTGTCTGGTGTTCCGGGACGCGTTCGCTCCGCTGTCACTAATACCAGCGCGAGTTTGAAGCTTTCGACTTTGCGGGCCGGATTGCAAAGGGGTGCCATCCGATTTAATGCGCTAATGCGCCCCCCAGATCTCGAAAGCAGAACATGCCCATATTGCGGCCAAGAATTCAAGCCGTTGCGCAGTCATCCGCACCAAGTCGCTTGTAGTTCCGATGACTGCCAGCGGCGCCGCGGCAACGACTACCACCGCAAGAAAGTGCAAAAGGATCCTCTCTACCGATTATTGTGCGAGGATGCCCAAAAAATGTGGAAGGAACAAAACCCCGATTACATGAATCAATACCGGGCCAGGCGGCGAAAGGCAAAGGCAGACCGCCCCGGTTCTCGCCGAGCGGTTGGCGAGCTAGAACGGCTTCTATCGCTTGTAAAGAACAACCTTGCAAAGAACCCTTCGGCATTTCGAGTAACGCATTGTGCGCCCGACGTTTGGCTGGTTGCGCCGAAGAAGGCTGCCGCTGAAAAGAACAACTTTGCCCCCAGTCAAGTGATTGTAATTAAGGGCGTTACGCTTGACGGGCTGACCAAGAACCAGAAAGAACAGGGCTCTGGTAATTCAGCCGAGACTCACGTATAAGAGAGATTACTTGCGGAATGCGCAGCATGGCGACAGACCTCGGTCGTCAGCATCTCCTGCATCCACGGCGAACGATATGGACAAGACCGGACCGACATCATCAGATCCACAGCGCCTCAAACCTGGTGGAGGCCGGGCGGCCGAATACGTTCGGATGTCCACCGAGCATCAGCAATACTCGACGGAGAACCAGCGGGACGTGATTCGTCAGTGGGCAGAAAAGCGCGGTGTTACCATCACGCGCACCTACGAGGACGCCGGTAAGAGCGGACTACGAATTGCCGGCCGGGATGCGTTGCAGCGTCTGATCGAGGATGTCCAGGCCGGCCGCGCTGATTTCGACATGATCCTGGTCTACGACGTTAGCCGCTGGGGACGCTTTCAGGATGCCGACGAGAGCGCCTACTACGAGTACATCTGCAGGCGGGCCAATGTTGGCGTCCAATACTGCGCCGAGCAATTCGAGAACGATGGCAGTGCGATCTCCACGATGCTCAAGGG